>Ga0302323_100001828_pt1 | contig 17278 bp, 14 predicted proteins | sample Fen_T0_3_FD_201950 | JGI IMG/M metagenome (GOLD analysis project Ga0302323, IMG submission 201950) | Peat permafrost microbial communities from Stordalen Mire near Abisko, Sweden - Fen_T0_3 | ecosystem: Environmental > Terrestrial > Soil > Wetlands > Permafrost | place: Sweden: Abisko... | reverse complement strand
CCCGCTTCGCAGCGGCGCAGTTACGGTTCGATACCGCACAGCTCTTCGCTGCACAGAAGCAGACTTCCACTGCTCTATTCCAACGCCTTCTCAGGCGCACGAGTGCGGCGGCCCTCCGCCGCTTTGGCCGGGGCTGGATCGAACCCGACCCTTGCGCCAACCCGCACGACCCCGGCGAGTGCCCACAGCCCCCCCCCGGAGCGCGGCCGTCCGCGGCCGCAGCAACTTCCTTACGACCGATGGCCCTTGAAAAACACGCAAACGCCCGCCAGCGCCAGCGTCCTGGCGCCGTCGGCCCCGGAGCGCCGGCGTCCTCGTCGGCTTAACGCGTCGCCAAGCCGAGCTGACCGAAAACCATCAACCATCTCCCGCGTACCGTCAGGCTGGTCCCCGCGCTCCCAAACGCTCCGCCCGCGCCGGGCGCCTGACGCTGCGCGTCAGCGTCTTGGACTGCGGCGGCCCTCCGCCGCTTTGGCCGGGGCCGGATCGAACCCGTCCCCTGCGCAAACCGCCATGCCCCCGGCGCGCGCCCAGCGCCTCCCCCCGGCGCGCGGCCGTCCGCGGCCGCAGCAACTTCCTTACGACCGATGGCCCTCGAAAAGCACGCAAACGCCCGCCAGCGCCAGCGTCCTGGCGCTGGCGCCCCCGGAGCGCCGACGTCCTCGTCGGCTTAACGCGTGGCCAAGCTGCGCTGACCGAAAACCACCAACCATCTCCCGCGTACCGTCAGGCTGGTCCCCGCGTTCCCCAACCCTCCGCTCGCGCCGGGCGCCTGACGCCGCGCGCCAGCGTCTTGGACTGCGGCGGCCCTCCGCCGCTTTGGCCGGGGCCGGATCGAACCCGACCCGTGCGCAAACCCGCATGCCCCCGGCGCGCGCCACCTCTTCCCCCGGAGCGCCGACGTCCTCGTCGGCTTAACGCGCGGCCAAGCTGCGTTGACCAAAAATTACCAACCATCTCCCGCGCACCATCGCTGGTCGGTCGAATGTCCAAGCCCATTGCCAACCGACACCCGCTGCGTTTCCACCTTGCTCAAGACCACCGGCACCCGCCGCGGCTTGCTGGCGCGCACGAACTCGCCCAAGTCCCCCAAGTTCAACCCGGGCACCTGGGTGTAAAGAAACGAGCTGGCATTTAGGGCTTGATTCTGCGTTCCTGCCGCCACAGATTCTGCGTTAACCAGATGATTGAGGAACGCCACCACATCGGTTGGGCCCGGATCACGGGGATGTCGCCACGCCCCCGATTGATCCCGGTGAAATTTCAGCAACCGCCGCCCCCGCTGCCCATACGCCTCCTCGGTGCGCAAGCTGTAATGCTTCACCCGCATCACCTTCCGCAACGGGTCCAGCAACTTGGACTTCGGGTTGGCAATCACGAACGCAGCCTTTGCCGGGAACGCTTTCGGGGTCATAATTTACCCATCTGCAACCACCGCAGGCAGGAACGCAATAAAAACCTGACCGTGGCCGGTCGGCAATATCCGGCGTTTTGGCTGCCGAATATCTGTTAGGCCACATTACACGCCTATGAAAATTGGCACATTCACAGAAGCTCGTCATTCTCTCGTTGAGAGATTTCGCAAAAACGTGCTCGGACACAGAGGTGTGATGATTGGTTTGTGGTGTCAGTTGGGTTTGATGCTTGGCACCATGTGTTTGTATTTAGTTATCAGTGTCTCCACAGCATACGAGATTGGTCGGATTGATGTACACCCACGTCAGCCAGCTAGCATTTATTGGCATCCAAATATTGAGTGGATTGGGTTCTGGTCGTTCGTGATTGGTTTGCCAGTCGTCGCATTGATTTTAGGTGTCTGTGGTATTTTGCCGGGCACACGTCGTAAGGATAGATATGACCATGTGGCCTAATCGCCGGAGCCAACCGCCGTTGGCGCTTGCTGTTTCGCGCAAGGGTCGCGGGTTCGCCAAGGCACCATTCGGCGGTGGCTCGGCTTTTTTCCTTAGGCCACATTACACGCACATCTTTATGAAGCGCATATTTATATTACTACTGGCGAGCTCGCTCGTTACACTTTATTCATCCGCCGAAGACCTCAAGCAGAAGCATAGGTGGTTTGTGCCGATGACGATGACGCCGCAAGTTGAGGCGCTCGGGCTCACGAACACGATAACAAAGCCAATTGGTCTCATTTCGTCAAATGGGATCGCGATTTATTTCATCGCGTCGCAGCAAATCTCCCACAAATTAGTTGTCAGAGCGTTCAATGCGGGTGGCGTTGAGATAGGACGCGCCGAGAAACTGCTCAAAATGCAGCAAGATGCCGGCTATTATACAGAATTTAGTTTTGATAGTCAGATGGATATTTGGTCGGTGCGGGCGTGCGAGGTTGGGTTGTAATATGACCATGTGGCCTAACCAGATAGAATGAGAAGGCAGAGTCCCGGTGTCAGTTACTGGGGTACTCCGCCTGCGCCGGGCGCATGACGCCGTGCGTCAGCGTCTTGGACTGCGGCGGCCCTCCGCCGCTTTGGCCGGGGCCGGATCGAACCCGTCCCCTGCGCCAACCGCCATGCCCCCGGCGTGCGCCCACAGTTCAATGCAGTGATGGCGCGAACCGCCAAACACTTGCTCCGACCCGGGCATGGTAGGGCGCGCAGTCCTCTGCGCGCCGCCGTCTGTCAACCCACGCCTGCGGATTTTCCCGTCGGCTTCGCTGCCCACCGCGTTCCCCAACGCTCCGCCTGGGCCGGGCGCATGACGCCGCGCGTCAGCGTCTTGGACTGCGGCGGCCCTCCGCCGCTTTGGCCGGGGCCGGATCAAACCCGACCCCTGCGCAAACCAGCATGACCCCGGCGCGCGCCTGCCGACACCCTCCCTCCGCCGCAGTTCAAGCCGCAGCTTTGTCGTCCCTGGCTCAACTTTGTTCCTTGTTCACCCCGTTTTTCGCCCCTACCGCCGCGTTCCGGACCGGGCTGGTGCGAACCTTCAAGTGCTGGCCCAGACCCGGGCATGGTAGGGCGCGCAGTCCTCTGCGCGCCGCCGTCTGCCAACCCACGCCTGCGGATTCACCCGGCGGTTTGGCTGCCCACCGCGCTCCCCAACCCTCCGCCTGCGCCGGGCGCGTGACGCTGCGCGCCAGCGTCTTGGACTGCGGCGGCCCTCGCCTCCAGTCTTTGATGCATGTGCATCAAGGGGTTACGCCGGTCGGAATGGCCACTGTCAGTGAAACTGTCAGTAAACCGGCGAGTGTCAGAACTATTCGCCACTACTAGCCAGTATTCGCTGAAACTTGCCAAAACTCGCGTTCACAAACGCGGCTGAAACCGGACTGGTTTTCCGGGCATTCTGCCGTTGCCAGTGCTGATTGATAGTGTTTGTGACCTTGGTAAGCCAGGAACGATCCTTGACCATTTCCAGAATATCAGCCGTGCAAAAGAACTTCGCGCCATTTTGGGCAGGATTGCCGAGGGGCTTGTGCAGCAGGGCGGCGACTAGCGCCGAAACCCGCATGCCCCCTGCGCGCGCCCACTGCCTCCCTGCGGAGCGCCGACGTTCTCGTCGGCTTAACGCGTGACCAAGCCGTGCTGACCGAAAACCAACAACCATCTCCCGCGTACCGTCAGGCTGGTTCCCGCCTTCCCCAACCCTCCGCCCACACCGGGCGCATGACACCGCGCGCCAGCGTCTTGGACTGCGGCGGCCCTCCGCCGCTTTGGCTGGGGCCGGATCGAGCCCGACCCGCGCGCAAACCCGCATGGCCCCGACGCGCGCCCACCGCCACCCTCCATCCACCGCAATTCATTTGGAGCCGCAGACATTTCCATCCCTGGCCCAACTTTGTTCCTTCGTTCCTTTGTTGTTCATCCCGTCTTTTGCCCCCACAGATTTCCGACGGCAGCCCAGATAATGTGGTAGGGTATTCCCCAGCCTGATACACTCAGCGGGTTGATTGCCAACATCTTGTTTTATGACACCGCAATTTTTGAATGTCGAAGAAGTCGCTGAATATCTCCATCTGCCCGTCGCCGATATTTTGCACCGCGTGAATTACCGCGAGATCCCCTTTGAGAAGCGCGGACACCGGTTCGTTTTCAACAAGGACGAAATTGAAGCCTGGGCTTCGCAGCGCATCCTGAAAATGCCCGACCAGCGATTGACGGAATACCACCAGCAGTCCACGCATGGCACCCGTGAAATCCTGCCCCACCAGACCATGCTGCCCGAGTTGATCCAGGCGTCGTCGATTGAACTCGCTCTACCCGCCAAAACCAAAGCCTCCGTCTTGCGCGATTTGGTCGCCTTGGCCCAGCGGACCGGGCTGTTGAACGATCCCAAGGCGTTGCTCGAGAGTTTGGAGGCGCGCGAAGAGCTTTGTCCCACCGCCATGCCCGGCGGATTCGCGCTGCCCCATCCGCGCAGCCATGAACCTTATCTCTTTGAGCGCTCATTCATTGTGGTTGGTCGCACCCTCCAGGAAATCCACTTTGGCGCCCCCGATGGCCAGCCCACCCAGTTGTTTTTCCTGATCTGCTGTCAGGATGACCGGCTCCATCTCCACACCTTGACCCGGCTGTGTCATATGTTCCAAAAAACCGCTCTACTGGGGCAAATCCAGGCGGCTACGGACGCCGGGCAGGTCTATGAAGCCATCATTGCTGCGGAGCAGGCGGTGTTGCCGGGGGTACAACATTGATGGGACTGCGCTAATTCTGTCGGCAGCGGCCGAGTTTGCGATGTGGCCGTTTTCATTGATAAAATAATCCGAGAACAGCCATTGACATTTCGAGGGCGAGGCGGAGAGTGACTTATGAAACCCGTGCTTCAAACAACATATACGGGGCATAGTGACGTGGAGTCGTTAATGAGCCTGGGGTTGGTCGGAATCACCCAAAACCCGTCAGTCGAGGCCCAGTCGATTCAAGAGGCAATTGATCGGCGGGCGAATAACGTTGGCTCCGTGCTCGAGGAGATAATGCAGGACATGGAGGCGCATTCACATTGGGGTCTCAATGAGTAGCTGTGCCAGTGAAACAAATAGGAATGGTCTGTCAAAAGACTGGGCAGAAACTGTACCGTAGTGCGTATAGTAACCGGGCAGTTTTACCGGGCAATTTTTGACCAGCGGCTATGGATTTGTTGTTTGGCTTGCCGCCAAGCAACCTGAGCGGTTGCATTTACGCTTGACGTGGTGAGTGGAAAAATCTAATTTACCTGCACAAAGCGGTAAAGTTGCTGGTTGACCAGCGTGAAAAGTCGGAGACACAGGTCTTTCCGACTTTTTTGTTCGCTGGATGCTGCGGTAACAGTCACCGTTTTTAGCGTATGAATGCAGATTTTATAGCCGGACTAGAATTTTGGGAACGAGAAAAAGGCATCAGCCGCGAAACCCTCATGGCCGCGGTCGAAGAAGCTTTGTTGTCTGCTGCCAAGAAGGCCGTCGGCCCGGCGCGCGAACTGCGCGTCATAATCGACCAGAAGAGCGGTGACATCAAGGCCTTCGCCAAACTCATCGTTGCGGATCGCGTGATTTCGCAGCACGACCAGATTTCCGTTTTTGACGCGCGCCGCCTCAAGGCTGACGCCAAGGTTGGCGATGAAATCGAAAAAGAAGTGACGCCCGCCGGGTTCGGCCGCATCGCCGCGCAGTACGCCAAGCAAGCTCTGATGCAAAAAGTGCGTCAGGCCGAAAAGGCGATGATCCTGACCGAATACAAAGACCGGGTAGGGGATATCGTCAGCGGCACCGTCCGGCGCTTTGAGCGTTCCGACGTGATTATGGATCTCGGTAAGTACGAGGCCATTATGCCGAACAAAGAGCGCGTGCCAACCGAAGAATATCAGGTCGGCGAACGCATTCGCTGCCTCGTCAAAGCCGTGCAGGACGGTCCGCATGGACCCGAAATCATTTTATCCCGCGCCGACACCAAGTTTATCGTTAAACTGTTCCAAGTCGAAGTCTCCGAGATCAACGATGGCACCATCGAAATCAAAGGGATTGCCCGGGAACCCGGTTTCCGCACCAAGATGGCCGTTTATTCGCGCGATTCCAAAGTGGATCCAGTGGGCGCGTGCGTCGGCCTGCGTGGCCAGCGGGTGAAAAACATCGTTCGCGAGTTGAACAACGAAAAGGTGGACGTCATCCCTTGGTCCTCTGACATCAAAGCATTTGTAACCAAGGCGTTGGAACCGGCGAAGATCAAGAGCATTGAAGTCAATGAAGCCCGCAAGCGGCTCCATGTCCTGGTGAGCGAAGACCAGTTGTCCCTCGCCATTGGCAAGCGCGGCCAGAACGCGCGGCTGACTGCCCGGCTGACCGGTTGGGAAGTGGACATTGACGCCGAACACATCGTCACCCGTGGTTTTGAAGAGAAGGTGGAAGAAGCCGTGGCCCTGATCGCTTCGATTCCAGGCGTCACCCGCGAACAAGCCGATGCGCTCGTTCACGCGGGCGTCACCCGGCTCGAAGACTTATTGTCGGCGGAAGCCGGTGATATTGCGGATATTCCGCAGATTGGCGAAAATGCGGCGGCGATCCTGGATGCCGCCCGTGCCGAGGCCGCCCGCCGCTCTTTGGGTGTTGGCAGCGTGTCCGCACCAAGTTAAGATTTATGGCGCAGGCTGGAACCAGTTTATTGTTTGCGATTTAAGCCATGACGGCGAAGCGCACATTCCGGTCGGCGGTAGTAAGAAATAATTATGCCCGTTCGTATTTACGACATTGCGAAGAAACTTGGTCTCGAGAGCAAAGAAGTCATCTCGAAGGCCAAGGAATTGCGCATTGCTGCAGCCAAGGTTCCTTCCAGTTCGCTCGATAAAATCAGTGCCGAATGGCTTGAAGAGGAAATCATCAAGACCAACCCGGAGGTCGCGGCCCGGCTTGCCGCCCCCAAGCACGTGGAAGTCAAACCTGTCCACGTTGATGAACCCATCGTTCTAATTTCCGAGCCCCCTCCCGCTCTCGAGGTAGCCCCGCCCGCCCCCGCCCCTGCGCCCGAAGTCAAGCCGGAGCCCGTGCCTGTGGCTCCCGAGGTGGTGGTCGCCCCCCCCGCCCCGGTGGTGGTGCCCCCCGTTCCTGCCGCCCCTCCCGTGCCGGCTCCCATCACCTTTGCGCCTGTATCCGCACCAGCTATCACCTCCGTGATCGCGCCCCCCCCCATTGTCGCCCCACCCACCTCGCAGTCGGCGGCTCCTGTGGTTCCGCCGGTGCCGGTGGCCCCTCCTGCGCCGCCTAAACCGCAGGTGGGAGATCTGGTCGGTCGCATTACCTTGCCGGTTCGGCCCATGTCTTCACGGCCCGGTGACCGGGATCGTGGCGGCGCGTCGTCGCAGCGTCCACAACCAGCCACCGGCCGTCCGGGGCAACCCCAGTCCGGCGCGCGGCCTGGCCAACCGATGCAAGGTGGCCGCCCCGGCCAGCCGATGCAGCGTGGCGATGGTCGGCAGCAATTTCAACAGCGCGGGCGGGACGGTCGTCCGTTGCCTGGTGCCCAGCAACCCCGGACGGCAACGCCGCAGGCCCCCAAACTCGCCCTGCCATCTGACGCGCAGGTCATCACCATCAAGCCGCCCATCGTGGTGCGGGCGCTGGCCGAGGCGCTGAAGCAGAAACCGTTTGCCATCATCGCCGAACTGATGAAGCAAAAGGTCATGGCCACGGTCAACCAGTCCATTGACGAAAAGATTGCGGCGCAGGTGTGCGCACATTACGGCTACAAATTTGAAGCCGAAAAACGCGCCAAGGGCGAGGGCGTGGTCCATCAGCAGGAGAAAAAAGTCGAGCTCGACGTTGACGACAAGCCCGAGGATCTGAAGCCGCGCGCTCCCGTCGTGACCATCATGGGCCACGTTGACCATGGCAAAACTTCGCTGCTCGACGTCATTCGCAAGGCAAACGTCGTGGCGGGCGAAGCTGGCGGCATTACCCAGCATATTGGCGCTTACACGATTGCGGTGCCGCATCCCGAACGCAAGTCGGAGCTGGCTCAAATCACATTCTTGGATACGCCCGGCCATGCGGCATTCAGTTCCATGCGGGCGCGCGGGGCAAATGTCACGGACATCGTTGTGCTCGTCGTCGCGGCGAATGACGGCGTCATGCCCCAAACCCTGGAAGCGCTCGCGCACGCCAAGGCGGCCAAGGTGCCGATTCTGGTCGCCGTCAACAAGTGCGATCATCCGAACGCCAATCCGTTGAAAGTGCGTCAGCAGTTGCAGGAAAAAGGCCTCGTGCCGGATGATTGGGGCGGCGACACCATTTACGTGGAATGTTCGGCTGTCACGAAGCAGGGCATTGATAAACTGCTGGAAATGATTTTGCTCCAAGCCGACTTGCTGGAGTTGAAGGCCAACCCGAACCGCAATGCGAAGGGGAATGTCATTGAATCCGGCGTTTCGCCCGGCGGCCCGACGGCGACCGTGCTGGTGCGCAAAGGCACGCTGCATCTCGGCGACGTGGTCATTTGCGGCGAGTTTTACGGCAAAGTTCGCGCGCTCATTAACGAAGAAGGCCAGCGCCTCAAAGAGGCCGGCCCCTCCGTGGCGGTCAGCGTGCTCGGTTTGAACGGGGTGCCGGAAGCCGGCTGGGAATTCAGCTCGGTGGACGATGAAAAGGCGGCCCGCGTGCTCGCGGAGAATCGCGCCATGGAAACGAAGAGCCAGAATCTGGAAAACCGTTCCAAGGTCACGCTGGAAAACTTGTTTGCCTCCCTCGAAGCCGCCGCGAGCAAAGTCTTGCGCATTGTCGTCAAGGCCGACACCCAGGGCTCCGTTGAAGCCATCGTTGAAGCCCTCAAGAAAATTGAGTCGGACAAGGTTACGCTCGAAGTGCTCCACAGCGATGTGGGTACCATCACGGAAAACGACGTCGCCCTCGCCTCGGCCTCCAAGGCGGTCATTCTGGGGTTCCATACCCGGCTGGACAGCACGGCGGCCGAAAAGGCCAAGCATGCGAGTGTGCAGGTCAAGCTTTACGCGATCATTTACGAATTGATTGATCAGGTGAAGGATTCCATGGCCGGCCTGCTGGATCCCGATCTCAAGGAAACGATCGTCGGTTCGGCGGAAGTCCGCCAGATTTTCGATCTTTCCAAAGGTATCCCCGTGGCCGGTTGCATGGTCAGCTCCGGTCGCATCGTGCGCGGCAAAGTCCGCGTGCGCCGCCGCAAGGATGTCATTTACGAAGGCGTCACCCAGTCGCTCCGCCGCTTTCAGGACGAAGTCAACGAAGTGCGTGCCGGCATGGAATGCGGCATCCGCGTCGAGGGCTTTGGCGAGTTTCAAGTTGGCGACGCCATTGAGTGCTACGCGATTGAAAAAATTGCGGCGAAACTTTAACCGCGGATTGGCAGATGCCGCATGTTTGCATAAATAGTTTAACCAACGCATACATCCAGAGCAGCCCGCCATCCAGAAACCCATTCTGACTTATGCCCAATGTCCGACACGAACGGGTTCGAGAATTGTTGAAACGCGCGATCGGCGAGGCCATCCGGCGGGAATTCCATGTCAATGATGTCGGCCTGATCACGGTCAACGACGTGGATGTGGCCGGCGACCTCAAGTCCGCCGTGGTGTTCATCAACATCTTCGGCAATCCCAGCCAGCAGAAGCACGGCCTCCAAGTGCTGGAACAGCACCGCATCCGCCTGCAGGGGTTGGTGGCCAAGGCGGTGGTTCTGAAATTCACCCCCACCCTGAAGTTCGTGGTGGATGACTCCATCGTGCGCGGCAACAAAGTGTTGCAGATTATTGAAGAACTGGAAAAAAGCGCTCCGGCTGCCCCCGCAATTCCGGCTGTCAAACCGCCTGCTGAACCGGAGTGAAAAAGCATCCCCAAGTCATTGACCGCATTATCGAGGTCATTCGCGAACACGAGACCTTCTGCATCGTCGGCCATGTCCGGCCGGATGGCGACTGCATCGGCTCACAACTCGGACTGGCGATGGCGCTGCGCAACGAAGGCAAGCAAGTCACTGTTTGGAACCAAGATTGCGTTCCCCAGAAATACAAGTTTCTCAATGGCGAAGGATTGTTTCAGAAACCGCGGGGTGGTGAGAAATTCGACTGCGTGATTGCCACCGACTGCGCCAGCTTTGAGCGCTTGGGCAAGGCGGGCGAGTGCGTGGGCGAGCGCAAAATTCTCATCAACATTGATCATCACGAAAGCAACCCGCGCTACGGTGATGTGAACTGGGTGTCGCCGCGCGAGCCTTCCTGCGGCGAACTGATTTACCGGCTGATGAAAGTCGCCCGCTGGCCGATCACCAAGCCCATTGCCGACGTTTTGTTCGCCGCCATCTCCACCGATACGGGTTCCTTTCAATATTCCAACACGCGCCCGGGCACGTTTCACGCCGCCGCCGAGCTGGTCACACGCGGGGCCAATCTGGCAAAAATTTGCAATGAGATTTACCAGTCATATCCGCTCTCCCGCGCCAAGCTGCTGAAGCACGTTTACAGCAATTTCAAGCTCACCGACGGGGACCGCATCGCTTATTTCTGGCTTAAAAAGTCCGACCTCACGCGCACCGGTGCCGACAGCAACGACACCGAGGGGTTGATTGATCATGTCCGGGCCATTGAGCCCGTCGTCGTCGCCTGTGTGTTTGAAGAAATGGAGCCCAACGTCACGCGCATCAGCCTGCGCTCCAAGAGCCGCGCGGTGAATGTGAACGAGGTAGCCGCACAATTTGGCGGTGGCGGGCATCCGGCCGCCGCCGGCGCGCGCATTGTCGGCACCCCGCTTTCCACCCAGCGCAAAGTCGTTGCCGCCCTTAAAAAAGCGTTGAAGGCGGCGAAGTAAACCCATTTTTCCCATGCTCGAATTCTCCGCGCTCGACGGCGCCATTCTCATTGATAAACCCGCCGGCCCCACTTCACATGACGTGGTGGACGCCATCCGCCGCAAGTTTGGCATCAAGAAAGTCGGCCACTGCGGCACGCTGGATCCAAATGCCACCGGCCTGCTCATCATCGTGTTGGGGCGCGCCACCAAATTATCCGAGCGCCTCATGGGCGATGACAAGGTCTATGAAGGCACCATCAAGTTTGGTGAAGCCACCGACAGCTACGATTGCGACGGCGAACTGACCGGTTCCCTGCCGATCATGCCGATGACCTTGGAGGAGCTGAATGCGGAGGCCGCGACGTTCATTGGCGACCTCATGCAGGTGCCCCCCATGGTTTCCGCCATCAAGAAAAACGGCGTGCCCCTTTACAAACTCGCCCGCCAGGGTATCGAGGTGGAACGCGAGCCGCGATTGATCCACATTTATAATTTCCGCTTCACCAATTACACCGAGCCGCTCGGGCTGTTCCGGGTGGCCTGCACCAAGGGCACCTATGTGCGCAGTCTTGCCCATGATCTGGGCCAGAAGCTCGGCTGTGGCGCGCACCTCACGACGTTGCGGCGCGGCGCGTCCGGAAGATTTGATGTGGCCGACGCCTTGCCGCTCGACACGGTTTTGAAACTGTCGGCGGCGGAGCTGGAGAAACGCGTGCTGCCTTATTTGAAGCTGGCGGCCAATGCGTAAGCCCCGGGTCAGGGCGGAATGTTTTTCCGCCGCCCGGCTGAGGTTTTAAGTCTGATGAAAGTGATTCACACCCCGGATGAGTTGCCCGCTGGCCGACGCAAGGCCTGCCTGGCCATCGGCGTGTTTGATGGCGTGCATTTGGGCCATCAGCAGATCATCCGGCAGACGGTGGCGGACGCGCGGCAGCACGATGCGCTGGCCGTGGTGGTGACTTTTGACCGGCATCCGAGTGCCATCGTGGCCCCGGATCGCGTGCCCCCGCAGATTTATTCACGGTCGCAAAAACTGCGCGCCGTCGAGTCGTTGGGGGTCGATGCGCTGCTGGAAATTACTTTTGACGCGGCCTTCAGCCAGAAATCCGGAGCGGAGTTTGTCCGGGGCATGCTGGGTGGGTTTGGGGCCATTCACAGCATATGCGTGGGCGCGGATTTTGTGTTCGGCTGCCGGCGCAGCGGCAATGTGGCGCTGTTGCACACGCTGGGCGCGGAGCTCGGCTTTCAGGTTCACGGCATGTCGCAACTGGCGCTGGACGGGCAGACCGTGAGCAGCACGCGGATTCGCGAGGCGATCCGTAACGGACGCTTGGATGCGGCCGGCCAGATGCTGGGCCGGCCTTACGCGATTTGTGGCCAGATTGTCGCCGGCGACAAGATTGGGCGGCAGTTGGGTTTTCCGACCGCGAACCTGGCCGTGGATCATCTCGTGTTGCCTCCCCACGGAGTGTATGTCGCCTGCGCCCGGCCGGCCGGCCGGCTTTATCGCGTGGCCTTGAACATCGGCCTGCGTCCCACCGTGGCCTCGGCGCAACCGGTGCTGCGGGTGGAGGCCCACTTGCTGGATTTTAACGGCGATCTTTACGGCACGGAACTCGAGGTGGAAATTTCCGCCAAATTACGTGACGAAACGCGGTTTGCTTCCGTGGCCGAGCTGCAGGCGCAAATCGCGCGCGACGTGGCGGCCGCACGGCAATGGGTGTGAGCGCGGGCCGTGCTGCTGCCGGGCTCGCCCCGGCTCATTGCCGCAGACGTACGAGGAACCAGGGCGCATTTTGAGACCGTATTTGTCGCTTCCTAATTGGGTTTCTCCCGCAAGGCATGCTGATAAACGGCGGGGACACTTTTTGTTTGTAGGGTACCCCAAGTTTGACTAAAGTGTTTCTGCATGTTTCGTAATATGCACATGGCGAGGGAAGACGGTGCCGCAACGATCAATGTCATCCAGCAATCCAGTGAGTACAACCGGCCACACCGCGGTGAAGCATCCCGCTGGCGTTGTCAATTTGCAGGATCATCTCCATCGGCTTGACCGCCTGGCCAACCTCGGCTTGGTCTCCGCCAGCGTGGCCCATGAAATTAAGAATGGTTTGGTGGCGATCAGCACTTTTGTCGAGGTCTTGATTGAGAAGGGGGAGGACAAGGAGATGGCCACCGTGGTGCGCCGTGAGCTGAAGCGCATTGACGGCCTGGTGACACAGATGCTGCGCCTCGCCGTGGCCAAGCCCCCGTCGCTGGCGACCGTACACGTCCAGGAAGTCTTGGATCATGCCTTGCGGCTGCTGGAGCACCAGATGACCGGCCGCATGATCACTCTCACGCGTGATTATCATGCTCCGCTCGGCACCGTGCTGGGCGATGAATCACAATTGCAGCAGGCCTTCATGAACCTGCTGCTAAACGGCGTGGAGGCCATGAACGCAAATGGCAAATTAACAGTCACCACCCAGTCGGCCGATGGGATGATGAAAATTTTTATTCGCGACACCGGGGCCGGCATTGCGGCGGAAAATCTGAGCCAGGTTTTTGAACCCTTCTTCACCACCAAGAAAAATGGCACCGGGCTGGGGCTGGCTATTTGCCGCCGCGTCTTGGAAGATCATCGGGGAACGATTGAACTGCAAAGCCAGGTGGGCAGCGGCTCGACGTTTATCATAACCCTGCCGCTGGCCTGAGGTTTTATTCACCAACGAGGTGGTAGCGGTTTATCATGTCTGCGCCGACACGCTGGCTGGGCGAGGCTTTTAAGGACATGGAGAAGGCAATGGTGAAATCCTTCGAACTGTTTACATTATCCGACACCCGGAAGGTGATGGCGCTGGTCCAGCTGCGCAGATCACGATAGATGGTATAAAATTGCTCCTGCAGGCGGCCGTCTTCGACGTTGTAGTTATGTGACGCGCGCAGACCCCAGTTGTCGCTCACACGTACGAACAGCGTGCTGGTGACCGCGTCATTCTTGTTCCAACTACCGTTTCCCCAGTCGCCGCCGCGCAGATACCAATGGCCCAGCCCCCAGCTCCAGCGGTCGTTTGGGGTGAACGTTAGCTGGTGGAATGACATGTTCAGGTCGCCGCGGTTCAGATCGTAGCGCAGCGCGGATTCGGCCGTCAGCCAGGTGCGCGGCCGGAAGACGAACTGGGAATACAAGTCGTTCAAAGTGCCCTGGTTGTATTTCGGATCGAGCCGCCAATCGAGGAGCAGGTTCCAGTTCAGCAGATCTTCCAGTTGTCCGTCCCGTTTGGTTTGGAGCACGTTGCGCAGGCCGAAGCGGACGACATTTTGCGTGTCAATGGCGTCAATGCTGTTGTAGTCCGGGAACATCACGGGCGAGAGCATAAGTGAGGAATTTTCCGCGTCGAACTGGGGTAGCTGTGAGGGCGGCGTGCTGGGGTCCGGCACAAAAACATAGTTTGCCGAGGGCTCGATGATATGGCGCAGGCCATCCACCTGCAGCAGTGAGTTGGTGGCCCCGCTCCAGAGCTGGGTGGCTTTGAACGAGGTGCCGACGCCGGTGTTGAACACTTCGCGGTATACCGCGTCGTCCCGGCCCGAAAGGTTGGCATGTTCGGTGTAATACGTGAAGCGGCCGCCGACGCGCGGAGCCACGTTGAGCCAGTTGAAAAAGGTCCACGGCAGCGTGAGCTGATGATAGGTGTCGCCCCGCCCGGCGGAGTCCGCGATAAAACCGTTGGTCGTGGGATAATAGCCGTTGGTGGTGCTGACGTACGAGCGGTACCAGCCGAGGGAGCTTTCGCTGTCGTAATAAACCGGCGTGTCCAAAACCTGCTGGCGGAAACCGGTGAGCTTCACATCCGGCAGGCGTTCCACCTGGCTGAAGAAGTTGTTCACGCGGGGCGTGGCGAGCGCGTCCAGGCTCCAGTTGTCCCAGTATTTATTCGCCTCGACGAACGTGTTTGGCTGGGGGTTTGCGTTGTAGTCGCCGGGAAAAAAGTCGTGGAGAAAGAGCGGGTCGCTCTGGTAGTTCACCACGGACTTCAAGTTCAAGTTCGTCGCGGGGGTGGCCTGCCACTCCAGCTTGAACCGCTGCCGGTTCTCCGGCATCCCGCCATACTGGGGAATGTTATTCGTGCTGGAATTCGACCGTTGATCGTTCTGGTAATAATACTTCATGGTCACCTCGCCCCAGCGGCCCAGATGCAATTCCAGGTCCGGACCGGCGCCGGGGCCTCGTTTCATGCGGTAATCCGTATGAATCTTGCCCTCCGCCACGTCGCCGAGGTACCAGGAGTAAGTGGTTAACAAGTAGGGCCCGTAGCGGCTGCGGTAGCCGGGGGTGGCTATGAAATTATTCACATGGTCGCCCAGATTCCGTTTGTAATATGGAAAATAAAAGAACGGCACGTCTTTCACATACGGCACCGCGTGCCACATCTCCACCGACTTGCCGGGCATGATCCGGATACGGCTCGCGCGCACGCGATACGCCGGAGCGGAAGAGTCATCCAGCGTCACATAAGCGTTGGTGGCGGTGTAAACGTGGTTGGTGAGGCTGCCGCTCAAACCTTCACCGCCGGCGAAGACCGGCGCCTTGCCCGTGCGGAACTGTTCGCTGGTCATCCGGCGCGTCTTGAAATTGTAGTTAATATGATCACCCACCCATAGTTGGTCGCCCGATTCGATGCGCACATTGCCATCGGCCACGACCTCTCCGGACTTGGTGTCCACCGAGGCGCTGTCGGCGGTGAGCACGACAAAGGTCTTGGTGGTGCCGTAACGGATGCAAATGCCGTTGGTGGTGGAGGCCCGGCCGGCCGCGATGTCGTAATCAATGTCGTTGTCGCCCCCGGTGTTCAGCACCTGCTTCAAGGACAGGACTTCCAGCGTTGGTTCTTCCTGGGCGGCGACGGAAAAAGCCAGCGTCGCAACCAAAAAAGCCAGCGCAATGGTGGGGAATGATTTCATCAGCCCGGCCAATTAAACAGAATGCGACCAGACTGCCAAGCGAGTTTTCGTAATCAATCCGCCGCCGGGTGCAACCGGACACAGCAATTCATTTTGAGACGACAGGGTTTAAGACGAAAGTGCGTTCCAAGCAAACCAATATTGGGCGTCCGGCAGTGGCAAAAGGTCGGCCTGGCGGGGTTAAAATGGGGTCTTATTGGGGTCTTATTGGGTTCGTTTTTAACTATTTATTTTCCTAATACTTGTCGCATAGTGTTTAAATATAGCATTTTGTATAAAAAATCGTTTGGGTTCGTTTCGTAATTTTTAATCTTTCTGCAGAGACCGCCAAGGTGGGAGGAGCGGGGAGGTCGTTCCCGTTCCGGCGGCATGGTCGCTGGCCGGGCTCGGCGCTTGAATTTTTGAAAAATTTAGAGTTTTGTTTGTCATGGGCAAAAGAACGTTCGCTGTGCCATGCGTGGCACAGGCAGGCAAAGGTAACTGGCTCACCCAGCTTGGGCTGGTGGTGTAGATTTCTGCTTGAGGCTTTTTCTAAACTGAATTTTTGCTTTTGTCAAATAATTCCTAAGATAATTTTGTCATGGTTTTCGTGGAGAGTAAAAAGGCAGGTTCTTTGGACGGCGGCTGTCGGCGAGAAGTCCTTGGCTTAATACCTGGCCGTTGCCGTACGTGAAGACCTTGGCACCTTGGAAAATTGGCTGGCCAAACCCGTTGTTCCTGTGTAAACTCCGCCTACCGGCATTGCCCGCATTCAATGCCGGTAGGCGAGGCTTTTTAAGCCGCCGTGGTTGCGGCCATCAAAGCGTTGGTCGGGGGGGCAGTTGGCAAGGCTCAACTCCATGACCGGCTTGGGGCCGGTGCGGCTGACGCCAAACCGCTGGTGGGGTGGTCGCCAATTGTCAGCCAAGCTGGCGGTGACCCTGGCTCGGGCTCAGCCTTGGATTCCTTCCGGCCCGTCCTCGAAAACTGAGATCCCATCTCCTATTATTACCCGCCGATCGCGATCATGGGTCGGCCGGGGGAATAGTTGTCGTGGAAGGCGTGTTTCTCGGGTTTGCCGGCCAGCACTTCAAGAAAAAGCTGTCGCAACCGGGCGTCGTCCGCCCCGGCGCGGAGCAGGCTGCGCAGGTCGGCTTCACCATGCTGACCCAGGCACGGACGGATTTTTCCATCGGCAGTCAGGCGGACCTTGTTGCACTGGTCGCAAAAATTCAGATTGGTCAGGGCACCGATGAAACCGACCAGCGCGCCGGTACGCTCCAGCAAATAATACCTGGCCGGGCCGTGGCCGAGCCGCCGGTCCGGCTGCGGAATCAAATGATCCTTCTCGCGCAACCGTTGCATCACTTCGCCGACCGGCAGGAAGTTGTTCTCGGTCAGCACATCGGTCCGGCTCAGGGGCATCAGTTCGATGAACCGGAGGGGCAGACCGTGCTCGGCGGCGAAGAGCACCAGCGGCCAGAACTCCGATTCATTTTTGCCGCGCATCAGCACGCAGTTGAGTTTCACCCGCTCAAAGCCGGCCGCCACCGCCGCGCGGATGCCGGCGAGCACATCCGCCACGTTGCCGCCGGTCACGCGCCG
>Ga0302323_100001827_pt1 | contig 17280 bp, 8 predicted proteins | sample Fen_T0_3_FD_201950 | JGI IMG/M metagenome (GOLD analysis project Ga0302323, IMG submission 201950) | Peat permafrost microbial communities from Stordalen Mire near Abisko, Sweden - Fen_T0_3 | ecosystem: Environmental > Terrestrial > Soil > Wetlands > Permafrost | place: Sweden: Abisko... | reverse complement strand
CGACCGCAGACAGCGCGCCACCCAACAACGACATGAACAATCCCCAGCTCAGCGCCGACGGGCGCTACCTCGCCTTCGACTCGACCGCGAGCAATCTGGTAGCAGGCGATACCAACACCGCCGCCGATGTCTTCCTCTACGATGTCTCCGCGAACACGGTCAGCCGCATCAGCGTGGGGCTTGGCGGTGAAGAAGCCAGCGGCGTGTCGCGACGGCCCTTCTTGAACGCCAATGGCCGCTTCGTGGTGTTCGAGTCGACGGCGACCAACCTCACCTTCGATGACAACAACGCCATGAGCGATGTCTTTCTCTTCGACCGCGAGCTCGGCACCATCCGTTGCCTGAGCCTGAACGCAGCCTCGATGACAGGCAACCCTCTCGGCAATACGGCCAACGGCGCCTCTACCCGCCCGGTGATAAGCGCGGATGGGTTCATCATCGCCTATCAATCGGACGCCACCACCATTGTGGCCAGTGACACCAACAGCGCCAGCGACATCTTCGTCTACGACCGGCGTACGTCCAAGAACTCGCGTGTCAGTCTGGCTCCTGGCAGCACCCAGTCCAACGGCGCTTCCTACAACCCCAGTCTCAGTGCGGACGGGCGGCTGGTGGTTTTCACGTCGCTCGCCGGCAACCTCCTCACGGGGAACGCGGACAGCAACAGCGCGGCGGATGTGTTCGCCTACGATCGGCTGGCCACCCCGCCGGCCGCCGTGCGCGTCAGTATGACGGCAACGGGCGGTCAGGCCAGTGGCTCCTCGATCTCGGTGCGGAACAGCGTCAGCGCTGACGGGCGCTTCGTGCTGTTCGCATCGGATGCTCCCGACATGGCGACCGGCGCCGCCGACGGTGACAGCAACGGGGCAACCGACGTGTTCGTGCGCGACCTGCAGGCCGGGACGACCCGGCTGGCGAGCGTCAATTCCACCGGCGCACCGGTCGACGGCGCCTCGCCCGCGGCGCTCGCCGCCGCTGATGGGCAGATGGCGTTGACCGCTGACGGCCGCCTCCTGCTGTTTCTCACTGCCGCCACGAACCTCTTGGCCAACGACAGCAATGGGGTCGTGGACGTGGCCATCACGCCCAATTCACTCGAGCAGTGTCCGCCGCCCACCTTGCTCGGCACCAGCCAGGATGCCCTCCGCGCGAGAACCAGCCTGGACGTGTATGCTCACAGTCTAGATCCCGATCCCGGCCAGGACGCGGTTACGTTCGCCACAGCGGCCGGGGTGACCTCGGCGGGCGATCGCTACCACCTGGGCGCCGTGGCCCCGGAAAACGTGGCAGCTGGCTCCCTCGTGGTACAGGTCACGGGAGGGCCGGTCAGCAAAGGGCTGCCCTATACCCTGATGCCGGTGCGGGCCAACCTGGGTGCCGCCAGCGCCTGGGCCGACGCCGACGCCACCGACGCCGTGACCAGCGCTGATGGCCAGCGCATCGTGTTCGTCTCGGCCGCGACCAACCTGCAAGGCGGCCACACCAGCTCCGCCACGGACGTGTTTGTCTACGACCGCTGGGCCGGTGCCAGCAGTGGCATCCGCGTGAATCGCTCGACGAGCGGCGCCTATCCGACCACCGGACAGCAGTCCTCGGCAGGACGTATCAGTGCCGACGGACGTTTCGTGGCCTATGTCTCGGGGGGCAGCAGCCTCGTGGCCAACGACACCAACGCGGTGGACGACGTCTTCGTCTACGACCTTCAAACGACCACGAACACGCGGGCCAGCGTCGATTCGGCGGAACAGCAAGCCACAGGCACCGGCTCCTACGGGCCGGCCATCAGCCGAGACGGCAGGTACGTCGCCTTCTACTCCGACGCTGCAAACCTAGTCGCGGGGGATCTCAATGGCCTCCAGGACGTGTTCCTGCGCGATCGCTGGCTGGGAACAACGGCTCTGGTCAGCCAAGCCACCAGCGGGACGCAGGGGAACGGCGGCTCGCGCGATCCGGCCATCAGTGCCGATGGTCGCTACGTCGCGTTCCGTTCGTCGGCATCGTCGCTGCTCGCCGTGTCGGAAGACACCAACGGGTGCGACGACATCTTCCTGCGCGATACCGCGGCCCCCGCGACGGTACGGGTGAGCGTCAGCAGCGCGGGCACGCAAGCGGACGGCGATTCACGCTCACCCGCCATCTCCGCCGACGGTCGCTATGTGGTGTTCGAGTCGGTAGCCACGAACTTGGTGACCGGGGACGGCAATGGTGCCGCCGACATCTTCGTACGGGACACCAAGACCAGCACCACCACGCGCGTCTCGCGGGCCACTGGCGGCGGCGATGCCAACGGTGCATCGTTGCATCCGTCGATCAGCGCCGATGGTCGCTTCATCGCGTTCGAGTCCACGGCCAGCAACCTCGTGGCCAGCGACACCAATGGGTTTGGCGACGCCTTCGTTTACGATCAGCAGACTGGCACCATCAGCCGTCTGAGCACCACTTCGGACAGCCGCACCGCAGGCAACGATATGTCCGGAAGCGCGGTCATCAGTCCCGAAGGTCGGTTCGTCGTCTTCACGTCGAAAGCGCAGAATCTGGCCAGCGGAGATACCAAGGCCTTCTTCGACGTGTTCCTGACGTCGCGCAGTCCGTAGCGACTTCATCACGAGCCTGTCCGGTTCGGAAATTGATCGCCGAAGCTCATGCGGCCTCCCGAGAGTCATCGTTACCATGGTCCGAACAATCTCGACGTTCAGGCCGGTCCGCAGTGCATCCCGGATCTTTGTGTAGACCCAACCGATATTGACCTTGGCTATCCCGATCGCGCGCTTCCGAATGTCGTTCGTTTTGCGCGGGCTGCCGATCCGTCGGGACGAGCAATCGTATTTTCCGGCGCCGAGCTGCCGGAGCCAGGCGAGCAAAGCACTGGCCCGCATGATTCATGAACTGCAGCAAGTCGATTACCGTGCGGGCTGGCCAAACGCGTGCGGAGCCTGGCGGCTGGGTAGGCGGGCAGGAAGGATGCGGTGCAACGTAGTTGACAGATCAGGCGTTATCGGCGTTTTGCGAAATGGCGCTTGAAAGGACTATCCTCCGAGGCACGTGCAAAAGCGCGACGACTGCAGTGTCGTCTACGCGTCGCTGCTCGGGCGCACCCGCGACGTGAGATTTTGCGCTGGCACGAGCTGGTCGCGGCTGGGCATTCCGGGGAGCTTGGAATTCATGCCTTCGGTGAGTCCAGCCATGCCTCGCCTGCCGCGAACCGCGTTGTTGAGGAATACCTCGAGGCGGCGATTCTGTCCGCCGCTGCCGTCGTAGAACAGGCTGACGATGGGCATGTCGACGTCGGCCGAGACACGACCAAAGAGCGAGGTCGCGACGGTTTCGGGCATGCAGCCAAAGGGAGCGCAGTTCACCACCATGGCCGCGCCCTGTTGCGCGAACTTGATGGCGCGACCGACCGATAGCTTGCCTTCACCACCTAGGTAGAACGGGATGTAGGGCGTGGCCAGCTCCAGATACTCCTGGAAGCGCGGCTCATGGCGATCGTCGAGGAAGGGGCTGGCCGCTTCCATCAGCTTCTTTTCCCAATGCTTCATCCAGGTGTAGGTGACCCAGGTGTCGGCCTTCTCCCAGGAGAAGATGGTGCCCGGGAATTCCTCTTTGTAGTTTTCGAGCGACGAGGTGTAGATGACCCAGTCGGTGATGGGCAGCATCCAGGCCTCGCCGCCAAACTGCTCGACGGCGCCGATGACATCTTCGTTGGCGAAGGTGTTGTTGCGCACGTAGATCTCGCCCACGATGCCGACCAGCGGCCGGCGCGGGCCCGAGGTTTCGATGGCGGCGATCCTTTGAATCGCGGTCTTGAGCGCGGCGGGGATATCGCCATTGGCTTCGATGGCCTTGCCCACGATGTCCACGCAATCGTTCACCACGCGATCGGTTTCCCCGATCCTCACTTCGTAGGGCCGCACCTTGCACTGGGCCTTGAGCAGAATGTCGGCGCAGGCGATGGCCTTGAACAGCGTGCGGCGCATGGGACTGTCGAGACCTTGGTAGGCGTTGTTGGACGCTGGCGCCAGGATGGCCACTTCGTGGCCCAGGCCTTCACGTTCGAGGATCTGTCGGTGCAGGACGGTGTACTGGCCGAACCGGCACGGGCCTTTAGAACTGGGCATGAAGAAGGCGTGCTTGCCACCGCGCGGTTGCTCGCGCAGCGTCTTGAGGAAGGTGCCCAGGGTTAGGGCACAGGGCAGGCACTCGGAGCCGCGGGTGAGCGAGCGTCCGAGCTCGAAGGATTCCTTGCTCTCGTCGGGCAGCTCGCGCGCGTCGTAACCGTGCGAACGAAAGGCCGAAGCGAACAGGCGCGTGCCAAAGGCGTGCATGGGTGGCAGCCAGATGGTGCGGCCACGCATATCGGACGGCTCGGGCCGCACCGGGGTGCGCGGGGTGCGGGCCGGGCGCGGCCGGCGAAGCACGTCGAAGAACGCCTCCAGGCGGGTCATGTAGCCCGCGTCGGCGCCGTGCTCGTCGAGCTCGAGCATGAGGATGGGGCGGTTGCCCATGATCTCCTCGGCGTAGCTGAGCAAGAAGCTGTCCGGCCCGCACGAGAAGTTGGTCAAATAGACCACGTCCATGACGTCGCTAGAGGCCGCCTTTTCAAGCGTTGCCAGGATCTTCTGGCCATAGCTCCAGAAGGCATTGCGGTAGCGCTCGCCCAGGCGACTCATCTCGGGCCTGAGGAAGTCCATGGGCAGCACGGTACGGCCGAGATCCGCGATCTTCTGCGGCAATCCCAGGTTCGCGCCGGCGTCGTACATGTTGTAGGGACGACCCACCAAGAGAATCAGCTTCTCGTTCTTCTGCTCGGCCTCGGCCAGCAGCTTGGCGCCCTCGGCAAAGCAGCGCTCCTCGAACTCGGCGTGGGCCGCGAGGCCTGCGTGCCACGCCTTCTTGATCTGGCGCGACGAAATACCAAGCGGCTTGCCGAGCCCGTCGGACAGGGTCTTGATGATTTCGCCTTCGCGCATGCGCATGTCGACCAGCGGGGTCAGCATGCGCGAGGCATCGAGGTGGTTCATCATCAGGGCCGTGCGCGAGGCTGCGGCGGTGCCTTGCACGAACGGGCACACCGTGGTGCCGCTGGTTTCCTCGTTGGCGGGCGTGTTCTTGACGTGGGGAACGAACACGAAATCCACCCCATCCTGGGTCGCCAGCTTGGCCACGTGGCCAAGCGCGAGCTTGGCCGGAAAGCAGAAGTCGGCGCCCGCCATGCGCGGGCCCAGCTCGCGGATCTCGTCGGTGGTCTGCCCCGACAGCTGCACCTTGTAGCCCAGCGTATTGAAGAACCGCTGCCACATCGGGTAGTAGGTGTACATGATCAGCGACTGCGGAATGCCGATCACGCGGGCGTCGTCCGGCACCTTCACGCCGGCGCCGGCTTCGCGCCACAGGCGCTGGCGCAGCCGCAACATGCGGTCGTGCGGACTCTTGCGAACCTTCTGTTCGGCTGGGTCGCGGCCACACATGTAGCCCCAGGACGGCGCCGTGCCTTCCACGCCTTCGACGTCGGCGAAGGTGATACTGCAGTCGTTCTGGCACAGGTCGCAGGTTTCCTTGCGCAGGGTCACCTTGCGGCGCTCGAGATCCAGGCCATGGAACTTGGACTTGGTTACGCCTTTCTCGGCCAGCGACTGGCGCGCCAGTCGCGCCACGCCGAAGGCGCCCATGACGTGGCAGTAGGGCGAGACCACGACCTCGACGTCGAGCACGTGTTCGAAGGCCGCCACCAGGGCCTTGTTCCGCGCCGTCGCGCCCTGGAACATGATGCGCTTGCGGCTATAGTGGCGGTTGCCCACGACCTTGTTGAGGTAGTTCTTGGCCACAGCTACCAGCACCGCGGCCAGGGCTTCCTCGCGCGTGGCGCCGCCCTCGATGAAGCGGCCCACGTCCTGCTCCATGAAGACGGTGCAGCGATCGGTCGCGCGTGGCGGCCTCACGCCCAGCACGGCCGCGCCCACGTCGGCGACCTTGTAGCCGAGCTTGTTGGCTTGCTCTTCGATGAACGAGCCGGTGCCCGCGGCGCACACGTAGTTCATGTTGGCGTCGCGGATATGGCCGTCCGCGATGTGCATGTACTTGGCGTCCTGGCCGCCAATCTCAAAGATGGTGTCGACCTCGGGATCGGTGTAGGTCGCGCCCGCCACGTGCGCGCTGATCTCGTTGACGATGCAGTCGGCGCCGATGACCTCGCCGACGATCTTGCGACCGCTGCCGGTGGTGGCCACGCCCAAGACCTCGATGCGCGTGCCCTTCTTCTTCTCAAGGGCGAGCAGGGCACGGAAAAGCTTCTGCGTGGCGCCGACTGGATCGCCCGCGGTCTTCCTATAGATGTCGACCTTGAGGTCGTCCTTGTCGTCGATCAGCGCAAGCTTGGTGCTGGTCGAGCCGATGTCGATGCCGATGTACACGCGCAGGGTCTGGCCCGCGGGCCAGGACACCACACGCACTTCGTTGTTGTCGGCGTCGACGTAGGACTCGGCGGTGGTGAAGTCCGGGTACTTGGACTTGACCAGGGTCAGCGGCCAATCGTGGTACTCGACGTCGCTGCTGGTGGCGATGCGGTGGATGGCTTCGCGCGACGGCAGGCGCTTGGGCACGCTGCCCTTGCTCGCGGCACCGATGGCGCCGGCCAGGTGCGGCTGGGTCGGAATGCGAAGAAGCCCTGGATAGGCGGCATCCAGCCAGCGCAGAACCTCTTTGTTTAGCGCCACGCCGCCCAGGATGGCCGTCGGTCGGTCGAGAGGTTTGGCGCGCAGGAGCGTTCCGATGAGGGTCCGGGTCATGCCCCGGCAAAGCCCCGACCACATGGCGGCCTTGCTGTAGCCTTCCTGCTGGCGGTGAATGAGATCGCTCTTGGCGAACACCGAGCAGCGGGTGGCGATGGACGGCGGCTCGGCGACTTGGCCGACAAGGCCGGCGTCGTCGTAGGAAATACCAAGGCGCGCGGCCTGCTCGTCGAGGAACGAACCCGTGCCCGCCGCGCACATGGAATTGGTCGCGTAGTTCTGGAAATGCCCCTGGGCATCCAGCTGCACCAAGGTGACCGAGCCACCGCCGATGTCGATGATGTTCGCCACGTCGGGGAACTGGGCCAACACCACCGGGATCTGGCAGGACGCGAGGTCGAGTCTGGGCAGCTCGAACGATTCGCAGAAGCGCGCCGCGTTGGATCCGCAGAATCCAATGGCGTCGCCCGCGCTGACCGAAAGCTCGGTCATGGCCGCCTCCATCGCCTTGGCGGGTTCGCCACGGTGCCTGGCGTAGAACGTCTTGACGACTTCTCCGTCGCTACCGAGCCGCACGGCCTTCAAAGACACCGCGCCAATGTCGATTCCGATCTTCCCTGGGTTTTCCTTCATCACAGCTTCTCCATGGAATCAGATGTAGGTGTCCATCGGTGGCGCGGATGCCTACCACGGAACAGGTCGATAGGCTAACCAGAAGAGGGAGGATGGCGCGACGGGTTAAGGGCAAGTCACGGCAGCTACTCCCCGTGGTAGTCTGAAACCGTGAACCTGGTTACCGAGCTCCACGCCGTGTGCGCCACGCTGGTGCGCTCGCAAATCCGCCACGCCATCTGCGGCGGGGTGGCGGTAACCATCTATGGCGCCACCCGATCCACCAAAGACATCGACATCCTGATTGCGCCTGCGGATTTGGATAGGGCCCTCGAGGCCGTGCGCGCCATCGGCTACAAATTCGCTGCTCTTCCCCTAGTTTTCGACGAGGGCACCACGCGCGAGCGCCACGTTCAACGCGTCAGCAAGATTGAGGACGGCGAACACCTGATGCTCGACTTCCTGGTCGAGCGAGCCGCGTTCGCCGGCTTGTTGGCGAACCCTGTCGAGGTTCTCCTGCCCGAGGGGCCGTTGTGGGTCGTTCCGCGTGAGGTGCTTCTCGCCATGAAGAGAATGGCAGGGCGCCACCAGGATCTCGCCGACTTGGAGAAGTTGGAGTCGGGTGATGACTGACGACCCCCATCATCCAGCCGGCCATCCTCCATCTGGCGTGGCCGAGCGCTTGGAACGACTGCGCGTTCTGTACGTCCCCGAGCGCGACACCGAAGCCCGGCAACGGCTTGCCGATCGACCGCGGGCTGCAAACGCGCCCTTCACCACCGCCGTGGCCCGGCGCCTCGCAGAGCTCCGCGCCCTATGCGACCTCGCGAGTCACCTCGGGCGGCGGTAAGACGGTGCGCGAGCGCCGCTGGTCTCGCCTGGGTGGTGCCAGCGTCTTCCTCGAACGCGCCCGCCTCAACCTGTACGGCCAAACCGCCTCAAGCTATCCCCTTCGACCCAAGCTTCATCCACCCTGCAAACGGCCTCCGAGCGCCTGCTCCACTGTGCGTGCCAGCGTGTCGACCGAGTAGGGTTTGGTCAGCCAGGGTAAGCCCTTCCTCATGGCTTGTTCGGCGCGCTCGTTCGGGGCGTGGCCGCTGGCCATGATGGCCCTTTGCGCCGGGAACAACCGCTGGATCATCTCGAAGATCTGCAAACCGTCGAGCTTCTCGCCCAAAACCATGTCGAGGATGACGAGCTCGAAGGGGCTCTTGCCAGAGGGCGCTGTCTTGCAGAACAGGTCGTAGGCCGCAAGACCGCTGTGTGCGGTCTCGACCTCGTAGCCAAGCCGAACCAGCACACGCCGGCAGGTGCGCAATTGCACCGGTTCGTCATCGACGACGAGAATCTTGGCATGCCCGCGGGGAACGGGTGTCCGTTGGTCAGGTGCCCGTTCGTTCACATAGGCCAGGGGAAAATACAGCGCGAAGGTCGTGCCTCGACCGGGCACGCTCCTGACGTCGATATAGCCTTCGTGTTCCTTGACGACGCCGTGGACGATGGCCAGCCCCAGTCCCGAGCCCGAGCGCTCTCCGGCTGGCTTGGTGGTGAAGAAGGGCTCGAAGAGGCGGCTCAGATGTTCCGCCTGGATGCCGCAGCCATCGTCGGAGACAGAAAGCAAAGCGTATCTGCCCGGGGGAATGTTCTCGTAGGTGCCCATCGGCGCCGTCACCTCGATCCGTGAGGTTGCGACCGTGACCTGACCGTGGTCGGCCGTTGCCTCGACGGCGTTGCGGATGAGGTTGGAAACCGCGCGGGCGAGTTGCGACTCGGCGCCCATCACCGGAAGCACGTCTGGGCAAAGATCGGTGAGCATGCTGGCACTCAGCTTGCCTTCGTTGGCGAAACGCAAAGAGCTCTCAGCCAAACAAGACTTGACCACAGAGCCTAGGTCCAAGTTCTGCCGTGCCGTTCGTCCCTGTCGGCCGAGGGTCAGAAGATCCTTGATGGTTTGCGCGGCCCGCAAGGATGCGCAGCGGATGTTCTCCACGTCTGCGCGCAGGTCGTCCAGTTCATGGGAAGACACCTGCAATCGGCCAAGGTCATCGAGAATGAGCTCGGGCAGAACCACGAGCGGCCCCAGAGCGTTGTTGAGATCGTGCGCGACGCCACCGGCGAGCACGCTCAAGGCCTCCATACGTTTGGTGGTCGCCAAGCGCTCCTGAACGCTGCGCTCGCGCAACATGGTTTCCTGCACCAGCTCCTGGCTCAGATGAATACTGCGCAAGACCAACGTGATCTCGCTGCGGAAGGGAGCGAAGGTGTCGATGCCGTCGAGGTAGTCGATGGCAGCCACACCCAAGAGATGGGACCCGAGTGCCATGGGGAAGACCAAAAACGTGCGTCTCTGCGCAAGCTCCAGCGCCAGCTTGGGCAGCAAGCGGCTGGCGGGGAGGCTTCGCTCGGGAGACGCCACTTCAATCCCGTCCACCTGACACACCAGAGGTACCAGGTGGTTGGCGGTCGAGCTGGGCGCACACGACAAGAAGATGGTACGGATTCCGGCCGCAGCGAGACTCTTGCCCAGCGCCTGCTTGAGGGAAGACAAATCGAACGCCGTCGAGGTATCTCCACCGACGGTGCGCAAGCGGTAGTAGTTGTCTTCGACGCCGATCCGTTGCTGGATTTGCGTCCTGAAGCTTGAGAGCGCGACCAGGCTCAGGCCATCGTAGAAGGCTTGTTCGACCTCCAGATCACCCAGGCGAGCGAGCTCGTCGCGCAGGCTTGTGATGGCGTCCAGAACAATTTGGTGGCGGTCGTCTTCCTCACCGATCTCTTCAAGCAGCCTGCCAACCTCCCCGCGGAAGGCGGCCGGCTGGCCCGAGACCATGGCTATCAGCGCATCGGCCAGACGGGATGTTGCGCCCTCGCTTGGCTGGGAATGCTTCATGTCCTGAAGCCTTTGTCGCAAGGCCGCGACACGAGCGTCACCACCCTGGCCTACCTCGGGCGGGCTGGACACCGAAACCGGCGAGCATCGCGAACGGTCGTCCTCGTTGCAGCCGCACGACTGCCGGCACACGAGGTTGGTCGGTAGCACCACGCCGGCTGGAACCGGTCGGCCAGAAAGCTGCGCCACAACCGTGTCGACTGCCAGATCTGCCAACTGCTGAAACGGCTGAGACACCGTCGTCAGTCGGGGCGAACCAAGCCGAGCGAGCAGCAGATCGTCGAAGCCAGTGACGGGAATGTCGCCAGGCACGCGCCGGCCTCGCCGGACGAGGCTCTCGATGGCCCCGATTGCCATCGGGTCGTTGGCAGCGACGATGGCGTCGAACGGGACGCCACGCTCTAGCAGGTCATCCACGACAACGCGGGCTTGGTCGTTAAGGAAATCCCCACAGACGACCAAGTTGGGATCGAACGGTAGACCGCTTCTTCGCAGGACGTTCTGGTAGGCCTCGAAGCGCTCTTGCGAGTCCGCGTTCTTCGCGGGACCTGCGAGAAAGACGGGCCGACGGCAACCATGGTGCTGGATTAGGTGCTCGACCGCGGCTTCCATGCCGGTGCGATTGTCAATGGTCAGGCTGGGGATTCCTGGCAGCGCAACACCGAAGCTGCACAGGCTCGCGGGACGGAGGCCCTGAATCAATCGGGCCAGGCGTTCTGGACCGCTGAAGGTCGCAAGCGAGCTGGACGATACGATGAAGCCATCGAAGCTCTCCGAGCGCAAAACGTTGAAGATGGCGTTGTCGGCCTTGCCGAGCAGGTGAGGAGAGTCAAGAGGTGCCCCGTAAAGAATCAGAAGGGTATGGCCGTCGCGCCGGCATTTCGCATCGAACGCTTTGCGGATGTGAGACTCGTAACCGCCGCCCATGAAGTTGGCGTAGTCGATGAGGACGGCAATGCTCAGTCGACGGGTCCGAGGGTTTTCGTGTACGCGCTCGGGTTCCCGGGCCAAGGAACGCATCGGCGGCACGGCAGGTTCGAGGCTCACTCGCCCTGATTGTACTATTTTCTGAGCACCGTCGGACGCCTCTCTGAAGCGAATTGCGCTGTCGTCGAGGCGAGAATGGAGGCGAGAATGGGAAAGGACTGTAGTTACCGAGGTCTTGCTCAATGGCTCACCCCGCGAAAGTTGGCGTGCTTGGCAACAACTTCGGCCGGCGGTGTCCTTTTAGCTCGGCATTTCGAGTGCTAGAGTCAGTGCGACTTTGCCCTACAGCAACTCTTGATCATGGGTGCCTTGGTGACTTTGCGTGGAATTCCGCTTTGCATCTCCATCTTCGTCGGAAGCATGACCGCTTCTCCGCGGCACGTATTGGCCGGCGACGAGGCAACCGAACAGGCGCGCATGCACTACCAGGCGGCGCAAAAACAGTTCGACCTGGGCATGTGGGACGCGGCCATAGCGGAGTTCAGCAAGGCCTACGAGCTGCGGCCGGATCCGAACTTCCTCTACAACATGGCCCAGGCCTACCGCCGGGGCGGAAACGCGCGACGGGCTATCGACCTCTACAAGAACTACTTGATCAAGGTGCCCAAGAGCCCGCAACGCGCCGAAGTCGAAGAACGCATCCAGAATCTGCAAAGCCAGGTCGACGACGAAGAACGCGAGATCAAGCGGGCCGCGCCACCGCCTCTCACCCCCATCATGACGCCTGAACCGGCGAAGCCTGCCAGCGATTCACTCGCGCCGCCGGAGGTTTCGTCGACACCGGCAGCCGAGGTTCCAGCAACTGCCGAGGCCAAGGCCACTGCGAGCGGACCCGCCAATCCGGGACCAGAGGCGACGGATGCGCCCGAGGCTGCCGGGAGCGCAACGCAGCCTGAGACGGCGGTGACCTTGCCTGCAGAGACCGCGGGCAAGACGTTGCGGGCTCAGGGGTCCGGTTCGCGCCCACTGCGTGTCGCAGGCGTCGTCATCGGCGCCGCGGGTCTGGCCGGAATTGCTGGCGGCATCCTCTTCAGCGTGCGTACCAAGTCGCTCTCGGACTCGGTCAGCAGCGCCGCACAGTTCAACGCAGCCGACGCGCACACAGGCAAGCGCGCGGAGACGTTGCAGTGGGTGTGCTACGGCGCCGGTGGCGCTGCCGTCGTGGCAGGAGCGCTGCTCTATTGGCAGGGTCGTGCGCGCGTGAGCCTGGCTCCGTTGCTTGCGCCGACCCATGCGGGCTTGCTGGCCACGGGAGCCTTCTGATGCGACTCTCCGACCTCGCCTCAGCCCTGGTGTTGACCGCTTTCGCGGGCGGCTGCGCCTTCAGTGCCCATCCCGCCAACGGCGCGCAGTCCTGCTCGAACGACGATCCGCCGCAATGTCCAGACGGCTACGCCTGCGTGGCGGGCATGTGCTACGACAACAACCACCTGCCGGCAACGGGAGACGCGGGAAATGACAGCGCAGCCGCGGGCGCCGATGCCGCCACGTGCAAGCCAGCCGCGATCGTGTGCGGCTCGGGCTCGGGCAAGCGTTGCGGAAAGGTTTCCGATCCGTGCTCCGGCACCATCGCGGAATGCGGCGCCTGCATCGCTGGCGAAGCCTGCGGTACCGGTCATACCTGCGCGGTTTCATGCGGCCAGCTCGGGCAGCCGTGTTGCACGGGCAGCGTTTGCACCGCGACCGGCACGGTCTGTTCGAATGGCACCTGCGCGCCTTGTGGCGAGGCGAACCAGCTCTGCTGTACCGGCGCGACGCCATGCCCGGCGCTCGGCTCGATGTGCTCCGAGACGACGTCCACGGCCAGTGGAACGGCGTGCCTGCTCGCCTGCGCCACGACCTCCGGCACGTGTGCTTCGGGGACCGATCTCGACTGCTATTCACAGTGCGGCCCAGGCAAGATTGGCAGCAAGACCTGCGCTTGCACCTCGGATGCATGGAAGTGCCCGGCGTGCAGCTTCCCAGCGGGGGCCGACTACGCCTGCTACAAGCTGCCGGCTACGGTTCCGCTCTGCGACGCCACCACGCCGCCCACCGCGGGGGCCAGCTGCACGGCGGCAGCCTGCTCGGCCTGCGGCGCCACCACGGGCAAGGGATTCATTGACGCCACCGGCGTGGCCAGGGCCGGCTACTGCCTGTGCGAGAGCAACCGGTGGAACTGCGCGCTGACCAGAGAATGGCCATGCCCGGGCAACCAAGGCTGTTAGCCGCGAAAGAAATCTGAAACCGAAGCCGCGATCGCGTTGTCCCTAGCAGCAGAAGGGCAAGGTGATTGAGGCCGGCGGGTGCCGGTCCCCTCGTCCCTGGATCGCCCGGACACGGGCAGCCGCTGGTCTCGTCGCATCGACCAGGACTGCATGGCGCCGGGATAGCGCGAGGAGCATGCCATGCATACGGCAACAGCAAGAATCGACGTGCGTCCTGACAATCCCCTGACCCTTGGTCACGACCTCGACGGCCACCCAGCCCTTGCGGTGCAGGCCAGCTATCGCGGCGTCGTCATCGGCACGCGTTTCCTCGCCGATGAGCTGCCCACGAAACGACGGAGAGCCCCACACGGGCTCGACCCGCGCGCCCATTACGTGATTGGGCTGTCGCCGAACGCCGATGCACCGGCGCCGTACGAGCTCGTGGGTGCCACGGAGCATCCGCTGGTATCAAGGTGGAGCCAAGGATTTCTCATCAACACCACGCCCTGTATGACGGGCGACGTCGCTGTCAGTGGCAAGGTGTACCGGCTGGCCGACTATCTGGCCGGCCGCGGAAGCAACTTCACCTTGCCGCAGGGCGCGCGAGCGCGCATCGACTGCGGAGCCATGAGTTTCCGCCTGGATCACACCACGCGTGCTATCCCCCTACCCAAGCCGTGGTTCGTCTGGCGCTGGGCCGAGCACAAGTTCACGCTGGGCTCCTTCCTGGCATTGGGCCTGTTCCTGCTGATGATCTTCGCCGTCCCGCCCGAGGGTATGTCGTTGTCCAGCGACCTCATGGGCATGAGCCGAGGCATGATTCCATTCACCCTCAAGGCGCCCGAACCGGAGCAACCTCCGGAGATCCTGACCAATCGCCCCGACAAGAGTCCGGGCGAGGCGGGCAAGCCCCACGCCGGCCCGTCGGGAAAAATGGGCGACCAAAGATCGAAGAGGCCGACTGGCGCTTACGTCATCAAGGGCGATGGCAAGGACATGCATCTGGGCAAGGAGGAGGCGAAGGCGGCCATCCAGAACAAGGGCATGCTAGGCATTCTGAGCTCGACCCAGGGCGCGCGCTTTGCGGACATCTTTGGCAGTGGGTCGGCGGTGGGCAGTGGGAAGGAAGACATCCTCGGTAACCTTGTGGGCAACGCGTTCGCCAATGGCTATGGCACCGGCGGCTGGGGCGTCACCGGCAGCGGGGCGGGCGGCGGCGGCCAGGACCTGAGGACCATCGGCGTGGGCGACTTCAACACCCTCGGGCGCGACGGCTACGGTCACGGTCCAGGCATCGGCGGCCTTGGAACCCGCACCCCGGTCAAGATCCATGGGCTGACCCTTGGCACGCCCAACATCCGCGGCTCCCTGGACAAGGAAATCATCCGGCGCGTGGTTCACCTGCACATGAACGAGGTGAAGTACTGCTACGACAAGGAGCTCGTGCGCAAAGCGGGGCTCGAAGGCCGAATTTCAATTCAGTTCGTCATCTCGCCGCAGGGACAGGTCGTAAGCTCGGCACTGCAAAGCTCTACCATGGGCAATCTCAGCGTGGAGAAATGCGTGGTCGACGCGGTCAAGCGCTGGGAGTTCCCCAAGCCGACCGGAGGCGGTATCGCCATCGTGGCCTATCCATTCAACTTCGTGGCTGGCAGCGGGGGGTAGTTCCTCTGCCCGTAGCACGGGGCCGGGCGCCTCCCCCGGCCCCGTGCTACATTTTGTTCCTCGCATCGTTCGTCTTGCTGCGAGACCTTGTACCGCCGTTTCCACCCTATTCGCCGCACGATGATCGGAAGCTACCCGCACCTGACCGAGCTCGAACTCGCGGATCGACCGCTGCTCGAACCGCTTTTCCGGGAGCTTCGCGACGGCCTCTCCGAACTGAGCTTCGCCGGCATCTACTGTTTCCGGTCTTCGCACGCCTACCGCATCGGCCGACTCGCCGACGGAACCTACATTCTGGCCGGGGCCGACAAGGGCGTTCCCTTCTTCATTTGCCTTTTTGGCCTGCCACGGGCAGACGCCCTTCCCGAGCTTTTCGAGCAGTTCTCTTCGATGAAGCTCGTGACCGAAGCGCAGGCCGACCAACTTCGCCAGGCTGGTTACCAAGTGACCGAAGACCGGGACAACTTCGACTACCTTTACCACCGCGACGATCTCGCCACCCTGCACGGTCGTGCCCTGCAAAAGAAGCGCAATCTCGTTCACGCCTTTGAGAAGACGCATACCTACGAGGCCTATCCGCTTTCCATCGACCGAGTCGGCGATGCCCTGGCGGTCCTGGATGCCTGGCGTGAAGGCGCCCGGGACCAGGCGGACTACGCGCCCTCGCGCGAGGCCCTGGAGCACGCCAGCGAGTTCGGGCTGCATGGGCGTCTGTACTACGTGGAGGGCAAGCCCGCGGGCTACACCCTGGGCGAGGAAGCCAGGGCGGGCACCATGTTCGTCGTTCACTACGAGAAGACCGTCCCGGACATGAAGGGCCTGTACCAGCTCATCAACATGGACTTTGTCCGTTCGCTGGCGCCCGCCATCGCGCTCATCAACCGGGAACAGGATCTCGGCGATCCGGGCCTGCGCCAGGCCAAGATCACCTACCGCCCCTGCGACTTCGTGAAGAAGTACCGCGCACGCAAGGCGGACTGAGACACAACCTATCTCGGTCGACGCTCGTTGGGGCGCGCGCGACAAGCGTTTCGTCCATGCAATCTTCGCACGATGGAGGCAGCCTGCCCCGGGGCCAGCCCAGGTACTGGATCTCCAAACAGGACAATGGAGGTCCGAATGTCAGAAACATCCAATCCGGTCCCTCGTGCAGCTTCCTCCCTCGACCGCCGCCAGCTTTTCCGCGTGGTCGGCACCTCGGCGGGTGCGCTACTCTTCGCCAAGGTACTGGGCGGATGCCAGCCGAATGCCACCGGCTCGCCACCCACCGGCCCTGTCAGTGCCATGAAGGTGGCCGACTTGAAACTGAGCTCGCTGCACGTGCTCTCGTCGAACGTCGTGGTCGGACTTGACAGCGGTGGCGTCTATGCCATGTCGGCCATTTGTACCCACGCTGGCTGCATCCTTGACGACAACGCGCAGACCATCGCCGCTGGCCTGTCCTGCGCCTGCCACGGTTCGACCTTTGATGGGGACGGGGCCGTGACCCACGGTCCAGCGCGCGCGCCGCTGCAGCACTACCAGGTCACCATCGCAGCGGACGGCAGCATCACCGTCGACGGCAGCAAGCCGGTGGCCGCCAGCGTGCGCGTCCCGACGGGCTGAGGTGTTCGCCCTCTCGCGCAACGCGCGTTCGCTGTTGATCCCTCACCTGCCCAGGCCGTAGAGTCCCCGCTGCTTGGGTCGTCGGCGGAGCATGGCTGCGCCGTGGCCTTGGCATCCATTGCCAGGAGTGAGGAACGCCGATGACCACGACCACGACCGCGGACAGCGAGAAGCTATCGTTCAAAGAGAAGACCGGCTATGCGCTGGGGGACGCGGCTTCCAACCTGTTCTGGATGACCTTCGTCTTCTTCGGCAACATCTTCTACACCGACGTGTTCGGCCTGGCCCCTGCGTCCATGGCCACGCTGTTCTTCGTCACGCGCATCCTAGACACCGTCTTCGACCCCATCGTGGGCATGATCGCGGACCGCACCACCACCCGCTGGGGCAAGTTCCGGCCCTACATTCTATGGATGGTCGTGCCCTTTGGCGTGTGCGGCACCCTGGCCTTCGTCACCCCGCCCTTCGGGCCCCATGGCAAGCTGGTCTGGGCCTACGTCACCTACGGGCTCATCGGCCTCGTCTACAGCGCCATCAACTTACCCTACTCCGCGCTCATGGGCGTTATCTCGCCTTCCAGCATCGAGCGCACCAAGGTGTCGTC
>Ga0302323_100001826_pt1 | contig 17286 bp, 16 predicted proteins | sample Fen_T0_3_FD_201950 | JGI IMG/M metagenome (GOLD analysis project Ga0302323, IMG submission 201950) | Peat permafrost microbial communities from Stordalen Mire near Abisko, Sweden - Fen_T0_3 | ecosystem: Environmental > Terrestrial > Soil > Wetlands > Permafrost | place: Sweden: Abisko... | reverse complement strand
CCTGCCCATGAACGCATTCCTGCACGACGAGACATATCACCGTCCGACCGACGCCGAACTCGACGCCATCTACGAGCAACGCGAGGTGCGCGGCTGGGCGCGCTACATGGCGTACCCTGAGCTCAAGGCGCGCATCGAGGAAATGGGCATCACGTCGCTCGCGCAGTTCTACACCAGCAAGGCGAAGTACGACCCGGACGTGTTCCAGCGTGACTCGGTGAAACTGCGCGCGCTGCTCGAGGCCAAGCACTTCCTGCCCTAGCAATTCAGTCCACGGAGAACGCGTCGGATGCGAATTCTGCTCGTCGAAGATGACCCGGCGCTGGGATTGGCGGTGCAGGATTACCTTGTCCGGGAATCCTATGCAGTCGATTGGGTGCAGCGGCTCGGCGCCGCGCGCGCCTGCCTGCCTGGCGATTACGTGTGCGTCGTGCTCGATCTCGGGCTGCCCGATGGCGACGGCCTCTCGCTGCTTCCGGCCCTCCGCGCGCTGCCGGAGCCGCCTGCCGTACTGGTTCTCACGGCCCGAGACCGGCTCTCGGACCGCATCCGGGGACTGGATGCCGGCGCCGACGATTATCTCGTCAAGCCCTTCGACCTGCCCGAAGTGACCGCGCGATTGCGGGCCCTCGCACGGCGTCGGGCAGGCCGAAGGGCGCCCGACATTGAAATCGGCAGGCTCCGCATCGACCCGGCCAGGCGCGTCGTCCTGCTCGACGGAACGATCGTCGAGATGAGCGCGCACGAATATTCGTTGCTGATGGCCCTCGTCGAGCACCCGGGCAATGTCCTGAGCCGCAGGCAGCTCGAGGACGCGATTTACACGATGGATGAAGGTGCCGCGAGCAACGTCATCGAAGTCTACGTATCGCGCTTGCGGCGCAAGCTCGGCAAGGATGCCATCCGCACGGTACGCGGGTATGGTTATCAGTGGGGCTGCGCGGGCAGGATCCCGGACCAGGACGACGATGCATGAGCGATAGGTACCCTCCCGAGTTCGGGCAACGCTTCCGGTTTTGGGGAGCGGGGTCGCTGATGTCGACGCTGGCCCGCAGCCTGATGCTCGGACTGGCTCTTCTGTGGCTCATCGGCGTGGTGGGAAGCGGGTTCATGCTGCAGCATTTGATCGACGGCAAGTCCGACGACGAGTTGCTGGAAACGGGAAACATCCTGGTCTCGTTCATCAGCCGGTCGCCGGACTTGAGTTCGGCAGCCACCGTGCTTGCCGATGCGCAGTTGCGCGCGGCCAGCGCGCCCGGTCACGATCGCTTCGCGTACCGGGTGGTCGAGAACACGGGACGGATCCTGTTGCGTTCTGCCAACGCGCCCACCGCAGAAGCCCGGCTACCGCTTCGGGAAGGTCTTGCCGACCTGGATGGCTGGCGCGTGGTCACGCTCGCCGATCGCGCAAATGGACGCTATCTGCAGGTAGCGGACCCGCTCTCGGAGCGCCGCGAGACCCTGGTCAGCGCAGTGCTCTGGCTTACCGCGCCCCTGGCGGTCCTGCTGGCGTTTGCAGGCTTCATGGTCCTGCGTGCGTCGCGCTCGCTGATGGACCACGTGCAGCGCACGGCTGCAGCGGTCGCCGAACGGGATCCCCAGGCACTGGGCGGCCTTCCGCTCTCCGGCGTCGTGACGGAAATGCGGCCCGCCGTCGAAGCCGCGAACCGACTTCTGGCGAGGGTTTCGCATGCGCTGGAAGTCGAGCGCAGCTTCACCTACAACAGCGCACATGAATTGCGGACGCCGATTGCCGCGGCGTTGGCGCAGGTACAGTTGATGGCAACATTGTGCGAAGGGCCGCCGGAACTCAAGGTCCAGGCCGCGCGATTGATCGAATCGATGGTGCGGCTGTCGAAGCTGTCCGAACGCCTGCTGGCGCTGGCGCGCGCCGAAGGCACCGAGCCGCTGGTAAGTCAGTCGGTTAACCTGGCCAGAGTCGTGCAACTGACCGTCGACGAGTTTCAATTTGATGCGCGTTTGCAGGGTCGCCAGCTCATCGCCGAAACCGAAGCAATTCACGTCCGCGGGGATCTGGACGCGGTTGGCCTCGCCCTCAGGAACCTGGTCGAGAACGCGCTTGTGCATGGCGCCGGAGGCACGTGCATCAAGGTAGTTTGCCGCACTGAAGCTCGTGGCGTCGCTCTGCGCGTCATCGACGACGGTCGCGGAGTGAGTGCCGCCGATCTGCCCTCCCTGACCGAGCGCTTCACGCGGGGCAACAATGTCGCGGACGCTTCCGGCGGCGCAGGGCTCGGTCTCGCCATCGTCGCCATGCTGGCCCGGCGGATGCGGGCGAAGCTTTCGTTGCAGAGCCCGCCTGCTGCCCATCCTGCAGGATTTGAGGCATGCATCTTCTGGGCCCAGCCCAGCCGCGACGCGCCAAGGCTGCGCTAACACGCCACGTTCAGCTTCCGTTCAGGATCCGCGCTGACAATCGCCCAAAGTCAACGGACCTACGGAGTCACCCATGAGAGTATCGGCCGCCAGGTTTTCAGCATTGGTCTTCCTCGTCTTGTCGTTCGCCGTCAATCATGCTTATGCCGACGGCGAGCGCAGTTCGTCGCTGCAGGTCTCTCCGGCATCGTTGACGATTGCGGTCGGAGAAACCGCCCAATTGACGACTACCAATTCCGTCGGCTCGTTGCGGGTGAGGTCGTCGGCGCCCGCCGTGGCGACGGCGATCTATGCCAACCGGAGGATCAGCGTCCAAGGCGTCAGGGCCGGAACAGCGGTCGTCACCGTCGGCGACAGCAGCGCCAGCAGGAACGTGGCCGTCACCGTGACGGGTCCGTCGTCGGCCGTGCTGGCAGTGTCGCCGGCGTTCGTGTCGCTGAGCGTCGGCGCCACCGCCGGCCTCGCGGTCACCAATGCCGTCGGGACAGTGACTGTGGCCTCTTCGGACGTTGCAGTGGCAACGGTCGGCTATTCCGGAACGACGGTCACCGTCCACGGCGCGAAGGCCGGCTCGGCAGTCATCACCGTCCGGGACAGCAAGGCGTCGGCCATTGCACAGATCCTGGTGGTGAACGGCCCCGTCGTTTCGCTCAATGGCTACGCGTTGCTCGCCTGGAACGACCTGGGCATGCACTGCATCGACGGCAAGGACTATTCGGTATTCTCCATCCTTCCTCCGTACAACAATCTTCATGCCCAGCTGGTGAACAAGACCACGGGCAAGCAGGTCACCAGCGGTGTAACACTGACCTATGAAGCGATGGCCGACGATACGGTGCCCAGCACCGATCCGGCGTTCAACTCCATCAACACCATCAGCTCGAGCAAGACCAACTTCTGGACGTACGTTCAGCCACTGTTCGGCGCCAATCCTCCGCCTGACGTAGGGCTCAATCTCAGCGGGCTGCCGGGCAACCGAACCGCGTCGCTGGCGCCCCAGCCGATGTCGTTCGCTCCGGCCAACGGATGGTTCGTCGCCGAGGGCATTCCGATCACTCCCGTCGATGACCAGGGAAAAAAGAATTTCTACCCGATGGTCAAGGTGGTGGCCAGGGATGCATCCGGCAAGGTGCTCGCGATCGCGAAGACGGTGCTGCCGGTCAGCGATGAGATGACCTGCGTGTCCTGCCACGCATCGACGACGTCCAGAAATGCGGCCGCCAATGCCGCACGGCCGGCGGCGGGATGGGTCAACGATCCGAACCCGGAAAAGGATTGGAAGAAGAACATCCTGCGGTTGCACGACGAGAGGTTGTTTGCCGACCCTGCCAAGAGCACGCTGTACAAGAATGCCCTGGCAACGATGCAGTACGATCCCGCCGGGCTGCTCACCACGACGACGCGAGCGGCCGGGGAACCGGTGCTGTGCGCAGCCTGTCACTCGTCGAATGCGCTGGGCACCGGCGGATTTCCGAATGTGCGCGCACTGACCCACGCCCTGCACACCAAGCACGCCAATGTCGTTGACCCGACCACGCAGCTCGCTCTCAGCAACATCGACAACCGCAGCGCCTGCTATGCCTGCCATCCGGGCTCCGTCACGCAGTGTCTGCGCGGCGCCATGGGCACCGCGCTGGACGCGGCCGGCAACCAGGAAATGAGCTGCCAAAGCTGTCACGGCAACATGCTGCATGTGGGCAACACGGCGCGTACCGGTTGGCTGAGCCAGCCCAACTGCCAGGCGTGCCACCACGACGGCGTGCGGGAACTGGTGGGCGTGACTGCGACCGGTTTGCCCAAGTCGTGGACCGACGCGCGGTTCGCCACCAATGCAAACGTCCCCGCGGCGGGTTACAGCCTGTACCGATTCAGCAAGGGACACGGCGGATTGCAATGCGAAGCCTGCCATGGCGCCACGCATGCCGAGTACCCGAGTTCCCATTCGCAGGACAATGCGCTGTCGATCGGGCTGCAGGGCCATGCCGGGACGGTGGCGGAGTGCGCGGCTTGCCACACCACGGTGCCGGCTACCGTCAACGGCGGCCCCCACGGCATGCACACCACCGGCGACGCGTGGGTCAAGCAGCACGAAGATGCGAACAAGACAGGATGCACGGACTGCCATGGCAAGGACTATCGTGGCACGCCGCTCAGTGCGATCAAGGTCGCCAAGGTCATCAACAAAAAGAGTTTCGCAGCCGGACACCAGATGAACTGCTACGACTGCCATAACGGACCGCATCCAGGATAGGAACATGCATTTCCCGCAGCGGCCGATTCGTGCCGCCGCGGGCAACCGGCAAGGTGCCCAGCCAAGGCCGCTCCCGTGTGGGGCGGCCTTGCCATGACCGGGGGACGCGGGCTGCGGTCATCGCGTTGTCACGCCGGCTTCATCAACGCGACTTGTCGCGCCGTCACCATCGGGGACGTTGCCAACGCTTCCCGAGACTTCGTTGCCCCTAGCCGACGGACCGCCGTCCCAGTCGTCACATCAATTCCGCGCCATCTTCATTTCCGACTGCCACCTGGGCACGCCGGGTTGCCAGGCCGCCGCGCTCCTTGAATTCCTGCGCTGCACCGAGTCCGACTACCTGTACCTGGTCGGCGACATCATCGACGGATGGCAGCTGCGGCGGCGCTGGTACTGGCATCAGCTGCACAACGACGTCATCCAGAAGGTGCTGCGCAAGGTGCGCAAGGGCACGCAGGTCGTCTACGTTCCGGGCAATCACGACGAGGCCGCGCGTCACTATGTCGGCGTCGACTTCGGCGGCATTGCCATCCGGCACGAGGTCGTCCACGTCACCAATAGCGGTCTGCGCCTCCTCGTCACGCACGGCGACCGCTTCGACGGCGTGGTGACCTGCGCGCGATGGCTGGCGCTGCTGGGCGATCGCCTTTACTCGCTGATCCTCAAGCTCAACCAGCATTTCAACGCGGCGCGCGCGCGCCTCGGCCTGCCCTACTGGTCGCTTTCGCAATTCCTGAAGCTCAAGGTCAAGAATGCAGTGAGCTTCATCACGGCTTTCGAGGAAGCGCTGGCCCGGGAAGCGCGCACGCGCGCCTTTGACGGCGTCGTGTGCGGCCATATCCATCACGCCGAGATCCGCAGCATCGACAGGATCCTCTACTGCAACTGCGGCGACTGGGTGGAAAGCCTGACGGCGCTCGTCGAAGCACACGACGGATCGCTGTCGATCCTCCGCTGGCAGGACATGGTCGCCGCCGGCACGTTTCCACCAACCCCGGCCGTGCAATTCGCAGCGGCCGCAATCGTCGAACACGAGGCCACATGAACCAGGGACTGCATTCACCGCCGTTGCCCATCGCGGCGCCCGCCGCGCGCTCGGCCGGAGATACCCGGGCGATGCGCATCATGATCGTCAGCGACGCCTGGTCGCCGCAGATCAACGGCGTCGTCATCACGCTGCGCAACACCATCCGCGAACTCGAAGCCGAAGGCCACACCGTCGCCACCATCACGCCCGACGGCTTCAAGTCCATCCCATGTCCGACGTATCCCGAGATCCGCCTGGCGCTGCTGCCCGGCCGCCGCGTCGCGCGCAGCATCGAGGACTTCCAGCCGGACGCCGTCCACATTGCAACCGAGGGACCGCTGGGACTCGCCGCGCGCCGCCACTGCCTGCGCACCAAGCGGCGGTTCTCCACCGCGTATCACACGCAGTTTCCGGAGTACGTCCATGCGCGCATTCGCCTTCCGCTGGGCATCACTTATCGCTGGATGCGCTGGTTCCACGCGCCGGCAAGCGCGTTGATGGTCGCGACACCCGACGTGCGAAGGCGGCTCGAGTCGCGCGGTTTCAGCAACCTGGCGATGTGGTCGCGCGGTGTCGATTCGCAAATCTTCACGCCGGGCACGCACGCGATGCTGGACGATCCGCGACCCATCTTTCTCTATGCCGGGCGGGTCGCGGTGGAAAAGAACATCGAGGCTTTCCTGGCGCTAGACTTGCCGGGGACCAAGTGGATCGTCGGCGACGGTCCCGCGCGCGACGCGCTGGAACGCCGCTTTCCCGCTGCCCGCTTCTTCGGCATGAAGACCGGTGGCGACCTGGCGTGGTATTACCGGCAGGCCGACGCGTTCGTGTTTCCCAGCCGCACCGACACGTTCGGCCTCGTCATGCTCGAGGCGATCGCCTCGGGGACGCCGGTGGCGGCGTTTCCGGTGACCGGACCCATCGACGTCGTGAAGCCGGGCATCACCGGCATGCTCGACAACGACCTGCGTGCGGCGGCGCTGGCCGCGCTGAAGTTGCCGCGCGACACCGTCGCTGCCCACGCGCTCGATGCATCGTGGAAGCGCGCCACCGCGCAATTCGTCGACAACCTGCAGCCGCTGTATGCCCGAGGCTGAACTGGACGAGAGCCCGCACAAGGGCCAGCGCGGCCTGCGGCGGCTGTTCAATGCGTTCCTCTATTCGCTGTCCGGATTGAGGCTCGCGTTCCGCCATGAAAGCGCGTTCCGCCAGGAGATGGCGCTGGCCGCCGTGCTCGTTCCGCTGGCGTGCATCCTGCCGGTCGCGCCGGTCGAGCGCGTGCTGCTGATCACATCCGTGCTGCTGGTGCTGATCGTCGAGCTGCTGAATTCGAGCGTGGAAGCGGCGATCGACCGCATCGGGCTCGACACGCATCGGCTGTCCAAGCGGGCGAAAGACCTGGGCAGCGCGGCCGTCCTGCTGGCGTTGGTCGCGTTGACGATAGTCTGGGCACTGCTGGCGGTGCCCGCGCTGATGTAGGCGTGGCCGTGGCGCGTAGTATCCTGCCTGTCTCCGTCGTCCTTCCGCGAAAGCCACCCATGCCATCGAGCCAACACCACGCATCGCGCACGGCCATTGCCAGTCTCGCCCCACTGGTCGCCGTGTTTGCTCTTGCGCTCGGCGCCTGTGCCACGACGCCGGCCGATGACCCGAGCGCCGCCGCCACGCGTGCGCAAAACGTAATCGCCAGTCCGGTTCGCACTGACCAGGACCGCCGGATGGACGCGTCGCGCAATCCGGCGGCCTTCATCCCGTTCACGCAGGTCAAGCCCGGCATGCAGGTGCTGGACGTCGCTGCCGGCGGCGGCTACACGTCGCAGCTGATGGCGCTGGCCGTCGGTCCGACAGGAAAGGTGTGGGCGCAGCGCACGCAACCCGGCGAGACGATCACCAAGCGACTCGCAGACCAGCCGCAGGCCAATCTCGTCGTGGTGCTGCGCCCGTTCGACGACCCGGTGCCCGAGCAGGCGGGCAAGCTCGACCTCGTGACCCTCGTCAACAACTACCACGACATCACGTACCTTCCGGTCGACCGCACGAAGATGAACGCGAATATTTACGCGGCGCTCAAGGCCGGCGGAAGGTATGTCGTCGTCGACCACTCCGCCAAGCCCGGCTCCGACATTTCCTCGGGCAAGACGCTGCACCGCATCGACCGTGCCATCGTCGTCGCGGAAGTGAGCAAGGCGGGCTTCGTGCTCGACGCCGAAGGCGACTTCCTGCGCGATCCCGCGGACACGATGGAGGTTTCGTCGGGCGACTCGAAAATCCCGACCGACAAGTTCGTGCTGCGTTTCGTGAAGCGCTAGGCCGCGGGAGGCTAGTCGGCGATGCCAATTTTCGTGAGGTAAGGCAGCCAGCGGGGATCGCCGTGCAGCCTGCGGAAGATCGCATTGCCGCGCAGCAGGCTGACGCCATGGTCGTGCTGGGCGAAGGCCCGCTCGAGCCAGTGGAAGGCGGCGTCCGTTTCGCCGCGGAACGCGTGAATCTCGGCAATCTGGATTGCCGAGGATTCGGCGTCGTTGTCGATGAGTGCCCGCAGCGCGGCATCCGCCTCTGCACGCTTCCCAAGGCCGAAGAGTGCGAGCGCGACGCCGGTCTTGCGTTCCCAGTCGACCTTCTCCTGCTCGAATTCCGCCAGCGCCTCGGCGTGGCGTCCCTGAAAGAGGCGGATGCGCCCGAGGACCGCGTGCTGCTTCGGACCGTCAGGCACCAGCCGCAACGCCGCTGCGAGCGCCGTTTCGGCTTCGTCCAGGGCGCCTGATTCCGCAAGCGTTTGCGCGAGGCTGTTATGACTTCGCGCGGACAGCGGGTCCAATTCGACGACGCGGCGGGCAAGCGCAACGGCCTCGTCCGTCCGCCCGAAGCACTTGGCGAGCCAGCTCGCGGAGAACAGACCGGCCGTGCTGCCGGGCGCCAGTTCGATGGCCCTCCTGAACGACGCATCGGCGCCCTTCCAGTCGAGATCGCCGGAAGCGCGCACATGTCCCAGCGCAACGTGGCCCTCGACCAGGTCCGGGGCCAGCGCGAGCGCGCGCTCCGCGGCAACGCGCGCCCGTTCATAGCCTTCCGCGGGTTCGACCCAGCCGGTGGCCACGGCATGGATGTTCGCCATCGAGATTCCGGCCCATGCCAGCGCCATGCCCGGCTGCAACGCCACGGCCTGCCGGAACAGTTCGATGGCCCGCGCATTGTCCTCACGCGTATAGCGAAACACGTGGGCGCGTCCCTGCATGTAGAGTTGATAGGCTTCGGTGTCATCGCCGCGCCCCAGCGCCGCTTGCGCGACTTCGCTCACGACCTCCTTGTCCGCGTTCGCCTCGTGTCTGTCCGCCTCCGTCGTGCCGAAGAGCGCGCGGCGCAGCTCGGTGACGACCGACTGAGCGATGTCGTCCTGCACGGCGAAGATGTCGGTCAGCTCGCGGTCGTAGGTCTCCGACCACAGGTGCGAGTCCGTCGCCACCTCGATCAGCTGCGCGGTGATGCGCACGCGGTTGCCCGCCTTGCGCACGCTGCCTTCGAGCAGGTGCGCAACGCCCAGCTTCTGCGCGATCGTCGGCGTGTCGCTGCGCGTGCCCTTGAAGCTGAACGCCGACGTGCGCGACGCGACCCTCAGGCCCTTGATCTTTGCGAGGACGTTGAGCAGCTCTTCCGCCAGCCCGTCGGCAAAGTATTCGTTCTCCTCGTCGCGACTCATGTTGACGAACGGCAGCACGGCGATCGACGGCAGCCTGGAATCGAACGGCGCCAGCAGCGTGCGCAGCGGAGGAAACGCCTGCGGCAGCGCCGGGTGGCCCAGTTGGTAGATGTCCTGGCGGCGCGCGATGTCCTTGAGGCTGTGTTCCCCCAGCGACTTGAACGCCGCGCCTTCCGGCAGCCGATCGTGGCACAGCTCGCACGTGACGGAAGACACCAGCATTTGCCCGCCATGACCCGCGGAAAGAAGCCGCGCGACGTGGTTGAGCGGCGCACCGAAGTAGTCGCCGTCGCGCATTTCCGCGGCACCGGTGTGCAGCGCCATGCGGACACGTATCGGCGCCTGTACCGGCCAGGCTTCGGCCCGCAGCGTCTGCTGGACCGCAAGCGCGGCTTCCAGCGCATGCCACGGCGTGGCGAACGCCGCGCAGAACGCGTCACCGGCAGTCTTGAACACGTGGCCGCCGCGCTCTTCGACGCCGCGTCGGACGAGTGTGTCGTGCCGGGCGAGCGCCGCCTGCATCGCATCGGGCGCCGCCTGCCACAGCCGCGTGCTGCCCTCGATGTCCGTGAACAGGAACGTGAGCGTGCCGGTGGGAAGGGGGGAAGCGTTGGGCGGGTTGTCGGACAAGGGAAGGACGCGAGACGACCGTAATCAGGACCGACAGTATCGCCTTGCCTGCCGCTTTCCAGCCACCGTTTTCAGTGAATCAGGTAGCGCGGCGGGCCGATCTCGGGGTCGCTCGTCGGCTCGCCAGGCAGTTCGTCGCCGAGTTCCTCGACATCGATTTCGGCTTCGTCTTCCCACGAATACCGTTTGCGCGGCGGGTTGTCCCGGTGCCGCATCAGCAGCGCCATGATCGCGCCGATGATCGCCGCGGCGAGATGCGTTTCCCAGGAGACGCGCGGATTGATCGGCAGCATTCCCCACGCCACCGAGCCGTACATGAACGCGACGATCATGGACGTGGCGATGGCGCGGCGGTCGCGCCGGATGAGTCCCGCCACGAAGAGATAGCTGACGAGGCCGTAGACCAGTCCGCTGGCGCCGACGTGGACGCCGTCGCGGGCCAGCAGCCACACGGCGATGCCCGGACCGAGGTACACCGCCGGCAACACGCGAAACGCGGCGCTGGGATAGACGTGGAACATCGCCGTCCCCAGGATCACCAGCGGCAGCGAATTGGCGATGAGGTGCGGGAAGTCGGCGTGGAGCAGCGGCGCCAGCAGGATTCCCGGCAGGCCGATCCACTGCCGCGGACGGATGCCGTAGTCCGGAAGGTCGAGCCCCCAGCCCAGCAGCGGTATCAGCCAGAGCAGCGCGACAAAGCCCAGAGACGTCCATGCCGCGAGCCTGAAGTTTTCGCGGGCGCGGGAAGAGCCGGTGAAGTCCGGGTCGGGCTGGTGAATTTCCATCGGGAATCAGGATAGCAGTCGGTCGGCAGTCCCGATCACATGGGGATGGGAGGCGGCTTCCGCAACTTCCCCCCAGCTTCAACCCATCGTTCCGGCGCGTACCCGCTCCCACGGCGCGCGACCGCGTGCATAATCACCGACGTGCTGCAGAAAATTCAACCCTTCGAAATGCGGGACGGGATGTGCTTCTACCGCCTGCACGGCAAGCTTTCGCTGGTCGAGGCCGTGGATCTCCTATCGCGCGCAATTGCCGAGTGCCGCCGATCCGGCGCGCCCCGGCTGCTGGTCGACGTGACCGGCATCGAGGACCTGCCGGTGCCCACGCTCGTCGATCGCTTCCTGATGATGGAGGACTGGGCGCAGGCTGCGCAGAGCATGGTCGTCGTCGCGATGGTCACGCATTCCCGTTACATCCACCCGCGCAAATTCGGCGTGACGGTGGCCGCGCACCTGGGATTGACCTGCGACGTGTTCACGTCCAGCGATGCTGCGTCGAAATGGCTGCAGGGAGCGGAAGTTTCCGCCGGCAGGGCCAGCGGATGACCGTCGCGGTTGGGACGGACTAGACCGGGACGCCGGAATTCATTGCGTCGCGCCGCATGTTGAGGACGGCGACGGAATGGTGCCTCGCCTCGATCTCGGTGCGGCCCAGCGCATGAAACGCCTTCTGGATGATTTCCTCGACCGCGTCGTCGGGCAATGCCGGGTTGCGCTCGATCAGCGGCCACGCGCTGCCGTCGCGGGGGAAGCAGTCCAGCAGATCCTTCACGACGATGTCGATGCGTGCCGCCCGCGCCTCCGTCGTCGGATCGACCGTTGTCTTCTCGCGCTTGCCGGACGCCATGCGTGCCGCCGCCGCACTGGCTTCCGCAGCCTCGGCACTCCGCCGCGCGGCCAAGGCGCTGCGCTCGGCGGCCAGCGCGCCCTTTTCGGCCGCCAACGCCGTCCGCTCGGAGGCGACCGATGCGCGGCGCGCCCAGGTCAGCGCCCACAGTGCCAGGAGCAGCGCGACCAGGATCAGTGCAAGTTCCGTCGACATGATCATTCCTCCGGGACCGCCTTGGCCCCTCGATGGGTTTTCGATTGCGACGAGTACATTCGGAGGCGTTGTGAGCAATTTCCTCGCCAGCTCGAGTTCTCCCGGGCGCTGCATCTCCTTGTGCCGTACACGCCGGCACGCAACGCACTTCTGCCTGCGTAATCTGGCGTGTGTCTTGCTTGGCTAGCCGCGCATGGCCCCGGACTGCAGCGGCGTCGTGCCGCCTGGAAGGGCGCAAATACCGACCGCGGCATGATGTCGCGCTGGAGATTTTGCTATGACGAGCCGCGTTAGCTTGCGCGTGCTGCTGGCCTGTTCGGTCGCGGCCAATGCCGGGATCGCGTATGCCGGACCCGAGGAATGCCTGACGCTGCGCGACAACGTCGCCGTGGCCGGGTGCGCCAACAAGTACGCGCCAGGGACACCGGGAACCACCGCGCCGGCGCCGCGAACAGCGCTTAAGACACCGCACCAGCCGATTCGGGCGGCCGAGCAGTGGCTGCTCTTTCCGGTTCCGTCACCGGTCTCGCACACGGTCGAGCCCGTCCGCGAACCGCAGCAGTTCGTCTTTTCGCGCGATCGCACAGAACTCATTGAACGCGCAAAGATCGGCGCCATCGCGTTGGCCGGCTTGGGACTCGTGTTCGGCCTCTGGCGCTGGCGCGCGGCCATGGTCAAGTCGTGTTCGTTCTGCGGCGCGCGCGTCGCTCCCGGCGCTGCCGTGTGCAAGCGCTGCTTCCGTTCCCTCTGAGGTAGCGCCCACCACCGCACGGCCAACCCGTGCCGCCCGCGGGCGATCCCCGTCTCTGCCAATCGGAGTGAGTGCACACCTCCGTTCGATTCTCGTCTTTGCCGCGCCGCAGCATTCGGCGTAGCATCTCCGCTTTCCCGCCGTGCCGCACACCCGCGAGCGCTTCCCGCGGCGGCATCGGCTTCCGCGACGACCCCTCCCATGCCCCGACGTGCCACCAAGGATCCCAAGCGCCTGGCGATTCTCGCGCTCGGCGCACTGGGCGTGGTGTTCGGCGACATCGGCACCAGCCCGCTGTATGCGCTGAAGGAGGTCTTCGGCGGGACGCATCACCCGGTGCCGATCAGTGAAAGCAATGTCCTGGGCGTCCTGTCGCTCGTGTTCTGGGCGCTGATGCTGATCGTGACGATCAAGTACGTGATCTTCATCATGCGCGCCGACAACAAGGGCGAAGGCGGAATCATGGCGCTGATGGCGCTGGTGGTGCATGCCGAGCCCGGGGCGCGGCGCGCGCGCTTCCTGATGCTGCTGGGCCTGGCCGGCGCCGCGCTCTTCTATGGCGACGGCACGATCACGCCGGCGGTTTCCGTGCTCTCGGCGATTGAGGGACTCGAGGTCGCCACGCCGGCGTTCAAGCCGTTCGTCATTCCGCTCACGCTGCTCGTGCTGGCCGGGCTGTTCACGGCGCAGAAGTGGGGCACCGGACGCATGGGTTCGCTGTTCGGTCCGGTGATGGCCGCCTGGTTCGCGATCATCGCGCTGCTGGGCATCGTCAACATCGTCCACATGCCGCACGTGCTGACTGCGGTCAACCCGAGTTACGCGGTGGAATTCCTGTTCCGCCACGGTTCCCTGGGATTCTTCTCGCTCGGCGCCGTGGTGCTGGCCGTGACCGGCGCCGAGGCGCTGTATGCCGACATGGGCCATTTCGGACGCGTGCCGGTGCAACTCGCGTGGATGCTGCTGGTATTTCCCGCGCTGACGCTCAACTACTTCGGGCAAGGCGCGCTTTTGCTCGCGGATCCCGCCACGATCGAAAATCCGTTCTACCTGCTCGCGCCGGCATGGGCGCTCTATCCGCTCGTCGTGCTGGCGACGGTCGCCACCATCATTGCGTCGCAGGCGGTGATCTCGGGTGCCTTCTCGATCACGCAGCAGGCGATGCAGCTCGGCTACAGCCCGCGCATGGCCATCCAGCACACGTCTTCGCGGCAGATCGGGCAGATCTATCTTCCCGGCATCAACTGGGCGCTGTTCCTGGGCGTCGTCGTGCTTGTCGTCGGCTTCAAGTCGTCGACGAACCTGGCCGCTGCCTACGGCATCGCCGTGACCGGAACGATGGCGACGACGACCATCCTCGCCTACGTCGTGGCGCGGTCGCTGTGGAAATGGAGCGCACGGGCCAGCGGCGCGCTGTTCGGCGCCTTCCTGCTGATCGACCTCGCGTTCTTCAGCGCCAACGTGCTGAAGGTCACCGAAGGCGGCTGGTTCCCGCTGGTGTTCGGCCTGTGCGTGTTCACGCTGATGTCGACCTGGAAGCGCGGCCGCAAGCTGCTGCAGTCGCGGCTGGAGTCGGACTCGATGCCGCTCGATGCCTTCATCGCCAGCGCCTCGATGGGCTGTGCCACCGTGCCCGGCAGCGCCGTGTTCCTGACCACCAACCTGAACTCCGTGCCGCACGCGCTGCTGCACAGCCTCAAGCACTACAAGAGCCTGCACACCAAGGTCATCCTGCTCAACGTCACCACGCTCGACGTGCCGCACGTGCCGGAAGCGCAGCGCGTGGTCGTCGAGTCGATCAATTCCCAGTTCCACCGGGTCAAGGTGTTCTTCGGCTTCATGGACACGCCCGACCTGCCGCGTGCGCTCGAGTGGTGCTGCGAGCAGGGGCTGGACATCGAGGCGATGGACACGTCGTACTTCCTCGGCCGCGAAACGCTGATACCCAAGCTGCGCTCGGACATGGCGTTCTGGCGGGAGAAGCTCTTCGTGTCGATGTTCCGCAACGCGGGCGACGCGGCGACCTGGTTCCGGCTGCCGCCGAACCGCGTCGTCGAGCTGGGGTCCCAGGTAGTGCTCTAGCCGCCTTGCGCCGCGCGGATTCAGCGCAGCAGCCTGCTGTTCGAATTGCGGAACCAGGCATCCACCGCATCCGCTGCTTCCCAACGCCTCCCGACGATTACCGCCAGAATATCGATGAGCGTTGCGCAAAGCACGAGGAAAACCAGCAGTAACAGCGCGACCAGATGTTTCATCAATGCCACCTTCCATACGAGCCATGACGTGGCGGCAAGCTTCCCAAACTGCCCTTGCGATCGGCTGACAGGTTCCTGAGGACTTGTTGACGGCGGCGGGGACGAGGAGCTGGCTCGGGTGGCGGTGCGTCCTCGCGCCGGCGGAACAGTGCAAGCGGAACGACAGCCCGTCGTCAGCTTTCCGCAAGAAAGCAGGCATACGCTGCCAAAGCAATGTCGACACAACGGACCTACAGGGACGGATGCGATGAGCCCCAACGGACGTATCGCCATGCTTTTCGCCGTCGCCTTGACGGCGCTTCCCGCGGCCGGCCAGAACTGCGGCTGGTCCCGCATCGATCACACGGTCAGCTACGACGCATCGGGCGTCTGGAATCCGAACGTCTACCGCGGACTCGTCGGTGTGCTGACGGCCGCCCAGATCGGTGGAGCAGTCTGGGAGGGCTCCGAGACGCGCTTCGGCAAGACGATGTGGCAAGGCATCGACGCCGAGATCATCGGCGGCGTTACTGCTACTGCCGGCAAGTACATCTTCACGCGGACGCGCCCCAGCGACGGGAACAATCCCTGCCTGTGGTTCCAGGGCGGCAGCAACTACAGCTTCCCAAGCGGTGAGGCTTCGGTCGCCGCCGCACTCGTCACGCCGTACATCCTCGAGTATGGCGGCGACTACCCGGCAACCTATGCCCTTCTGCTGCTGCCGCTATACGTCGGCGCCGGGCGCATCAAGAACCAGGCGCACTGGCAGACCGACGTGCTGGCGGGGTGGGCGGTCGGCGGCCTCTCCGGATGGTTCGCCCACAGTCGCGACGTTCCGATCATGATCCAGCTGCTGCCGCACGGATTCCAGATCGGCTACGGAAGGCAGTTCTGATGCAATGCCTATTCCCAATCGCAGCCTGCATTGGCGGATGATTCCAGCGTGCGAATACTTGTCGTCGAAGACGACGCGCTTCTTGCCGAAGGGCTGACCAGCGTCCTCACGCGCGCAGGCCACGTCGTGGAACACGCCACGATGGGCAGGCATGCGGACATCCTGCTGGTCGACGAGCAATTCGACCTCGTGGTGCTCGACGTCGGCCTGCCCGACATCGACGGTTTCGAGGTTCTGCGGCGACTGCGGCAGCGCCATTCCGCGACGAACGTCCTGGTCCTGACCGCGCGCGACGCGGTCGAGGATCGCGTGCGCGGACTCGACCTGGGCGCCGACGACTACCTGACGAAACCGTTTTCGGTGAACGAGTTCGAGGCTCGCGTCCGGGCGCTGCTGCGGCGCGGGGCAGCCCCCGCGGCGGCGTGGTCGGTGGCCGGCATGACGGTGGATGCGGCGGCGAAGCGAATCCGCGTCGACGGCCGCCCGGTCGACCTCACGCCGCGCGAGTGGGCACTGCTCGAACTCTTCCTGACGCACCCCGGCCGCGTGCTGAGCAAGGACCAGATCGCGGAAAGCCTCTTCACCTTCGACGAACAGCTTTCGTCCAACGCCATCGAGGTCCACGTCTCCCGGCTGCGGACGAAGATCCAGCCGGCGGGAGCGCACATCCGGACGGTTCGCGGATTCGGCTACCTGTGGGAAGGCAGCGATGAGTGACGATCCGCCGCGCCCCCCGAGCATCCGGCGACGACTGCTGGTCTTCCTGATCAGTTCGCTCGTCCTCATGGTTTCGGGCGCCGCGATCGTCACGTACTGGGTCGCGCAACGCTCGGCCAACGATGCCTACGACCGGTCGCTGCTCGACCCGGCATTCGATATCGCCGACAACGTCAATGTGGATGCCACCGGCGCCCACGTCGACCTTCCGCAGAAAGCGCTGGAGGCGCTCGTCTACGACCAGGTCGACAAGGTGATCTACCAGGTGCGCTCGCCCACCAACGCGATCGTCGACGGCGTCAGCGACCTGCCGCCGCCTCAGGACTTCGCGGGGGAGCCGCATATCTTCTTCGACGGCGTGTATCGGGGCGAAGCGATCCGCGTCGCGGCAGTGCGCACCCCCAACGGCTTCGTCGTGCAGGTCGGCGAGACGCTGCACAAGCGCAATCGCCTCGTCGGGGAAATACTCGTCGCGGAGCTGGTGCCGACGCTGCTGATCGCCGTCGGCTCGATCGCCCTCGCATGGCTCGGGATATCCCGCGGCCTGATTCCACTGGAGGATCTGCGGTCGGAACTGTCGAACCGCGCGCCCCGCGACCTGCGTCCGCTCGCCACCGCGGCAGTTCCAATCGAACTGGCACCGGTCGTCAACGCCTTCAACGGCTTGCTCGACCACCTGCGCGATGCGAGCACGATGCAGCAGCGCTTTCTCGCCAATGCCGCGCATCAGCTGCGTACGCCGCTGGCCGGATTGCAGATGCATCTCGAACTGCTGTTCCGGCGCGACCTGCCGGCCGACCTGCGCTCCGAACTCGAACGGATGCATAGCGCAACGGTACGCGCGAGCCGGCTGGCCAACCAGC
>Ga0302323_100001825_pt1 | contig 17287 bp, 13 predicted proteins | sample Fen_T0_3_FD_201950 | JGI IMG/M metagenome (GOLD analysis project Ga0302323, IMG submission 201950) | Peat permafrost microbial communities from Stordalen Mire near Abisko, Sweden - Fen_T0_3 | ecosystem: Environmental > Terrestrial > Soil > Wetlands > Permafrost | place: Sweden: Abisko... | reverse complement strand
TGACGATAGCTGCGGTAGACGGCCTCCGGGAGAAACCCGGCGGCTTGAGCGACCCGCTGCGCGTTGACGTTGCCGGCGGCCGCGGCGACCTCGAGACGCTCCAGGCCGAGGTCGTCCCGGGCCCACGCCGCGAGAAGCGAGAGGGCGCGCCGCGCTACGCCGCGACGGCGGCGCGCAGCGCTCACCCAGTAGCTGAAGCGACCGTGCGACTCGACGGTGTCGACGCCTCGCAGGCTGATCGCGCCGACGACTTCGCCGGTGGCCGCGTCGTCGACCGCGAGATGGGCGTCGCGGCCGTCGCTCCAGGCCGACTGCGAGTCACCGATCCACGCCATCGCGTGCCCGAAAGTGTAGGGCGACGGCAGGCCGAGCCAGTGGCTGATGTCCGGGTCCCTGCAAGCGTTCATGAGTGCCGGTGCGTCGTCGACCTTCCAGGGACGAAGCACGACGACCCCGTCGCCAAGGTGCGGCAGGCGCCTGGTCATCGCCGCCGCCCGCCGCTCCGGGTCAGCGGTCTCGGGCCACCTGGATCGTTCATCTGGCCTGCCTGATCTGGCACTACTGCCGATATCGCGCGGCGAGCTGCGTCGAGCGCGCCGCGGTCAGGGCCGCCTGCTGAAGCTCACGCAGTCTCTCGAACAGCGTGGCGTCCTCGAGAGTCGGAGCACACACGGTCTCGCCCAGCTCGAGTCCGGCGACGATGGCCTGCGCCACATCCTCGGCAGTCAGGAGTGCGACACCGGCGAACCTGCCGCCGCCGATGCCGTGGAACTCGCTCTCCACCATGCCCGGAAGGCAGACCATCGCCTGCACGCCGCTTCCCTCGAGCTCCTGAGCCAGCAGCTGCGTGAAGGTGAGCAGGAACGACTTGGCGCCGGCATACGTCGCCCGGCCCGCCATGGGCAGGCTCAGCGGCCCGCTGAGCGCCAGCAGTGAGGCGACGTTGACGACGGCGCCGTGCCCGCGCGCGATCATGGCCGGCAGGGCGGCCCTGGTGAGGCGGAGCGGAGCCACGACGTGGATCGCGGCGAGGCGGTCGGCGACGCCCGGCTCGATCTCGGCAAAGGGGCCATAGCCGGCAAAGCCGGCGTTGTTGACCAGAAGATCGAGCTGCTCCTCCCGGACGATCCGCTCCTCGACAAGCAGGAGTTGCTGCGGATCCGTGAGGTCGGCGACGAGGACTTCGACGGCTGCGCCGGTCTCGGCCCGAAGGCGGGCGGCCAGCGCCTCCAGACGCTCCCGCCGGCGGGCGACGATCAGTACGTCGCGACCATCTGTCGCGAGGCGCTGCGCGAGCGCCGCTCCGATACCCGACGAAGCGCCGGTGACCAAGGCCAGCTGGCGGCTGGACTCCATTGCGAACCTCCCGTGGTGTGCGGCTGTACCGGGCATGACATCGCCAGCCGCACACGAACCTAAACCAGATCCAGCTTGGGCGCTGAAGAACGCGTCCTCCCGCGGAGCGCTTGCGGAGCCTGCAGTCGTCTGCCTTCTTAGCCGTACAGCGATAACTGCGGCGAGACGCGACATGCAGCCGCTCGGGCTAGTCTAACCCTCGACTTGAGGCTTAGGTGAGCGTCCGCTTAGGCCGCGAAGGTGCGCGCCAACGACTCGAAGCGATGTGCCTGCGCGGCATCGACGACGTGCGCGGAGTAGCGCGCCAGCTCGTAGAGGGCCGCGAGGTCGGCAGCCGCTGAAGACGGCGACGCCGCGGCTTCCGTCGCCGGCTCGCTGCGGTCGTCGGTGGCCGGCGCCGCGGCGACCGCCGTCAGATGGTCGCGCACGGTCACGCCAGGGAGCCGCGACCGGCCGGCGCGCGAAAGCCGATGCTCCAATTCCTCGTAGGAACGTCGCACGCGCTCGGCGGGGGTGCGCGGGTCGAGGCGGCGCGGCGCCCAGAGGCGGCTGCGGAGCCGCCGCCCGAGGCGCGCCGCGAACTCCCCGGCCACCGACCGAAGGGAGGCGAGCGCCTCGCGCTCTTCCACGATCGTGGCCTCCGCCCGCAGCCCGCGGCGAATGCGGCGCAGCGCCAGCGCGACGAGCGCCAACGAGAGCCCCATCGCGACAAGAGCACCGAGCGCCGTGCCGATCAGCCTCAGCACGCTCGGGAACTTGAAGCCCCCGGCGTGGCGCTGCGAGAGCGCCGGCGGCCGCTGAACAAGCTGCGGCACCCGGTGAGGATGCCAGGCGTGCACGTGGACCAAGGCCAGCAGCCAGGCGATCCCCCGCAGCAACCCTGCCCCGGCGTAGCCGAGGACGTAGGCCACGCCGTCGAGGGCGTACCGCAGCAAGCCTGCAAAGACATCGAGTGCTCCGAGCACGAGGTCGACGCGAAGGACCTGGCTCACCAGGGCGCCGATGGCGAGGACGCCGAGCACGGCGCCGAGCACGGCGAGCAGCCAGGGCCAGGCGGGCAGGCGTTCAGCAGCGTCGACCAGGTCGGTGAGGTCCCGGTAGCGCACCATGGCGACGAGGAGGCCACCGACGACGAGCGAAGCGACGACCGCCCCGGAAGCCCACCCCGGCTCGGAGCCGGCCAAAGCGGCGCACACCAGGACGACGCACAGCAAGGTGAACCCACGCACGGCGCGCCGCGCGGCAGCCTCCGGCGACTGCCGGGCGCGACCCAGGCTGATGCCGAGGAGGACGAGCCCGCCCCCGTAGACGACGTCACGTACCGCCTGCCACAGCAGAGCGTGGTGGGCCCAGGCGTGGCCGGCGGCGAGCAGCACGCCGGCGGCGACCAGAGCCAGCGTGACCGCGAGGAGGCGCGCGGCGCGCTCCCCCACTTCGCTCAGGCTGAGACGCCGCGCCAGATACGCGGCGGCGGCGACAGTGACGCAGGCGAAGACGGCCAGAGCGGCTGCCGACGCCCCCGTGAGCGCCGCCGCCAGACTGCCGGACCAGATACCCTCCGCGGCGGCCCCGAGCGCGAGTCCCGCGAACTCGAGGTTAGAGCGGGAGCGCACTGCACGTCCTCCAGTCGAAGTCGCCCGGCACCACGGCGTCGACCAGTGGCGCTTCTTCTTCTGGCGGCCGGCCGACGTACACGACTGTGGTCGGTCGCTCGGCGCGCAGCCGCGCCAGTTGGTCGTGCACACCCGGCCGCAGGGCCGCGGTGACCACTACGCACTCGGCACTGCCGCCTTCGTCGGCGAGCTCGGCGTCGAGCAGGGCGCCGAGATCGCGGCCCGTATAGGGCAGCGCACGCGCCAGGGCCTCGAGGACGTGAGGCAGCGCGCCTTCCGCCGGCTCGATATCCGCGGCGCGCCAGTCGCGAGCCAGGCGCGCGTTCGAGGCCAGCCCGACGCCGAAACCGTGGGCCGCGAAGGCGGCCGCCAGTGAGGCGGTCACCACGCAGAGGAGTTCCATCCGTTCGGGATCCATGCCCTGCCAGGCTTTCTGCGGGGTGCTCACGTCCAGCAGCAGCCGCACAGCCGCCAACGCCGCGGGCTCGAACTCGTTGGTCTGCAATCCCCCCGAGCGCGCCGTGGCGCGCCAGTTGATGGCTCGCATCGGGTCCCCCGGCCGGTAGACCCGGGTGCCGCGGAGCGCCGTGGGGTCGCATGCCAGCGAGTGAGCCACGGTCTCCTCGACCAGGGGGTGGCCGGTCAGCAGGTCGAAGCCGGGGACGTCGAGGACCTTGGGCAGCACGGCGAACTCCTCGCGCGCCTCGAGCGTGCGGCTCACGCCCGCTATCCCGAAGGGGTCGCCGGCCTCCAGCTCGACCGGCCCGAACCGGAACAGCCCGCGTTCCCCGCAGCGCACGCGGTAGCGTCGCCGAAGCCGCTCATACCAGCGCACGGAGACGGTCTGGACGAATGCCTGCGCCCCGTGGTGGAACACCGGCCTGAGGGCGAACCCCAAGGGTTCCAGGCCGGCCGGCCATTCGTCGCGCACCCGCATCCAGAGGAGCGGAAGAAGCTTGGCGTTGGTGACGCTCATGGTGATCTCGAGCTCGCCGCCCCACGAGACGATACGCCGGGACGGCGTACGCTCGAAGCTGAAGGCGGTGAACATGCGGCGGCGCGTCGTGACGATGAGGGCCGCGAGGGCCGACGCGGCCAGTGACGCGAACACCAAGGCGCCGGACTGCAGGAGCGCCGCGGCGATCAGCCCGATCAGACAGGCCCAGGCGATGGACCTCAGCCGCACGACCGCCTCCCGCTCAAGTCGCGACCGGGTCGTCCTCGCGGGCTTCGGCCGGGACCGGCACCGTGGCCACGACCTCACGCAGCACGTCATCGGGATCCCGCCGGTCGATGACCGCATCGCGGGCGAGCAGCAGGCGATGCGCCAGGACCGGCGCGATGAGATCCTGCACGTCGTCCGGGGTGACGTAGTCGCGGCCGGCCAGAGCGGCGGCGGCCTGCGCGGCGTGTTGCAGCGCGAGCGAGGCGCGCGGGCTGGCGCCGAGCTTCAGCAGCGGCGTCTCGCGGGTAGCCCGCGTGAGCGCCACGACGTAGCTCGCGATGTCGTCCGCGACGTGCACGGCGCGGACCTCGGCGCGAGCCGCCGGAAGAGCGTCCGCGACGGCCACGGCGCGAACCTCTGCCAAGGGGTCACCGGTACGGAAGCGCGCCAGCATGAGCGTCTCGTCCTCAGAGCTGGGATACCCCATGCGCAAGCGGAGCAGGAATCGATCCAGCTGCGCCTCGGGGAGCGGAAACGTGCCCTTGAGCTCCACCGGATTCTGCGTCGCCAGCACCATGAACGGCCGAGGCAAAGGGTGCGTCGTGCCGTCCACTGTCACTCCCCGCTCCTCCATCGCCTCGAGAAACGCCGACTGCGTGCGCGGCGTGGCGCGATTGATCTCGTCCGCGAGCACGATGTTGGCGAACAGCGGCCCCGGGCGGAACTCGAACTCGTTCCGTGCCTGATCGAAGATCGTCGAGCCCGTCACATCGGCGGGCAGCAGGTCCGCCGTGCACTGGACCCGCGAGTAGCTCAGGCCGAGGGCGGCGGAAAACGTGCGCACGAGCAGGGTCTTGGCGACGCCGGGGACATCGTCGAGGAGCACGTGTCCGTCGGCCAGCAGGGCCACGGTGATCAGGCGTGTCTGGTCGGCTTTGCCGACGATGACACGCGCCACCTGTTCGGCGACCGCGCGCCCCAGCTCGGCGGGCGTGGAGCCGGAGGGCGAGGCAACAGGATCGTGGGGCATGGTGAGCCTCCAGCAGTCGCTTATCCGCGGAATCCTACCTTAGACGCACCAAACGCCCGGCGCGCTCGGCAGCATGCCGCTTCAGCGCGTGTAGTACTTGATCAGCGCCTGCTCCTCCGCCGGAGTGACGACGGCGCCCTGCTGGATCATCTGGTCGATCAACGCCTTGGCGTCCGCCGCGCTGGAGGCGCGGAACTGCTGGGCCGGCGCACTCGAATGGCATGAGACGCAGCTCGCCGCGATGATCGCCGCCGGGTCCGCGCCGGAGGACGAGCCGGAAGCCGAGCCGGACGACGAAACCGCGGACGAGCCGGCGCTCGACGACGAGGCCGCCGGTCCGGAGCCCTTCTGCTGGTCGGCGAGCGACTGCTCGAACCCGGCGAGGAGTCGCCGTTTGTCGGCCGCGCTGAGCCTCGCGTTCGGGTGCAGAAGTGTGTACTGCAGCGGCGGCATGCCGGCGTTGAGGGCGTGTCGCAGCCCCTGGGTGCTCAGGCCGCCGCTCCACTCCGAGAAGTTGATCCGCGCGCGGCCGGCGCTGATGTCGTGCTGCGCGAGCCACGAGAACGGGGCGATCTTGACGGCCCACCACCAGTTGGTCTGGTTGCTGTGGCAGTCGTAGCAGGCGCGCTTGACGATCGCCTGCGCCTGCGGGGACGTCCACTTGAACGGGGCCGTCGCCGGCTGGTTGGCGTGAGCGCGGCCGTAGGGCACGAACTGGATCAGTACGAACAGGGCGAGCAGAGCGCCGAGCACCAGCAGGACTGGGCGGGCGCGTGAGGGCTTTCGCCGGTAGTAAGTCGTGGGCATGCAGGCTCCAGGTCGGGGGCAGACGATCCTGGGCACACTACACGAGCGAGGGAGTCTCCGTCGCCTCCATCCGCGCTTCTTCCGCGAGACTTAACGGGACGACAACAGAGGCTTCGCATCGCACAACGTCGGCGCGGTCACTTGGCGGCTGTAGCCGGCCTCGCTACGAGCGCGGGGAACGCCTTCACCACCATGTCGACCAAGCGATCGGGCGGCCGTGTGAGCGCGTCCGTGGCCGGCATGCCGAGCTCGAACTCATACAGGACGATCGCCGCACTGACTTCGGCATCGGTCATGTCCTCGTGATTGACGGTGAGGCCGATGACCCTGGTATCGGCGAACGTGCGGAGGAGGTGGATCTCGCTCGCCGGCGTCGGCGTCGGCACATCCGGGAAGTCGCCCAGCATCGGGCGCGCCGGCGCGTGCTGCAGGATGACCGCGTCGGGCCGGCCTCCTCGCAGGATGAAGACCGATGAAAGGTAGGCGGGATGACTCAGCGCACCCTGCCCCTCGATGATGATCACATCCGGGTGTTCACCCTCGAACGCCTCCACGACCGTGGCTTCCATCTCACCCGAGCAGAACTGGCACGGGATGGCGTCGAGCGCCACGCCGTAGCGCGCGCCCTGGATGAGCCCGGTCTGCCCCGTGCCGACCAGGACCGCCTTGATCCCGCGGTCGTTGAGCGCGCGCGTGAGGATGGTCGCGGTGGTGCGCTTGCCGATCGCAGCGTCGGTGCCGAGCACGGCGATGCGCGGACAGGTGACCTTCGCGATGCTGCCGCTGAACATGCGCAGGTCCTTCTTGGCGCGCGGGCGCCGCACGTCGAGGATCGTCACGCCGTGCGCCGCCTTCGCCGCCACGAACTCCGGGTCCTCGTTCAGGAACTCGTGCAGGCCGTTGACGATGCTCATCCCGCGCCCCATCGCGTCGAGCACTACGTCGCGCTCGAGCGGGGAGAGCATGCCGCTCAGAGGCGCCATCCCGAGGATGAAGAAATCGGGAACGCCGCCCGCCAGAGCGATCGCCTCCGCCAGATCGGCGCAGACCGGGATCCCGTTCGGCTTGTCGTCGAGATACGCGCCGGCATCGAGCCCCACCTTTGAGCTGTCGATCACCGACAGGATCTCGTACTTCTCGGAGTGGCGTACCAGGCCATTGGCGGTCTTGCCGTCACAGGTGCCGAAGAACCCTTCGCAGTAGACGACCGCGGTGCTTCCTATCATGCCGATCCCCCCGGCCTGGGCCGTCTTCCGCCATCGAAGGTCGGCGTGTGATGCAGGAGATGGGAAGCGTCGAGACCGTTGCAGAAGGTGTCGGCACCCGCGCGGTGGAAATGGCGGGCCCGGCCGGTGACCTCCGCCGTCTCGCCGGAGACCCGCAGCCACGAGCCCTCATACAACGCCAGCACCTCGCAATCGTTCTCCTCGAGGAACTCCTCGATGCGTTCTTCCCGGGTCTCGCCCATGAACGTCGAAGCCGGATCGGCGTCGACGTAGTGGAGGTTGATCTGGAAGGGCACCAACCCAAGCGCCGCGAAGCTCGGCGGATGACAGATCGGCATGTCGTTGGTGGTGCGGATGGTCGGGCAGGCGACATTGGTCCCGGCGGAGGCGCCCACGTAGCGAGTCGCGCCCTCGCGCACGCGGCGGCCCAACTCGCCGATCACATCGAGGGCGTAAAGGGAGTCGAGCAGGCGAAAGGTGTTCCCGCCGCCCATCATCACGACCTTGGCCTCGAGGATCGCCTGGTCGGGCGCATTTGAGCGGTGGGCCGAGACGACTTCGATGTCGAAGGCGCCGAGCGCAGCCGTGGCTCTGTCGGCATAGTCGTCCCAGTCCGCCAAGGCGTACGGAACGAACGTCACCGCGTCGCCCGCCGACACTCCGGCGAAGGCCTCCGCGGCATGGGAAAACATGGTGCCACCGTAGTTGGTGGAGTTGGACAGCAAGAGAAGCTCCATGCCCGCCGTTCTGATCGGCCGGCCCCGTCGTCCGCTCGGCGCTGAGACCACCCTCTCGGTCAAGCCAACGCGTGACGATCACAGGCAAGCGATTGCTGATCCAGGTGGGTGCAGATCCGCCCACAGGCCGGCCACCTGTTCCGCGGCAAGGGGATCGCGTGTCGGAGCGAAGCGACGCGCAGTACAGGGACAGTACCAAGAACTCGGCTTCAGGTCACCGTTGAGGCGTGCCGCCGAGCCTGTGGGCGCATCGGAACCGGAGCAGCCAACCCGACAGTGCTCGTTCATTTTGGCCGCGGGCGCGAGATCAGCCCTGGCGCAACTCGCGAGCTCTGCGCAACGCGGCCGGCCACCCAGGGAGCCCAGGCGACAGTCCATGACGTGCGCCGAGCAGGCCGCGCGCCTGACGGGCTCCGAATCCCGATGAATCGTACGGGAGGCCGGCCGGCCAATCCGGACGGCTCTGGGGCGGCGCGCCCCTCGTCACGACGCGCAACGTGTTGCGCCCGACCGTGACCTGAGCGTTGCCGGCCGCGTCGACGGCCCGGACCTGGATGCGATAGGCGCCCGGCTTCAGCTTGCAGTTGAAGCGCAGCCAGTAGAACGCAGGCGCCGGATCCTCCCCCCAGTTGCCGCGCCTCTCGACGAAGCGCTCGACGACGCGGTCCTTGGCGTTGAGCACGCTGATCGTCGCCCGCGCCACGCCGCTCGTGGCGTCGCTCGCCTTGAAGTACAGGATGCCCTGCCGGCCGGCGTTCACGACGCTCTTACGCGGCGCCGAGCACGCCGGTCCGAGCGTGTCGATGCCGACGCTGCGCGTCTCGGTGGCCTCGACGTTGCCGGCGTTGTCGGTGGATCGATAGAGGATCGCGTGGTCGCCGTCGTTGGCGTGATCGGCCGGCGCCTCGATGGTGATGTCCGTACCAGGCTGCCACGTGGTGCCGCCGTCGGCGCTATAGTCGGTCGAGGCCACACCCGAGCCGCCGATGTCGCTGGCGAGCAGATGCACCGTCACCGGCTTGCTCGAATAGGACGAGTCGAGATGCTGGTCGACGGTCGCCGGAGCAGCCGTGTCGCCACTTGCATCCACCGTGGACACGAGGAACCCACTGCCGAACGCCCAGACATGCTGTGGGTCGACGGCGGCGATCGCGGTCACTCCGGAGCCACCGGCCACCGGATCCCACGTCGTCCCGCCGTCGGTGGTGGCATAGACGCCGTTGTCGCCGCCGATCCAGCCGTGCTGGGCATCGCTGAAGCGGACCGCGTACGGCACGGCGTCGTCAAGTCCCGGCACGCGAGTCCACGTCTTGCCGCCGTCGATCGTGCGGAGCACCCAACCGGTCTCCTGCTCCGTCCTGTAGTCGTAGGAGACGCCGACGGCCCAGCCTGTGTCCGCGTCGAGGAACTGCAGGTCGCTGATCTCGGGCGCGCCCTTGGGCAGGGCTCCCTTGGTCCAAGTGAGGCCGCCGTTGGTGGTCGCGAAGATCGCCGCCACCTGGTCGTTCTCCACCGGTTGATAACTGCCGGCAGCCCAGCCCGTGGAGGCGTCACGGAAGTGGACGGCCGACAGCGCGGCGCCGCTGGCCACGTAGAGGGGGACCCAGGTCGCGCCACCATCGGTGGTGCGCTCGATGCAGGTGTTGGCGCCCAGGCCCCAGGGGAACGGGTCGCTGCTGATCGCCCAGCCCGTGTCCTTGTCGACGAAGTCCACGCCGACGAGCCCACCGGCCAGATTCGACGTCTGCGGAGTCCAGGTGGCGCCACCGTCGTCTGTGTGCAGGATGACCCCATTCTCGCCGTAGAAGTCACTGGAGCCGACGACCCAGCCGTTCTGCGCGTCGAGGAAGCTGACCCCTCTGAGGGCGTCTGACCAGCGGACCGGGCGGGCGCTCTCCGCCCAGCGCGCGCCATCGACGCTGTGCACGAGCGCGCCGTTCTGGTCCACTGCCCAGATGTCGGTGGCCGACACGAGCGAGACGTCGCTGAACGCGTACGTCTGGCCCGAGCTGGCGGCGCGCCAGGTGGAGCCGCCGTCCGTGGAGACCAGGACGCCGTCGCCGACAGCGCACACGGCGTCGCCGTGACTGGCGATGACGTAGGGAGAAGCGGGAGCGCCGATGGTCGATGTCTGCCAATGACGCCCACCGTCGGTCGTGTGCTGAAGCACCTGAGCGCCCCCCGCAAAGAAGTAGTAGCCGCCAGAGACCAGCCACGCACTGCGCGGGCCCGCGGCGTCGATGCTGCTGGCCCACGAGTCGGCGCCCCGCACGCGGCGCCAGTGCGCTCCGCCGTCGCTGGTCGTGAAGACGACGGAGTCGTAGTCCTCGCGTGCCGAGTAGCCCAGAAGCCAGCCATGAGACCGGTCGGAGAAGGCGACCTGCCCCATCCAGTCCCGGGGGCCGAGGCCGCCGACCTGCCGGGTCCAGCTGGTGCCGCCGTTCGTCGTCTTCCAGAGGCGGCCGCCGTCGCCGATGACCCAGCCGTGCGTCGCGTCGACGAAGTCGCAGTTCACGTAGCTCTTGTAGCCGGGCAGGTTCAGGCGCGTCCACGTGTCGCCGCCATCCGTCGTCCTGAGGACGGCGCCATCGCCCGTGGCGATCCAGCCGTGCGTCGCATCGACGAAGCTGGCATTGTCAAAGGCATCGCCGAGGGCCTTGGCAGGGGTCTTGTCGAGCCAAGTAGCGCCGCCGTCGTGGGTGGCGAGGACGGCGTCGCCGCAGGCCCAGCCGTTCTGGCCGTCGACGAAGCTCACCGACCACAGGTCGGCGTCGCTGCCGGTGGGCTGCACGGCCCAGGTGGCGCCGGCGTTGCCGCTGTGCAACACAAGGCCGCCATCGCCGACCGACCAGACGTCAGTGGCGGTCGGGAACGCCACGTCGGCCATCCCGGCCATGCCGCCTGCGGGCTGCGGCATCTGCCAGAACCAGCCGTGGGTGCCGTCGGGCACGAGCGCCGCGGCCGATCCGGCCAGGCACGCGAGCAGTACGAGCGACCCCAGTACGACGCCGATGAGCATTCCACTGTGCTTCATCATGACCCCTTCGCGAGAGCGATTTGAACGCGGCGGCATCAGTGGACCACCAGCGTGTTGGCGGCCGGCGCGGTCTGTCGGTTACCGGCGGCGTCGGTGGCCGCGACCGAGTACGTGTAGGTGCCTCGGGCTAGCCGGCAGACGAAGCGATAGGCGAGCGCCGTGTTCACGGCACGGCCGCCCACGATGGCCCGCTTCACCACGGCGCCGCGCGCGTTGCGCACGACCAGCGTGACCGAGGCCGTGGGGCTTCCGGGACGGGGATCGTCGACCCTGTAGCGGAGCTCGGCGGTATGGCCGCGCGCGACGCGCGCCGCCTTGGTCGCGAACGGTGTGGGCCGCTGCGTATCGATGCGCACGCGGCATGCCTGGCGCTTCTCGACGTTGCCGACATTGTCCGTGGATCGGTACAGGACCTTGTGCATCCCGTCGCCAGAGTGGTCGGCGGGCGCGGGGACCGTGACTGCCGTGCCCTTCGTCCACGTCGCGCCGTCGTCGAGCGAGTACTCGCTGAAGGCGACCCCGGTACCGGCGTCGCCGCCGGAGAACCGCAACGTGACCGGTTTCTTGTGCCACCGTGAGTCGGCGCCCCGCACGGTCGTTGTGGGCGCGACAACATCGGTCGTGACTCCGAAACTGGCGCCGTCGGCGCCCAGCGGGAGCGTGCGGTCCACGAGTGCGTCGTTCTCCGTGACCATGTCGACGCTCGTCCAGTCGTAGGCACTGATGGGCAGGCCGTCGATGCTGCAGTCGGTGAAGTCGCAGAGCGTGAAGTCCGCGAGGGGCACGACGCCGCTCGACGACGACGGAGCCTCCGCGATGATCTCGCCCGAGGCAAGCGCCGGCGGAACGCTCATGAACTGCGTCGTCGTGAACGTACTGCTGGTCGTGTGATCGACGAGACTCAGCGTGAAGTACGCCGGTTTCGACCACGTGACCGTCCCCGTCAGGACGTCGCCGGGATGGATCGACATGCCGATCGTCACCGGGTAGTCCGGGTACATCTCGTACCAGGCGTCGTAGCCGACGGCGCCCTCGCTGTAGCCTTCTGTACCGATCTGCTCAACGGTGTTCGACCCGTCGCCGTCGAGCCCGACCCAGAAGGCCGCATCCGTGAAGGTGCCGCCGCTGTTCCGCACACGCGGTTGCGTCCAGGTCGCGGTGACGCTGGTGAAGGGCCCGCCGGTGACGTCGTAGCCGGACCAGTTGAGCGACTGGGACTCACTGCCGAGAAGTGGATGCGTGTGCGTAAGGGGGCGGGCGCGGTGAGGATCGACGACAGTGGTGGACTGACGCGCCATGGCCGCGGCAGGCAACAGGAACCCCAGAACCACCGCCAGCGCAGCGCAGACCGGACCGCTCCACCGTCGTTCCATCACAGCCCCCATGATCGCGGTGTGCACGGCACCATCTGGTGCGATGCACCTTGTGCTGCGCCGATTGTAGTGCCGCTCGCCCGGCGCCGCCACTAGGTTGACAATGGCGGCCGCCGAGCGATGGAGGTCGAGGGCCCGTTTGACACTCGATGCCCACTGGCCTATTATGACTGACTGTCAGTCACTTACGTTTCGGGGGACACCCCGCCGATCCTGGAGCCTCGATGCCCCGCGTCGTCGACCGAGAAGCCCGCCGCGCCGAGCTCGTTTCGGCGGCGGCCACCGTGTTCGCGCAGCGCGGCGTGGCCAACACGGCGGTGAGCGACATCGTCAAGGCGGCCGGCGTAGCGCAGGGCACCTTCTACCTGTACTTCGACTCCAAGGACGCCGCCGTCCTCGCGGTCGTCGAGCGCATCGCCGACGCGATGATCGAGAAGACGGCCGCGCGCGTCGCCGGCGAGTCGACGGCGGTCGACAAGTTGCTCGGCCTGCGCGGCGTCCTCAGCGAGGCTGGCTCCGTCCCCGAGGCGACCGAGCTCATCGAGCTGATGCACCTCCCCGAGAACCGCCTCCTGCACGACCGCCTCGCAGACGGCATCACGCCCGGACTCGTCTCGCTCCTCGAAGCGATCGTCGAGCAGGGAGTCGCCGAAGGCGTTTTCGAAGTCAGCGACTCGCGGGCCGCCGCCTGGTTCGTACTCGCCGGGCTGCAGAGCGTCGAGCTCTCCGGCACTTCCATCCCCGACATGCCCGCCGCACTCGCGAAGGCGACCGAGTTCGCCCTGCGCGCGCTCGGCTACCAGGGACCGCGGCTTTGAGCGCCGAGACCGCCATCGCCACGCGCGCGCTCACGAAACGCTATCGCGACGTGCTCGCGGTCGACGCCCTCGATCTCGACGTGCGCCGCGGCGAGATCTACGGCTTCCTCGGCCGGAACGGCGCCGGCAAGACGACCACCATCCGCATGCTGCTCGGCCTCATCCGGCCGACCGGGGGCGACGTCGAGGTGCTCGGCAGGCGGGTTCGGCCGGGCACGACCGCCTCGTTCGCGCGCGTCGGCTACCTCGTGGAGGCCGCGACCGCCTACCCGAACCTCACCGTACGCGAGAACCTCGACGTCCAGCGCCGCCTCACACGGGCGCCACGCGCGGCGGTCGGCGAGGTCATCGAGCTGATGCGGCTCGGCGGGCTCGCCGACCGGCGCGCCAGAGTGCTCTCACTCGGCAACAAGCAGCGGCTCTCCCTCGCCCGGGCGCTGCTCCACCGTCCCGAGCTCCTCATCCTGGACGAACCGGCCAACGCACTCGACCCCGCCGGCATCGTCGAGGTCCGCGAGCTGCTGCGCTCGCGCGCGAGCGAGCAGGGCGTTACCGTCTTCGTGTCGAGCCACATCCTCACCGAGATGGCCCATCTCGTCGATCGCATCGGCATCATGCACGAAGGCCGCTTGCTCGAAGAGCTCGACCGTGACCAGCTGCGCGCCAAGGAACGTTTGTACGTCGAGATCGGCGTCTCGAAGCCCGCGCAGGCGGCCACGCTGCTGGCCGCGGCGGGCTTCGCGCACGTCGAGCACGCCGACGGCCGGCTGCGAGTCTATGGCGCGCAGGAGCGCGTGCCGGAGATCGCGCGCGTGCTCGTCGGCGCCGGGCTCGACGTCTCCGAGCTCACCGAGACACACGAGGACCTCGAGAGACACTTTCTGCGGCTCACGGGAGGTGGCGACTGATGTTCGCGCAGGTGCTTGTCGCCGAGTTCGTCAAGCTGCGCCGCAGCAGGGTGACGTGGTTCTCGCTCGCGGCGCTCTCACTGGGACCGCTGGCGATCGCGCTGATGATGTGGATCGTGCGCGAACCGGGCCGCGCCGCGAAGCTCGGCCTGCTCGGCACCAAGGCGAACCTCTCCGGGCTCACGGCCACGTGGCCCGCCTACTTCTCGATGCTCACGCTGGTGGTCGGCATGGGCGGGATGCTGCTGCTCGCCTTCATCGTCGCCTACATCTTCGGCCGGGAGTACACGGAGGGGACGGCCAAGAACCTGCTTGCGCTGCCGGTTGGCCGTCACTGGTTCGCGCTCGCGAAACTCGTGGTGGCGGCCGTGTGGTGGGCCGTGCTCGTCGTGGCCGTCCTCGCCGAGGGCTTCGTCCTCGGCGCGGCCCTGGCCCTGCCCGGCTTCACGACGACGGCGGCCGTCGGGGCCGTGCGCGACGCCCTGCTCGCGGCCGCGATCGCCTACCTTCTCGTGCCGGTCGTCGCGTGGATCGCGATGCTCGGCCGCGGCTATCTTCCGCCGCTCGGGTTCGCGTTCGCGATGCTCGCGCTCGGCGACGTGTTCAGCCACACCGGGTGGGCAGCGTGGTTCCCCTGGTCGATCGTCCCGCAATTCATCGGCGCCATCGGGAAGCCCGCCACGACGATCGCGGCGGGCAGCCTCGTGGTGGTCGCGCTCACGTTCCTCGCCGGGATCGCGGCTACGATCGCGCAGCTGCGCTGGGCCGACAACGCACAGTAGGCGCACGCAGGGGGCGCCTAGACCTGGTTGAGGAAGCGCCTCTCGTGAAGAGCGCCGGGGGCATCGCTGGATAGCTCGACGTTGTGCGGCGAGAGCAGGACGACCTTCTCGCCGAGGTATTCCAGGCTGCCGTCGAGGGCGTACGTGAGGCCGCTGCAGAAGTCGGTCAGGCGCTTGGCAAGCTCCGGTCCACAGCTCTGCAGATCGACGATGACGGGAACGCCGGCCCTCAGGCGATCGGCGATGCGCTGGGCGTCATCGAAGTCCTGCGGCGTGACGAGCGAGAACTCGACCTGCGGCGGGCGCACAAGGGCCAGGGGCCTCGGGGCCCGCTCACTCGACTGTGGCGAGCGCCGGAGGGACTCGTCGCGGTAGATCTCATCGTAACCGGCGCTGTCGCCGCGCTCGGACTCCTCCGGTCCTGCGAACGCATCGTCGTCGGCGTAGTCGTCGTAGTCGTCAGGGGCGCCGCCGAACTGGCCGACGACGGCGCGCAGCGATTGAGCTAGACCCATCTGGATCCTCCGGCCTCCCGTCGCGACAAGGCACGCCTCTTGCCGGCGACTGAGGAGGGTTCGCATGTTCTCCGGGAGCGTGCTGACAGACTGCTTCGCCGCCGGGGCAGGGGTTGCCTGCAAACGGCGGCACAGGGGAGGCGGCGATACGGGCTGACCCCTTTCCCTTACTTGTCTTCGACGTAGAGGCAAGTACTGCGACCCAGGATGGTATACGGTGGTGCCGATTATGTGACGCCTTCGGCGTCCGGGGCCATCCCTGGGAGGGAGATATGCACGTAGCTGCACGCACGTCCGCACGACACCTGCTGTTCGCGGCGGTGATCCTCATCGTGGCGAGCGCTCTGTTGGTCGCTGGGGCGACGCCCGCGGCCAACGCCGCGCCACCGAGCAACACCTGGGACTTGGCCACGCTCCAGTCGCACCTGGAAACCGGCTCGGTGCCGGGCTACTTCCTCACCGTTCTGGGCGGGCCAACGGTGGCCGATCAGACGCCGGTCGCGATCCCCGCGACCATCGAGAGCATCGTCCCCGGCGAGACTCAAGACGGCGCGCTGATCCTGTTTCAGGGGACCGGCAGTGACATCTCGAGCATCGGGGGCATCGCGGACGGCATGAGCGGCAGCCCGATCTACGCCGGCAACCCCCTCGCCCCGAACCCGGACATCGACCCCATCATCGGCGCGGTGTCCTACGGCGACTGGTTCACCACCGACGGGCTCGGTCTAGCGACACCCATCGAGTACATGACCGCCATCGAGTCCAACTACACCATGGGGACGCTCCACGCGACCCCGGCGGCGAGCGCCCATTCCGCGCGCCTGGCCAAGCCGGTGACGGTCGGCTCCAAGACGATAAAGCGCGTCGTGGTCGCGGCGAGTCAGGCCAAGGCCGGGAGCGTCCCGGTCACCGTCGGCGCCGCGGTCTTCGCGCCGCTCGACACCGTGCAGATCGGCGGGCTGAGCTCGCGGTCCAAGCTGTTCAAGACCACCGCGGCCAAGCTCGAGGCCGCCGGCTACCACGTCGTGGCCGCCCCCGCGGCCGCGTCCGTCGGCGCCTATGATCCCGCCTGGAGCACGCCTCTCGTGGCCGGCGCCTCGGTCGGCACGCTGTACTCCGTCGGCGACATGTGGATCGGCGCCGCCGGCACCGTGACTTATGTGGACGGCGACACCGTGATGGCCTACGGCCATCCGCTGGACTGGCTGGGCTCCACTGAGGCCTACCTCACCAACGCCTGGGTGGCAGGCATCTGGCACACGACGATGGAGCCCTACAAGCTGATGGCTCCGAGCGCGGTGCAGGGCACGATCGTCCAGGACCGCACGTCGGGCGTGGAAGGCGTCATCGGCTCGCGCCCCGCGGAAAAGGAAACCAAGGTCACCGCCTCGGCGACGTTCAACGGCAAGACCGTCGAGAGCACGTCGTACATGCCGCGGTCCATCACCAGCTCGATCACCTTCTACGACCTCCTCTGGGACATGCTGCCCACGTACGCGGCCCAGGTGCCCATCTACAAGGCGATCGACGCCGGATACCTCAGCGGCAGCGCCAGCACCTCGACCACGGTGGTCGTCAACGACGGCACCCAGGACTACCCGGTCACGATCAACAACCTTTGGGACGACCAGGATGATGTGACCTACTACACGACCGGCGACCTCGACAACATGCTCCTGACGCTCACCGAGAATGTCGACGGCATCGCCCCCGCCACGATCAAGTCGGTCGACTTCCATGTCGACTTTTCGGCGAATCGCAATGCGGCGCGCATCGTCGGGGCGCAAGTACGGGGTGGCCTCAAGATCGGGGCGAACCACATCACCGTCAAGCTGGCCCAGTACGGCGTCAAGGAGTTCAAGACGCAGGACGTCATCCTCACGCTGCCCAAGGGCACCGAGCTCGGCGACGATCTCGACG
>Ga0302323_100001823_pt1 | contig 17298 bp, 11 predicted proteins | sample Fen_T0_3_FD_201950 | JGI IMG/M metagenome (GOLD analysis project Ga0302323, IMG submission 201950) | Peat permafrost microbial communities from Stordalen Mire near Abisko, Sweden - Fen_T0_3 | ecosystem: Environmental > Terrestrial > Soil > Wetlands > Permafrost | place: Sweden: Abisko... | reverse complement strand
AGCGCAATGCGTACCTGTACCAAGAGTTGATCGACGACCGCAAACGCCGCCGCCGCCTACTGCACAACCTGGAAACCGACCTTGGCATCGTCGAGGCCAACGCGGGCGGCGAGGCGCTGGTGGGCGAGGTGATCGGCGCTTGCCGCGAACTGCTCGCGACCATCAAGCGCGAGGTCACGCAGGCTTCGGCCGAGCGCCAGCGCATCCTGGCACTGCTCGGACCCATCGTCGGCAAAGCCAATGTGCTGTTCGATCCGTACACCCTGGTGGCACACGCCACCGATGCCACCGACTGGCGCCTGTGCCTGCCCGTGGCGGTGGCCATGCCTCGCGAGGAGGCAGAAGTTGCACCGCTGCTGGCCGCCATCGGACAGCTTGGGCTCTTCGCTATCCCGCGCGGCGCGGGCACGGGACTGACCGGCGGCGCCGTGCCCCTGCACCCAGGTTGCATCATCGTCAACACCGAGAAGCTGTGCCGTATCCGTGGCATCAGCGAACGCGAGCTGCATCTGTCCTCCGGCACTGTTGTCTGGGCGCAAGTCATGAACGTCGAGGCCGGCGTGGTCACCGAGCAGGCCATCGAGCACGCGGCCGAGCGCGGCCTGGTCTTCGCCACCGATCCCACCAGCGCCTGGGCCTGCACCATCGGCGGCAACATCGCGGAGAACGCGGGCGGCAAAACCGCGGTGCTGTGGGGCACGTGCATCGACAATCTGCTCGCGTACCAGATCGCCATGCCCGGCGGCAAGCGTGTGACCATCCGACGCAAGAACCACGAGCTGCGCAAGATCCTGCCTGGCGACCAGGTCGTCTTCGAGATCTTCGACGGCGAGGGGAATCTCACCGGCACCATCGATCTCAAAGGCAGCGAGATCCGGCGCGGCGGGCTGTGGAAGGACATCACCAACAAGACCCTCAAGGGATTGCCCGGCCTGCAGAAAGAGGGCACCGACGGCGTCATCACCTCGGCCGAGTTCGTGCTGTACCCGAAATACGAGGCGTCCGCGACGCTATGCCTGGAATTCTTCGGCCCCGATATGGACGAGGCCAGCAAGGTCATCGTCGAGCTGTCGCACGCCTTCCCCAACCAGGGCCGCGAGGTGCTGCAGGCGCTCGAGCACTTCGACAACGAATACGTGCGCGCCATCGGCTACAAGGTGAAGGCTCCGCGCGGCGACGCGCCCAAGGCCGTGTTGCTCATCGATGTGGTCGGGCACGACCAGGCCCAGGTGGCCCGCGGCGTGGCCCGCATTCGCGCGATCCTCGAACGCCACAAAAACACGTGCCTGTTCGAGGCCAAGGGCGAGGCGGTGGCGAAGCGCTACTGGGCCGACCGCAAGAAGCTGGGTGCCATCGCCGCGCGCACCAACGCCTTCAAGCTCAACGAGGACATCGTCCTGCCGCTCGACGCCCTGGCCGAGTTGGCGCGCTTCTGCGACAGCGTGAACGTGGGCGAAGAGCGCGAAAGCCAGCGCGCCTTCGTGGAGCGCGCGCGTGTGCTCTTGCATGTGAGCCCGCCCGGCGAAGACAACGCGTGGCTGGGCGAGAAGATTGAAAAGGCGCGCGCCAGGTGCGACGAGGCCACCGCGGCCATCGCGCTGGCGGATGCCACCGCCCTGCGCTCGCTGTCCATCACCAAGGCCCTGCGCGAAGATCTGCTGGAGCTGGTGCGCGGCTACAAGCACCTGGGCGCGAGCATCGAAGCCGCGCTGGCTGAGGAGCGGCGCCGCCTCATCGTGCTGGCCACGCACATGCACGCAGGCGACGGCAATGTGCACGTCAACATCCCGGTCCTGTCCAACGACCGCTCCATGATGAGACGCGCGCAGCAGGCCGTGGATCAGGTCATGGACAAGGTCGCCGAGTTGGGCGGGGTGTGCTCGGGCGAGCACGGCATCGGCGTCACCAAGCTGCGCTACCTCGAACCCGACATCATCGCCGAGCTCGCAAGCTACCGGCGCAGCGTCGATCCAGCCGGCACCATGAACCCGGGCAAGCTCTCGGACCTGGCCGCCATCGAGCACATCTTCACGCCGTCGTTCAATCTGCTCAGCCTGGAAGCGCGCATCCTTCAGCACGGCAAGCTGGAAGAGCTCGCGCTGCGCATCGCCCAGTGCGTGCGCTGCGGCCGCTGCAAGCCGAACTGCTGTGTCTTCTATCCCGCCCGCAATCTCTTCTACCATCCGCGGGGCAAGAACCTGGCCATCGGCGCCCTCATCGAGGCGCTGCTCTACGAAGCCCAGCGCGAGCGCAGCTCTAGCTTCGAGCTTCTGCGCTACCTGGAGGAGGTGGCCGACCACTGCACCATTTGCCACAAGTGCGAGAAACCCTGCCCGGTGGACATCGACACCGGCGAGGTGTCGGTGCTGGAGCGCGAGATCCTGGTCGCGCACGGCTACAAGCACACCGCACTGGCCACGCGGGCCACGCTTGGCTATCTGGAAAGCCGCTCGCCCACGTACAACAAGCTCTTCCGCGCAGGCGTGCTTGGTATCGGGGGCGCGATTCAGCGAACCCTGGCGCGCGTGGCTGGTCCGACCGAGGATTCGGATGCGGGTGCTACCTCCTACGTGTCCTCGCTTCTGCGTTCGCCGATTCCCGCCGCGGATCCCATGACCCTGCGCGATCTTCTGCCCGCGTGCGCGCCAGATCAGGCGCTCGTCTTCGAGCCCAAGGACGAAGCAAGTCCCACCGTTTTCTACTTTCCGGGCTGCGGATCCGAACGGCTCTATTCCACGGTCTCGATGGCCGCGCTCCACGTGCTCACGGAAACCGGCGCCCGCGTGGTGCTGCCGCCACCTTACCTGTGCTGTGGTTTCCCTGCCCACGCCAACGGCCGCACCGAACAACACGGGCGCATCGTGCTGCAAAGCGCGCTGCTCTTCACCCAGATCCGCGAGATGTTCGCGTACCTGACCTTCGACGCCGTGGGCGTGACCTGCGGCACCTGTCGCGAGGCACTTGGCGCGATGGAAGCCGCCAAGATCTTCGGCTCTCCGGTGGTCGATGTGGCGCGCTGGGTGGCTGATCGCGGACTGCGCCTGCCTGGCGGGGGCAACTACGCCTACCATGCGCCCTGCCACGACTCGCTCGACGGCAGCGGGCCGCAGATCCTGAAGACTATCTGCGATATCGACGCCCAGACCGTGCCCCACTGCTGTTCGGAAGCAGGCACGCTCGCCCTCTCGCGCCCCGACATCACCGAGGCCATGCGCCACCGCAAGACCGTCGCCACCCGGGAGACCCTGGCGGGCACGAGCAGCGGCGTCTTGCTCACCAACTGCCCGTCGTGCCTTCAGGGTCTGGGACGCAACGTGGATACGAAGTCACGCCACATCGTCGTGGAGCTTGCGCAGCGCCTGTCAGGGGATCTCTGGCTCGACCGCCTACGCGAACGCGCGGCCTCGGCGCAGGCCATCCATTTCTAGACGACTTCCTTTCGGCTAAATACCGCTGCCGTCGGTGAAGTTGACACCGCAGTACAGGGGAGCCTCTTCCGCTTCCGCTGGACGCAGGTGTCGCCACCGTCCAGCACGCGCCTCTTCGCCCGGTCTGATCGGCGTGGTGCACGGATAGCACCCGATGCTCGCGTAGCACTTTGAATACAGTGGGTGCACGATAAGTTGGTGCTTGGCGATGTACGCCTGGATGTCGTCCGAGGTCCAATCGTAGATGGGCGACAAACTGAATCCAGCGCTGCGCGGATCCGGGCTCAAGGCCAGGATGTCCGCCCGCTTGCCGCCCTCGGCTCGGCGCAGCCCGTTGACGGTCACGGGGCACTTCTTCGTCGCCAGGTGGCGCAAAAGCGGTGCCTCCTTGCGCAGGCGGCAGCACTCGGGCTGACCGTCGGAGCAAGAGAACAGCTTCTTGCCGTACTGGGTCTCCTGCTCTTCGATGGTGAGCTCGGGATAGAGGGTGACGATATTCATCCCGTACTGCCGCATGTACGCGTCCCGCAGTTGCAGGGTCTCGGTGAAGTGGTAGCCGGTGTCCAGGAAAAGAATCTCGTTTCGTAGACCCAAGGTGTGGAACATGTGCATCAGGACAACCGCGGTCTTCTGCATGCTGGAAAGCAGCACCACATCGTCGGCATAGGTCTCAACCGCCCACTTGATGCGCTCTTCGGGACTGAGCGGTTCCAGAATCTGATGGGCTTTCGCGCAAGTGCTTTTCAAGTCATTCGCCATAATTGGTGTCCTCTATAGCAGACCCATGTCTCGTATGCCACTCGATGCGTAGAGGGTCGCCCTCGGCTTGGGCCGTCCCGCGACTGTCGTATAGTCCCCTGCCATGTCGCTCGCCACGCTTGCCGTGATCGTGCTTGCCACCTCAGCCACACCTGGGGCTCGCAAGCCCGCTGACGAATTCGCCGACACCCTGACCGCCTTCCGCGCGGGCGACTACGCCAAGGCCGCCCGCGCCTTGCCGGGGCTCGCCGATGCCTTGCCCAGGAACAGGGACTATTACCTCAACTTTCTGGGCGAAAGTCAGTTCTACGCCGGTGCCTACGCCAAGGCGCGCGCCGCCTTCACGGAGTTGGGCAAGCTGCACGATTCGCGCTTCGCCGCCATCGCTCCCGCGCGCGTGGCCGACTGTTTGTGGATGGAGGGCAAGCGCGACGAGGCGGCCGCAGCCTATCGCAAGCTCTTGGGCGGCAAGCCCGCTTTCGATCAGGCGGTGGCGCGGTTTCGTGTGGCGGAGGTTCAGGCCGAGGCAGCCGCGCATGCCAAGGACAGCAAGTCGGCGACGGAGGCAGCGGCCCGCGTCTTCATGCAGATCCACGTGGATTTTCCAGCCCATCCCCTGGGCATCGAGGCCGGCAAGCGCGCCGCGCTTCTGGCACCCGCCGCGGCCAACCAGACGGCTGTCAGCGAGCCCTCGCCCAGTGAACGCCTGCAGCGCGCGGCCACCCTGGCGAAGAGCCACCACTGGCAGGAAGCCCTCGACGAGCTGGCGCTTCTACCAGCGTCTCTTCCGGCGGAACTGGCAGTCCAGCGCGACCTGGCCATGGGCATGGCCAAGTACCACGCCCGCCGCGACTATGCGGGTGCGGCTGCGCTGCTCCTCGGCGTCGCGCCCAAGTTGCCGGCAGAAAAGGCCGCCTTTGCCGCATTCCACGGCGCGCGCGCCCTGTCGCGCATCGACCGCGACGACGAGGCCATCGCCAACTATCGAACCGTGGTGGCGAACTATCCCCACGCCACCTGGGCCGCCGAGGCGCAGTTCCGCTTGGGCTGGCTGGAAATCAACCGCGGCCATTTTCGCGAGGCCTTACTTGGCCTGCGCGAGACCCTGCAGCGCTATCCCAAGAGCGCCTTCGCCGACGACGCCGCCTGGTACCTGGCCTTCGCGCACTACTTGCTCGGCGACTGGTCCGAGGCTCTGCAAGCCATCACCACCTACGCCGAGGTGGCGAAGCGAACCAACGAGGACGCGGCCATGCGCGCGCGCTACTGGCGAGCGCGCATCCTGGCGCAGGCCGGACGGCAGGATGAGGCGAGAACGCTCCTGCGCGAGTGCGTGAGCCACGCCCCCTATCACTACTACGGTTTGCTGGCGCGGGCCCGACTGCGCGAACTGGGCGAAGCGCAACCCTGGCCCCAGCTACCAGGCCGGGCCGCCGACCCCGCGTCCTTGCACGATCCCGTTGTCTTGCGTGCTTTCGAGCTCGATGGCGTGGGGCTTGCGACCGAGGCCGGCGCCGAACTGGAACGCAACGAATCGGGCCTTTTCAAGCGCAACGGAAAAGCGCGCGCACTGCCGTTCCTGCTGGCCACCTACCCGCGCCTGCTGGCCTTTCACCGCGCCCACAAGTTGGCCGAAGGTAGGGGTGAATCCGCGTTGGGGGACAGCCCACGACTTTTCTGGGAAGCCACCTATCCCCGCGCTTTCGCCGACGCCGCCCAGAGCTACGGCAAGGCCTTCGGCAGCCCCGAGCTTTTCGTCTACGCCATCATGCGGAAGGAATCGAGCTACTTCCCTTTTGCGGTTTCCTCGTCCGACGCGCGCGGCCTGCTGCAGCTGATTCCCGCCACCGCGGAGCAAGTGGCCAAGAAGCTCGCTCTCGCCTCCTATGCCGACGAGCTCTTCGATCCCGACACCAACCTCCACCTCGGCACCGCCTACCTGGGCGGACTCCTCCACCGCTTCCAGGGCCAAGAGGCGCTGGCCGCGGGCGCCTACAACGCCGGTGCGCGCGCGATGATGCGCTGGTGCGACCAGTGGCGAGGCCGCCCCCTCGACGAATTCGTCGAGCTCATCACCTACGACCAGGCCCGCGAATACATCAAGCGCGTGCTCGGCATCTACGCTCGCTACCGCCACCTCTACGCCCAGCCGCTCGAGCTGTCGCTGACCGTGAACACGCAGTACGCGAAAGACGGTCCGGACTTCTAGACCACCCCCAAAAAGCGAAGGGCCCGGAAACTTCTTGCGAAGTCGCCGAGCCCTTTTTCTAGCCTAGCACCTAGGGGTGCTTGACTTGCCTACTTACTGCCGATGAGCGTGAACTCGGTGCGGCGGTTCTTGGCCTTGTCAGCCTTGGTCTTGTTCGCCGTGAGCGGCTTGTCCATGCCGTAGCCGACGGCGGTCAGGCGATTCTCCGAGATGCCCTTGCCGACCAGGTACTCCTTCACCGACTCGGCCCGCTTCTGCGACAGCTCCATGTTGTGCTCGGCCTTGCCGACGTTGTCGGTGTGCCCGCCGATTTCCAGCCGCACGTCTGGGTAGTCGACCAGCACCTGCACGGTCTTGTCGAGCACCGAGTGCGAGTCCTTGGTGATGACCGCGGAATCGGTCTTGAAGTTGATGCCCTGGATGACACCCGTGAACTTCTTGACCGCGGCCGGGATCTCATCCGGACAACCATCGTCGTCCTGGTAGCCGTTGACCGTCTCGGGCTCGTTCGGACACTTGTCCTTGTCGTCGGGGATGCCGTCGCCGTCGTTGTCGGGATCGGGGCAGCCGTCTTCGTCCTGGAAGCCGTCCTTGTCCTCGGCCTCGTTCGGACACTTGTCGTCCTTGTCGAGGATGCCGTCGCCGTCGTTATCTGGATCGGGGCAGCCGTCCTCATCCTGGAAGCCGTCCTTGTCCTCGGGCTCGTTCGGGCACTTGTCGATGCTGTCGGGAATGCCATCGCCGTCGGTGTCCTTGTCGACCTTGGGTGCGGGCGGGGGTGGGGGCGGCGGGGCAGGAGCCGGGGCCGGGGGTTCCGCGCCGAAGCCGACGTAACCGCTCAGGAGCAACTCCCAGTCAGGTCCACCGTAGCCAGTTTCGGTGCCCACTTTGGCGATCTTGTGGGCAATCGCAGCGGGCGCCATTCCACGCGCGTCGAAGCGCAGGCCGAACATGTCGTTGATGGGGAACTTGGCGCCGATACCGACATGGAAGAAGCCGTCGGTGTCGCGCGTGCGCGGATAGGTTTGCCCGTCGTCCGCATTGTAGGTACCCGGGAACGCACTGAGCGCGCCGTAGCCCACCAAGGCGAACGGGCGAACGTAACCCGAGTGAAGGAACGTGCCGATGACATGGCCGCGGTAACCGATGATCACGTCGCGGGTCGAGTCGTTGCGCGTACGGGTCGGGGAAATCAAGCCTTCGGCTTCGACCCCGATCCATTCGTTCAGGTTGTAGGCCAGGCGCAGACCGAACGCTCCACCCGTGTCAGGGGAAGTGCCCGTGCTATCGCCCTCCATGCGGCTAAGCCCGTGATCCTTGTTGTAGAAGTGAATGCCACCAAATACGCCGACCTCGATTGGGTTGACTTGCGCGGCAGGTCCCTCGCCTTCCGAGGCATGCGCCGAAAAAGCGCCCGAAAACGTACATGCCAAGAAAGCGGCGAGGACATGTGCCACCCCGTAACCTCGGTTTCTCCTCATGTTCTCTCCTTGTGGTTGTGGATAAGGGTCGCACTATACCGCAAGAAGCCACCGGGCGACAGAACAAGTCCCGAGGTCGGACAAAGGCCGGGACAGCCTCGGAAAGAAAGCCAGCTAACCCGCGGCTGCGTGCCGCTGCCGTAGCGAGGCCCGAATCTCGCTGACGACGACATCGCAAACGACGGTCTCGATCTTCTCCCGCGCGTCGGCGGGCAGGCCCTCGAACGCCACACACATCAAGATGCTTCCCTGTTTGGTCACGTTCTTCACCGTCTGGCAGCGACCGACAATCACAGCCCCGCCGCCGATCTTGAGGCGCATCCAAAGCACCGTCCCCGTAGGCGGCGCTTCCGCCACCAGCGCGGAAAGCCCGCTGGTGCTGACGTCGCTGGTGATGGCCGACACCGGTCCTGATGGAAACCCGAATTCGATTTGGTAGGCGCGCGCGACCCGAAGAGCACCACGCGTGGCCGCGCCTGTCTCGATGGCCAGCCGCTGCGCCATGAGCAGAACACCGCACAACTCGTGACGAGCTTGCATGTAGGCTTCGCTCGTCTCTGCCGCCAGGGATCCCTTCTTGAAATCGTCATGCCACTCACAAAACTGCGTGAGCCATTCGTTGAGGTTCATGGGCGCCATCATTTTCTGTTCCTGGTTGGGGTAGTTCCGTTCGCGGTAAGGGATAGGTCGGCAGATCGACTGGGGTTCTTTACTCGCGGCGCGGCGCCCCCGGTCCCCCATACCCGCCAACCATGGGCGCTGCGACAACCGTGCGCCAGGCATGGTACCCTCGCTGCGTGGCAAGCGAGCGACGCCTGCAAAGGATTGGCATGGGCGGTTCATGGATTTGAAAGAGCTGCCCACCCGCGCTTTCGCGCGCCACCCGTGGGAGATGGTGCGCGCGGATTTCTTCCTTGGCCTGCTCGGCGAACGGGTCACGGGCCAGGACAAGTCCGCGCTCGACATCGGCGCCGGCGATGGCTATTTCGCCGAGCGGCTGCTCGCCGGTCTGCCGGCGGTAGCGCGACTCACCTGTTTCGACTTGGCCTACGATACCCATTGGTTGCAAGGCAAGGCGGCGGGTGATCCGCGGCTGGCGTTCACCGCGACAAAGCCCGCGGGCAAATACGATCTCGTGCTCATGCTCGACGTGCTCGAACATGTGGAGGACGACCGGGGTGCCCTGCGCGACACGGTGTCGAGCTTCCTTTCGCCCGGGGGCTGGCTGATGCTCAGTGTGCCGGCTGGCGAGATGCTATTTTCACGCCACGACGAGCTCCTGGGCCACAAGCGGCGCTACACGCCCGCCCGTCTGCGAGCGCTGGTTGAAGAAGCGGGACTTGCCATCGTCGAACGCGGCGAGCTCTTCGCCAGCCTGCTCGTGCCGCGCGCCGTGGCCAAGCTCGGCGAGCTGGCGCTGGGCAGACATCGCGCCCAGGCGGAGCCAGTTTCTTCCCACATCGAGACGTCTCTTGGAACATGGAAGCACGGGAGGCTTGTCACCGCGCTGGTGACGGCCGCGCTTTCCGCGGATGCGCAGTGCTCCCGGATGGCAGCGCGTCTGCGCCTTCCTTTCATCGGTCTTTCAACCTGGGTGCTGGCCCGACTGCCATGACGGCTGATCACGTCGCATGGGTCGTACCCTGTTTTGACGAGGCCGCGCGCGTCGACGTCCCGGCGTTTCTTGCCCTGCTCGACGACAGCGCACCGGCCTCGCTGATCCTCGTAGACGACGGATCGCGCGACCAGACTCTCGCGGTGCTGCGCGGAATCGCCGCGCAACGGCCCGCCCAGGTCGAGGTGATTGCCTTGCCCACGAACCAGGGCAAGGCCGAGGCCGTGCGCCAGGGACTGCTGCGCGCGCTTGCCCGTGGCGCGGGCATCGCCAGCTACATCGACGCCGATCTGGCAACCCCGCCGAGCGAACTGTGCCGACTGGCCGCCCTCGCCCGCGCCGGCGCGTACGACATTTTGATGGGCTCGCGCGTACAGCTCCTCGGCCACACCATCGAACGTCGGCACGACCGCCACTATCTCGGCCGTATCTTCGCGACCTGCGCCAGCATCAGTCTGGGCCTGCCGGTCTACGATACCCAGTGCGGGGCCAAGCTATTTCGCCACACGCCGGCGCTCGAATCGGCGCTGATTGCGCCTTTCGCCTCGCGCTGGATCTTCGATGTCGAGCTGCTGGCGCGCCTGGTTCGCCCGCGCCCAGGGATCGCGGCCATCGTGGCAGAGCGCATTCGCGAGGAGCCACTGCTGGCGTGGACCGACATTCCCGGCTCCAAGCTGCGCCCCGCGGCGGCCCTGCGCTCAGGGTTCGATCTGCTGCGCCTAGGCTTGAACCTGCGCCGCCGATAGGCGCGCCACGGAAAATTGCCGCGGATCGAGCCGGCCGAAGACGAGACAGGCAGTGATTGCCTAAGATTCTGTTATTGTTATCGCTTTCGATGTCACTGTCAGACCAACTCATCGCCTCCGGGCGAAAACTGCTTATCAACAATTACGGCCGGGCGCCCATCGTCATGTCGCGCGGCGAAGGCTGCGTGCTGTGGGATGTGGACGGCAACCGCTACCTCGACATGACCGCCGGCATTGCGGTGTGCATCCTGGGTCACGGGCATCAGGGGCTGGCGCAAGCCATCGCCGAACAAGCCGCACGCCTGCACCACACCTCGAACCTGTATTTCATCGAGGCACAGATTCGCCTGGCCGAGGCCCTGGCCAAGCGCGCCTTCGCGGGCAAGATGTTTTTCTGCAACTCGGGCACCGAGGCCAACGAAGCGGCGCTTAAGTTGGCGCGGCGCTACCAGGGCGTGGTGCGCGGCAAGCCCCAGCGGGTCGAGCTCATCTCCTTCGAGAACAGCTTTCACGGCCGAACCATGGGCGCGCTGTCGGTCACCGGCCAGGCCAAGTACCGGCAAGGCTTCGGGCCGATGGTGGGCGACGTGCGCTTCATTCCGTTCGGCGACGCCGACGCTGCTCGCGCTGCCATCAGCGAGCGCACCTGCGCGGTCATCGCCGAGCCCATCCAGGCCGAGGGCGGCATCAACCTGCCACCGCCTGGCTATCTGCAAGAGCTCCGCCGCCTGTGCAGCGAGCGCGGGGCCCTGCTCATCTTCGACGAGATCCAGACCGGCGTGGGCCGCACGGGAACCTTCTACGCCTTCGAGCGCGAGGCCATGGTGCCCGACATCGTGACCTTGGCCAAGGGTCTGGCAGGCGGCGTTCCCATGGGCGCCATGCTGGCTAGCGACGAAGTCGAGCGCGCCTTCGAGCCCGGCACCCATGCATCGACGTTTGGCGGCAATCCCCTGGCCTGCGCCGCCGCGCTGTACATCCAGCAGGCCATCGACGAGCAGAACCTGCTTGGCCAGTGCAAGGAAGCCGGGGCCCACCTGGGCTCGGCGCTATCGCGCCTGGCCGAACGGCGCAGGCCAAAGACGCGGGGCACGCGCGGCCGGGGGCTGCTGCAAGGCCTGGTGCTGGATGGCGAGGCCGGTCCGGTGGTCCAGAAAGCCCGCGACCGCGGGCTACTGCTTTCCGTCGCGGGCGGCCAGGTGGTGCGTTTCGCGCCACCGCTCGTGGTTGGCAAAGACGAAATCGACGAAGCCGTGGCAATCCTGGACGAAGTCCTTGTGGAAAGCTGACGAGAGCCAAGACAACGACGCAGAAACAACAACGCTCAAGAGCAACCAAGAGCAATCAAGAGCAATCAAGATGGACAAGAAACGCGATTTCCTAAGCTTGTTTGACGTCAGCGATGTGGAGCTGGCCATGCTCATCCGCCGCGCGGAAGAGCTGCGCTTCGTGCGCCAGATGCGCGAGCCGCACGCGACGCGGCCGGGGCGCATGCTGGCGCTCATCTTCGAGAAGGCGTCGACGCGAACGCGTGTGAGTTTCGAAGTGGCGATTCAGGAACTGGGCGGACACGCGGTGGTCCTCGGCCGCAACGACTCGCAACTGGGCCGTGGCGAACCCATCAAGGACACCGCGCGCGTGATGGCCCGCTACTGCCACGGCATCATGGTACGCACCTTCGGCCACGACGTCGCCGAAGAGCTGGCCCGCTACGCCTCGGTACCTGTCATCAACGGCCTCACCGACCTGCTGCACCCCTGCCAGGTGCTCGCCGACCTGCAAACCGTCTACGCCCACGTGGCCAACCGTGAAACCAGTCCCTCCGGGCAGGCGCCCGACGTGCTTTCTGTTTTGCGCAGCGTGCGCTATGCGTGGGTGGGGGATGGCAACAACATGGCCAACACTTGGATCGAGGCAGCCGGACTGCTGGGGCTCGACCTTGCGCTGGCTTGCCCCAAAAACTACGAACCCGATGCGACCGTCCTGGCCAAGGCCAAGGGCACCGGCAAGGGCAAGATTCAGCTCACGCAGGATCCGCGCGAGGCGGTGGCCGGCCGCCACGTCCTGTCGACCGATGTGTTCGCTTCTATGGGCAAGGAAGCCGAGGTGGAGGCGCGACGGAAGGCATTCGCGGGCTACTGCCTGGATCAGAAACTGGTCAGCGCCGCCGACGGCAAAGCCATGGTGCTGCACTGTTTGCCCGCGCACCGGGGCGAGGAAATCACCGACGAGGTCATCGAGGGGCCAGCCAGCGTGGTTTGGCAAGAGGCAGAGAACCGGCTGCACGCGCAGAAGGCCTTGCTCGAATGGCTGCTGCCCTAGCTTGCCGAGAATCTTCCTAGGGGACGCCTGTGCCAGCACGTGAAGAGCTTTCCGGACTCGGGCCCAAGGGTGACAAGCCCCGCCTCAACCCCAGTCTCGATTTCACGCAGCTCAAGCTAACACCCACCGAAGGCTTCATCCTTTCGCGCATTGATGGCCGCGCAAGCTACGACGAGGTCTGCCGCATATCCTCGCTGGGCCGGGAGGAAACCCTAGCCATCTTGCGCAGGCTGAAGACGGAAAGGATCATCCTGGGGCCTGGGGAATCGGCCCCAGCGCCGCGCAAGACCCATCGCTCGCTGCGGTCGCCCAACCCGGACTACCACCCCAAGACCCCGCCGCCCGTGGTCGTCACCGACCAAATGTTGCGCCAGGCGCGGGAAAGATCCGAGGGCAAGGCCGACCAGGATCAAGCCGCCCCCATGTCGATGCTTGAGCGCCTGGACGACGGCGGGCCCGTGGATCCAAGTGACCTTGTGGAAGGGCCGGATCTTTCCGACGAGACCAAGCGGCGCATCCTCCGATTGCACCGTCGCATGCGCAAGCTCTCAGCGCACGAGTTGCTAGGTGTTGCCAAGGACGCCGATGGCGCCGGCATCAAGCGCGCCTTCGGTGCCGCCTCGAAGGAGCTGCACCCCGATCGCTATTTCGGCAAGGATCTGGGCAGCTTTCGCGAAAAGCTGGCCAAGATCTTCAACCGCATCACCGAAGCCGTGCAAGAGCTAGAAAAGGCCCGCAAAGCCAAGAAATAGAGGGCCGCTACACTCTCTGTGCTCTCCCAATACCGTGGTACTCGAGGCCGGCGGCGCGCACGTCGGAGGACTCCCAGATGTTGCGGCCATCGAACACTGCCTTGCCGCGCATGAGCCCGGCCAGGCGCTGGAAATTGGGACGTCGGTAGTCGCGCCACTCGGTGACCAGGACCAACGCATCGGCGCCCTCGGCGCAGGCGTAGTTCGACTCGACAAAACGCACGCGCTGACCCAGCAATTTCTGCGCGGCCGGAATGGCGACCGGATCGGTGGCCACGATCTCGGCCCCCGCGGCCAAGAGATCCTCGGCCACCACCAGCGCCGGGGCCTCGCGTAGATCGTCGGTGCCCGGCTTGAACGCCAAGCCCCAAAGGGCAATGCGCTTGCCCGCCAGGTTGCTCTGAAAATAGCGCCGGATGTCCTCGGCCAGCCGGTGCTTCTGCCGATCATTGACGGCCACCACGGCTTCGAGCACACGCAAGGGCACACCCGCCTCGTGGCCGGTGTTGATGGCGGCCCGCAGATCCTTGGGAAAACAACTGCCGCCAAACCCGACGCCAGCAAAGAGGAACTTGGTTCCGATGCGCGCATCCGAACCCATGCCCTTGCGCACACATTCGATGTCGGCCCCCACCGCGTCGCACAGGTTGGCCAGGTCGTTCATGAACGAGATGCGCGTGGCCAGCATGGCATTCGCCGCGTACTTGGTCAGCTCGGCCGAGCGGCGATCCATGACCAGCATACGATCGTTCGAGCGCGTGAACGGCGCGTACAGGGCCTGCAGCACGGCGATGGCGCGCGCGTCGCTGGTGCCCACGATGATCCGGTCGGGCTTCATAAAGTCGTTGACCGCGTCGCCCTCTTTGAGAAACTCGGGATTGGAAACCACCGCGAATGCACAGCGCGCGTGCTTGCGCACGATGTCCTCGATCTTGTCGCCGGTTCCCACGGGCACCGTGGACTTGGTCACGATCACGGCGAAGCCGGTGAGAGAGAGCGCGATGGTTTCGGCGGCCGTCAGGGTGTGGGATAGGTCGGCCGATCCGTCGGGAAGCGGCGGCGTACCCACGGCAAGAAAGACCACCGCGCTGCCGGCCACGGCTGCAGACACATCGGTCGTGAAGGACAGTCGTCCCTCGCGCACGTTGTGTGCGATGAGTTTTTCCAGACCTGGTTCATAGATGGGGATCTCACCGCGTTCGAGCATGGCGATCTTGGCCGCGTCGATATCTGCGCAAACAACGTCGCTGCCCATGTCGGCGAAGCCTGCCCCGGCCACAAGTCCGACGTATCCGGTCCCAATCACGGCGATCTTCATAGCTGCCGCGAAAGCTAACACGCGGCACGCCATTTCGTCACACCCCAAGGATGTCTTACACACGACAGGCCCCCGACCCTGGAGTACAATGCGGCCAGCGCGGCCGTCATGGTGGACATCGCACAGATCGAGCAGCTTCTCACCCAGACCGGACTCGGGCTGGCCTCGGTGTTCGAGATCTTCCCGGACATGGTATTCATCGTTGACCGCGACGAGCGCGTAATCTTCGTGAACCAGGTCGCGGCCCGCGCCCTGGGCGGCAGAGCCGAGGAGATTGTCGGTCGCCATCAGCGCGACCTCTTTCACCCCGATCTGGCCGTCCGCCAGAGCCTGGCCATCCAGCACGTCTTTCACACCGGCGAAACCGTGGTCACCGAGGACCAGCAGGATCTAAACGTCCGCCGGGTTTGGATCGACACACGCCTGGTTCCGTTTCGCGATCCCTCGGGCAACATCGCGGCCGTGGTCGGCATCGCGCGCGACGTCAGTGAGCGCCGCCTGGCCCAGGAAACCCTGGCCCTGCGCGAGGCCTACCTGCGCAGCATGCTCGACAACCTGCCCTACCTGGCGTGGTTGAAGAACCCCGAGGGAAAATTCCAGGTCGTCAACCAGCCCTTCGCGCGCGCCTCGGGCAAGGAGCGCCCGTCGGATCTGCTGGGGCTGGACGACTTCGACATCTGGCCACACGAGCTAGCCAAGCGCTACGTTGCCGACGATCAGGAGGTCATGCAGACGTGCCAGCAGAGACTGGTCGAAGAGCAGATCTCCGACCACGGCATCCTCATTTGGGTCGAAACCTTCAAATCACCGGTCTACGATGCCGCGGGCAAGGTCATCGGCACCACCGGTCTCGCCCACGACATCACCCTGCGCCGGCAGCTTCAGGAGGAGCAGCGGCGCTCGCGCGAACAGCTGCGCGCCCTGGCCGCCCACGTGGAATCCGTGCGCGAGCAAGAGCGCGTGCGCATCGCCCGGGAAATCCACGACGAGCTCGGCCAGTCGCTGACTTGCATGGGCATGGATCTGGCCTTCCTCGATAGGCAGATTGACCCGGAAAACAAGGATGCGTCGGCGCGCGTGGCCGCGCTGGTCGAGCTGGTCAAGGACACCATCCGCTGCGTGCGGCGCATTTCCTCCGAGCTGCGCCCGAGCATCCTCGACGATCTGGGCTTGGGCGCGGCCATCGAATGGCTGGCGCACGATTTCGAAACGCGCACGCAGATCGCCTGCGCGGTGGAGGTGCCGGAAGATCTCTCGCTGCCCTTCGATTTGGCCACGCCCCTTTTTCGCGTGTGCCAGGAGGCGCTGACCAACGTCACCCGCCACGCCAGCGCCACCAACGTCTCGCTCCACCTCACGTGTTCGACGGGCCACATCGCCCTCACCATCAAAGACAACGGTCGCGGCATCACCGAGGAAGAGATCAAACGCTACGGATCACTCGGCCTGCTCGGCATGAAAGAGCGCATCGGCATCCTGGGTGGAACCCTGGACGTGGAAGGCAAGCCGGGCGAAGGCACGACCCTGGCCATTCAGATTCCCCTGGGAGCAAACCCGCGCCCGCGCGACTAGGGGCTGCGCGGACGGCGGATTCACCCGGCCTTCTACTTGCACGTCGGCTGCGTGCCTGGGCACTGCCAGGTGCCGTTCACGTAGCAAACCGTCAGGGTGTGGACGTAGCGCATGTCGGTGGACTTGGTGAAGCGGAACCAGTGCGAGTCGGGACCGGGCATGCTGAGGAAGTCCACCACCATGCCAACGTCCACATCGGCGAGCTGGTCGGTCACCCTGGGTGCCATGGTCTGGTCCGGAACGCCGACGCTGCATTTCGAGCTCGACGTGCCCACCTGCGGCTTGGGATCGGGATTCGTCACCATGCCGCCCTCGGTCCGGCAGCAGGGATCGCCCCAAGGCACCACGGCCGTCTTGTCGCCCCAGTAGGCGAAGTAGGCCTTGCCCCCCGCAAGCAGCTCGTCGCGCGTGTATTGGTCGGAGGGATCCACCGGCCCCCACCCCGACCCCGCCGCCGTGTTGGTCTGCTCGGCCTTGGCTTCCTTGAGGTAGGTGGCGGCGTTGAAGCCCCAGTCATCACAGTCCGTGGCGATGACGGTGATCGCCGAGATCTTGCCGGTGCTGGCCTCGACCGCCAACCGAGCGCCGAGGACATAGGGATGGCTCGCGCTAGCGGCGATCACCTCGGTGAAGGAGCCGCACAGGCTGACGTCGAGAAGGTTCATGCTGAGATCGGGCGTGAGTGGCGTAGCCCACAGACCCGAGCCGAGCGCGACCGTGGCGCCGTTCTCGGTGTACTTGGCCGAAGCCGCGAGCGACATGCCCGAGGTATCACCCGTCTTGAGGGCGGCCAGGTAGCTGTCGATCGCTGCCTGGAGCATCGCGCGCGTGCAGCCACTGGTACTCGTAGAGCCGCCGGTGCTTGTCGCTCCGCCTGTGCCCACCTTGCCGCCGCTGCCGACGACCCCGCCCGTGCCGACGGTGCCACCCGCGCTAGCCACTCCTCCCGAGCCAATCTTGCCTCCGCTAGAGGAAGCACCGCCCATCGCAATGAAACCACCCGTGCCGCTGCTTCCGCCATTCACCGCGGTGCCGCCAGTACCACCCGTGCCGCTGCTGGCCGTGCTGCCGCCAGTACCACCCGTGCCGTTGCCAT
>Ga0302323_100001820_pt1 | contig 17311 bp, 10 predicted proteins | sample Fen_T0_3_FD_201950 | JGI IMG/M metagenome (GOLD analysis project Ga0302323, IMG submission 201950) | Peat permafrost microbial communities from Stordalen Mire near Abisko, Sweden - Fen_T0_3 | ecosystem: Environmental > Terrestrial > Soil > Wetlands > Permafrost | place: Sweden: Abisko... | reverse complement strand
CGGGCTCAGACGCCCGTGAGCGAGCACTGCAGGGAGCAACGACGACACGTGCCGCCCGAGCGCCCTCCCGACGTCGCCCGCGAGCAGAGCGAGCGGGCTCAGACGCCCGTGAGCGAGCACTGCAGGGAGCAACGACGACACGTGCCGCCCGAGCGCCCTCCCGACGTCGCCCGCGAGCAGAGCGAGCGATTGCATAGGTGGGCTCAGGCGTGGATATGGCTAGGCGCACCCGAGGAGCAGAGCGAGCGGGCTCAGACGCCCGTGAGCGAGCACCGCAGGGGGCAACGACGCCAGATCCCCGACTGAGCCCGCTCCCACATTGACCGGCACTCTACTGACCGAGCATGGCCTCGCCGCGGGACATGGCCTTGCCGCGAGTGAACCAGAGCCGGAGCCGGAGAGACCAGAAATCGCGGACCGCGCGGAAGACGACCGAGGGCTTGGCGCCGGTGGGGGAGCCGGCCGTGCGCGGATAGTGGGGCACGCCCACCTCGGCCATCGACCGCTTCGCGTAGCGCAGCTTGATCAGGAGTTCGGCTGTGAAGAAGGCGCCGCCGGACGCGACGCGGATCGGGACGAGCGCTTCGCGCTTGAAAAGCTTGCAGGCGCAGTCGATGTCGTGAACGCGAACGCCGAAGAAGATCCGATTGGCGAGCCGGTAGATCCGCGCGTACCAGCGCCTGATCGGCGGGTCGGCACGCTTGAGACGGAAGCCCACGACTACGTCCGGCGAGTCCGCTTCCACGATGCGAGCGGTGAGCCGGCCTACGTCGGCGACCCGGAACTGGCGGTCGCCGTCGATGAAGGCGATGAGTCCGTAGCGGGAGGCGCGGAACCCCGATCGGAGCGCGGCGCCGTATCCGAGATTTACCGGATGCGTGACCACCCGGAACTCCGGGTGCTTCTTCGCGAGCTCTTCGGCGATGGACGCCGTCCGGTCCTTGGAGCCATCGTTGACGGCGATGATTTCGAACTTGTCCGCAATTGCGGGCAGGGCCGCAAGCGATTCCTCGACGAGGGACTCGAGGTTCGCCTCCTCGTTGTGAGCGGGGAAGAAGAACGAGAGTTCGGGAACTCGTTTCGCCGTAGAGGCGGGAGGGTCTCCCGCCTTGGGTGCGGGGGAGGCTGCGCTCACTGGCTTTCCTTTCGGCCGATGACGTGGGCGATGGTGGTTACGCCGTCGCCCAGCGTGAATGTTTGAATGTCGAATTCGGTGCTGAGGGCTTCCATCCCGTCGACGCCGCCACTCAATCGGATAGTGAATACCGGACGATTACCCAGGAATCTGTTGAATACGTCCTGAACTTCGCCCAGGTTGTCGTCCAGGCGGGTTCTGTCGTCGACTATGTAGATGTCAGGACGCATGCCCAGAACCTTCTGGCCGTACCACAGCGTCGTGGAAGTGCTCCACCAGCTGACGATGACCGAGTTCTTTGGCAGACCACCCTTGTCGGCCGGCGCCAGGACCACCGCGAGCCACCTGGCGTCGGAGGTCTGATTCGCCTCGCTGACTCCGTTGGGATTCGTCGAGCTCTGCGGCTGCTGCCGCAGAGGCACGATGTTCACCGCCGGGAACACGAGCGCAGCGGCCACGATAACTTCGCCCGCCAGAACGATCCGGGGCGCCCAGCCGGGGGTCGTCCGGCGCAACGGCGCGGTACCGGAGTCGCGTCCTGGCGCGTCATCCGCAACAGGCTCCGCGTCCGGAGAGGGTTCGGCGGCCAGGACGTCGGAGAGCCGCGGCACGCGTCCATCGAAGGCCCACGCGCGGCCGGCTTCGACCAGCCAGCCGGCCGCTCCTATGAGGTCTGCCGCGCCAAGCGCCGCCCAGGTCAGGACGATCATCAGCGGCACCAGGTAGTAGCGGCTGATGTCGGCGTTCGCGTAGGAGGCCGCGAAGATACACGTGGCCACCAGGGAGAGACCGCTCAGGATCACGTAACGAGGGCGCCGGGCCAGGCTCGTCCCGAGGCCCACGGCGCCGAGCGCAATCAGCGGTTGACCAATCCACCCGGTCATCAACCGCAGGATCGTGTCCGCCTTCGTGCCCAGGTTCCCCAGCGGGTCTGCGAGGCTGCCGCGGAACTGCTCCGCGAGCACCACGTACTTGAAGCCTTCCACAGTGTCCGGATGCCCGTAGATCACCGGCGCGTTCATCATCGCCCGGATCGGCAGCTCGGCGAAGAGCACGGTGATCGTCGCGAGCAGCGCGATGATGCAGGCCACCAGCGTCCGCCAGCGCAGCAGGACCCGCCAGTCGGCCGCGAGAACGAACAGCCCGATGGCGGGCGGCAGCAGCAACGCCAGAGAATGGTTGGCCACGGCCACACCGTATGCTGCGGCGGCCGCAACGAGCCAGCGATCGGCGTGGGCGGCGGCCGTCGCGTCGGCGCTCCGGCGGCGCTGGTCCCAGGTGATCAGCAGTACAAAGATGATCGCCACCAGCGCCAGATGGAACATGTGCGGGTCGGCGTGGGTGGAGAGGCGCCAGAAGAGCTGCGTGCATGCCAGGACCAGGCCGATCGCGAGCGCGATGAGGCGACGTCCGGTCAGAAGCTGGACCACCGCCACGGTCCCGGCAACGGCGGCAGCCGCGAGGAACGCCTGCAGGAGGTTCATCCGGAAGGCGGGATCGCCGAACGGCTGGAACACGCACGCCGCGAACCAGCCGAGGATCACGTAGGCGGGATAGCCCGTGGGGTGCGCTGTCCCCATCACCGGCGCCACGGCCTGGAATTCTGCCGTGTCCCAGTTGGAAATCCCGGGCATGAGCGTGGGGATCACGAAATAGAGCGCCAGGACCGCCGCCGCAACCGGTGCCACGATCCCAACTGCCCGGTCCGAGCCTGCAAGCTCGCGCAGTCGCCGCGCCCCGGAAGAAAGGGAAGGTCCAAAGGCGTTCATGCGATCACCAGCCAAGCGAAATTCCCCAGTAGGTTCCCCATATGTTGACGAGGATCGAAAGCCCAACCAGGACTATGAACGGCCACAGGCGGCCCAGCCTGCTCGCCCCCAGCGCAACGAGGATGAGCGCGAACGGCACGAAGTCGTTGCTGAAACGGTAGCCGAACTGTACCCAACCCTGGCTGAAATGCGCGAGGTTGGCGGTCGCGATCGCGACTACCGCGATCGTGGCCCCGGCGGTCGCCCGATCGACCCTCAGTCCGCGCAGCGGGCGCCACGCGACGAAGGCCGCGAAGAAGGCGGGGCTCGTCAAGAAGATGCTCGTTCCCACGGCGTTCGGTTCGGCAATGGGACAGGCCCTGTCGAACAGGCCGCGGGTCGTGGTTGTCACACACAACGGATCCCCGCCCGTGCCGGGGAAGACGCTGTAGAAGTCCGGCATGATCCTCGGCAGCCCGAACAGCATCGTTGCGATGTTCTGCGGGATGTAGCGGATGTCACTCACCGACCAGGCGGGGTTGTAGCCGAAGCTCGTATACCCGAGCTCCAGATGGTAGAGGTAGTCATACGCGGGATTGAAGAGATGGCCCGTCGTTGCATACGTGACGACCAGGAGGGCGGCGATTGGTACGGCCGCTCCCGCCCCGGCGAGCATCGCCCGCCGCATCCAGTTGCCGCCGCCGCCGACAAGGATGAAGAACGGCAACCCGAATAGGACGGTGAGTCGAGCCGTGACCGCCAGGCCGAAGAAGATGCCCGCGGCAATCTGACGCACTTCCGGGCTGGAAAGCGCGGACCACGCGGCCGTGAGCGCCCGATCCAGCTTGCCCCCGCCTCTTCGCCCGAACCACCAGAGCCCGACTATCAGAGCGGCGAGCGCGGCATCGATAAGGCCGATGAGCTCCTTCGAAGAACTCCCGGCGATCAGGAGGGCGGGCAATCCGCCCACGACGGCCACCGCAAGCACGAACGGCGTGAGGGCGCCGGGGCGGCCCGCGACCACGACCGCGAGCGAAGCGGCCAGGAGCCCGAGCAGCACGCCGACGGCCGCGAGCACGGATGCCGCGGAACCCGATCCGGCGAGCACGAACATCAACTCCGCGGTGACTCCGCCGGCCACGATGAGCGCGACGGACCGCCAGCCACCGGGCCATTCGAAGTGGCGCACGCCAGAAGCGGCGTTCTTGATCGGTTGGAGTTCGGTGGCCTCACGATCCGCGGAAAGGGCGAGCCCCACCGAGATGAGCAGGCAGAAGACGGCAACGATGTGCGCCCAGAACCAGGTCGTTCCGATTGCCGATGTGTACCAGAGGACCGTGCCAAGACCCAGGAATAGAGCCGTCAGACGGCGGATCTGCGGGCTGACCGGTAGGAAGCCGAGCATCCAATAGGCCAGGGCCACATCGATCGCGCCGAATACCGCCGACAGGAGTTGCTGGTTGGTTGAGACATGCCATATCGCCACGAACGGCAGCAGCACCCAGGCAGGCAGCGGCGGGAACGGGATGATGCCCTGACCGGTCTCATTGCCCGATTGGTCCAGGATCGGCTGCACGTCCTGATAGCCCGGCAATGGGATCGAGGTATGGCCCTCGAGCCAGGACTGCGCCTGCAGAACGAAGTGGATGTATTGATTGGAGTGATTCGGCTGGAACGCGTAGTACACGAACATGCACAGCAACGCGATCCCCAGGCCCCACCACACTCCGCCGACCTGCGGCCACCTGCGTCGCGACTCGCGATCGTCCGCGCTCTGAGGCTGCTGTGCCTGGGGTATACTCCGCTCCACCTCAGCGCTCGCCCGGGAGGCCGATTCTTTTGGCAGGATCGAGCACGCGCGAGGGCAGCCCCGAGGAGCGCTCGCCGGCGGGAATAAGTAGTGCCGTCACGACATTTCCCGCCATCGTCCTTCTCCTTGCCGTGGGTCTGGCCCTCCGCTTCATCATCGCATACGTCCTCTTGCCCGGTTCGGGCTTCCCCAACGACCTGGCTTCATTTCAGGGTTGGGGAAATGACATCGCTCTGCACGGCCCGACCGGCTTCTACGATCGAGCCGGCTTCCTCGACTATCCGCCCGTCTACCTGATCCTGCTCGGAATCGTCAGCCGGTTCGCCGGCGGCGACCTCGGTGAGTGGGTGAAGGTGATGCCGATCCTGTCGGATTTGGGCCTGGCCGCAATCGTGTGGTACATGGTCCTCGAGATGGGCGGCTCCTCCAGGCGCGCCCTCGTCGCGGCGGCGATCGTTGTCGTCAACCCGATCACCTGGTTCAACAGCGCGATCTGGGGCCAGGCCGACGCCGTGGGCTCGATCTTCCTGCTGCTGGGCCTGCGCGAGTTGCAAAAGGACCGACGCGAAACCGCTTCGGTGCTGGCTGTGCTGGCGGTACTGACCAAGATGCAACTCGGCATCCTTGGCGTCGTCGTGGGTTGCGTCGTCCTTCGCCGCTCGCTGGTTCCCAAGACGGGAGTTGCGCAACCGGACCGTGTCCTGAGCTCCATCGGTGCCGGCCTCATGACCGCGGCCGCCGTCTGCCTGCCGTTCACGGGGCTGAGCTATGACATCGGCCGACTCCACGATGCAGCCGGACTCCTGACGATCGCCGTCGGAATCGTCGCCGGGATCGGCGTGTTCGCCCTGTGCCGGCGATACTTGCCTCTCGCCGGAGCGCGCGACCGGTCGGTGGCCGCCGTCGTTGCGGGAGCCGGAACGGTGGTCCTCATCGCCGGCATGGTGTTCGACTCGATCGTGAGCCGCCTGATGAGCACCTTCGGCGAGTATCCGTATCTGACGCTCAACGCATACAACCCGTGGGCGCTAGTGGGGCGTTCCGGTGAGGCGATGGGCCGGAGCCTGAGCTGGATCCGCGACGCGAACTACACAAGTGCCGATACCGGGGTCACCGAGCCCGGATTCGTGTTCGGCCCATTCCCGCCGGCGCTGGTCCTGGGCGCGCTGGTCCTGGCGCTGGTCCTTGTTGTGGGTGCGGTGGCGTTGTGGAAATCGTCGCGCCGAGCCGCCGACGAGGACGGTGGGAACCGGGCAAGCGAACGGCGGGACCTGGCCGCGGTCATGGCCGTCTCCGCTGCCGTGATCGCCGTGTTCGCGGTCGCAACAGTGAACGGTCTCGCGGCCGCGGTCCTGGGCGACGGGATGCTGATCGCGATTCTCGCCGGCGTTGCTCTGTGGGCCGCGTGGCGCGACGACGCACTGTCGCTTCTGGTGGCGCTCGCGATTCTCGCCATCGCGTTCTTCGTGGTACCCACTCGCGTTCACGAGCGATACCTCTTCCCGTTCTTCGCCCTCGGCACGATCCTGCTGGCCGTCTCGTGGCGCTGGACCGTGACTTACCTGGCCCTGACCGTCGTCAACACGCTCAATCTCCTTGCCGTCCTGGTCCAATACGACGGCCTCTCCAAGCCCGACGCGGCGAACTCGCCGCTGATCACGGCATCGTTCCCTGACATGTCGAGGCAGCTGGCGGGCACCCTCACGGATTGGGGCAGGGGAATCGTGTCCGCGCGTTGGGGCTTCAACATCGGGCCGATCGGCTGGGAAGGCATCTGGCCCATCGTGCTCTCCGCGCTCGTAACCGGCACCGTCATGATCTGGGTTCTGCTCCAGATGCGAGGCGTCGCCGTGGACAAGCTCGCCAGCGAGGCCGCCACGGCCGGGTTGGAATCCGGATCAGGCTGGCTCGACCGTATCTTCGGCGCGTTCGCAGGCGTCGAAGGTGCTCACACGCCATCGACCCGCGGCCTGGCCGCCGCCCCTGGCGACGGGGTCAGCGTTGCTTCGGTACATGAAGGGGAAGAGCACGGCATGGACAGCGAGTACGAGGACCGGGACGAGCTTCCGCTCGGCGACGAACAGCCCAATGACGGCCGGCCCCTCTACGTGCCCGACTTCGTGATGTCCATCTGGCATCGCCTGTACAGGCCCTCGGCGCTCCCGGACCGCTCCCCGTCACTGAATTCGGAGCCGCGCGGCCGCCTTGACAAGCTCGACCTGTGGGTTGTGGCCGCGCTGATCATCATCATCGCGTCGATGCGCATCTACCGCCTCGGCGAGCCCGTCGACATGCACTTCGACGAGGTCTACCACGCGCGGACCGCCATGGAGTTCCTGCAGGACTGGAAGTACGGGCTGCGCCACGACACCTACGAGTGGACCCACCCGCACTTCGCCAAGTACGCGATCGCCGCGAGCATCAACACCTTCTCGGACGACAAGGTCACGTCCACCGGCAACATCGATGTCCCCGTCAAGGATGTCCTGGTCCAGCCCCGCCAGGCGTACCCGCCGTCCGCGCCCGACCCCAATACCGCCGAGAAGAACGCCGACCCCGATCTACGGTACGGCGACCGCACGTTCGTTGCCACGGGCTCGGATGTCCGTGTCTACGACCTGACCACTCGCGCGCTCGTTCACACATATCCGATACCCGGCGCCTCCGCCTTCTCGAGCGTCGGAATCACGGGTCTCGTCTATGTAGGGACCACCGACGGCCGTATCTACCGCATCGACACGAACTCCCTCGACGACGTGCGGCTGGGCACGTCGCAGACTGTCCCGGCGCCCGTCCTGCTCGGCGTGAAGACGGGTATCAGCATCTCGCGCATCTACACGGACACGCCGCCCTACGCCCTCGTCTCCGACACGGCCGGCGACATCGTCTCGGTCGACCTGACCAACACCGATGGCGCCGTCGTGGGACGTGGCAACCTCCCCGGCGCAGCAGATTTCGCGCCGCTCGGAGCGGGCCCCACGACGGTCATTGCCAACCCTAAGCAGGTCACGGACGCGACCGCGGTCGCTCAGGTGCTGGCAAGCGACGTCCCCGGCGCAGGCCAGGCGGAGATCCAGGCCGCGCTCACCGAGAGCGTCGGCGACCTCGAGATCGCCCTGCCGCTGGGACCCCTCAGTACCTCACAGGTCACGCTGATCAAGAACCAGATCACGGCCGGAGCGCTGCCCGGTCTCAGCATCTCGTCGTCCAGCCCGCAGGTTCTTGTGGCCTACCAATCCGGCGTGGGGTTGCTCGACGCACGCCACGTGGTCGTCAACTCCTCGATCCCCACCAGCGACCCGGCTACGTCCCTGGCCGTGAACACCGACACGCAAGGGGAAGTATTCGTGGCGTCCGGCGCCTCCATCGTGATACTCACGACCGACCCCAGCGGCGGCCCTGCCACAGCGACTAAGTCCGGCAACCAGCCGCTCGAGCGGATGCCCGGACTCATTACCAAGATCGTCTTCGACAAGGGCACGAAGATCGCGCATGCGCTTGGGCGCACGCAGGACGGCCAGAGTTGGACCGTCTACGCGATCGCCACGGAGGGTGCGCCGGACGCCAACGCCGTGTTCTCCGATGCGCGGCTTCCCTTCCAGCCGGTAGCGCTCGGCCTCGATTCGTCGCCCAAGCTCCCGAACGCGAACCATGAGGCGCTGCTCGCGTTCGCCGCGGATGGATCGACCGCGTCGATTGACGTGGGGCAGTTCGCCTTCTCCTGGCGTGTCGTGGGCGTCCTGTTCGGAATCCTGATGGCCGTCTGCATGTACCTGCTGACGAGGCTTCTCTTCCGCCGCCGGACCGTGGGTCTGCTCGTGGCGCTGTTCACGCTGACGGACGGGATGCTCTTCGTCCAGTCGCGGATAGCGATGAACGACACCTACGTGGGCGGCCTGCTTCTCCTTGCCTACGTGATATTCGCGGTCCTCTGGCTCAACAAGTGGCGGAGTCCCAGGATGGCCTGGGCCGCCTTCTGGATCGGCATGCCGATACTCGGCGTCGTTCTGGGGCTCGCTCTGTCGGCCAAATGGGTGGCCGCCTACGCGATGGTCAGCATCGCAGTCTTGATCCTCATCCGGTCCGCGCTCGGTCGGGTGTTGACCGTCGGGGGACTCGCCGCTATCACCGGCCTCCTCGGATACCAGGGCATTGCCGAAATGAAGACGATGCCGGACACCGGAAACGTCCCGCTGTCCATACTGGCCTTCGCAGGGGCGCTCGCAGTAGCGGTTGCCGGTGGCGTCTGGCTCATGCGGACCAGGACAACTCCGGACAAGGTCGCGGTAGGCCTCGTGACCGCGTTGGGTGCCGCATTACTGGTTCTCGCCGGCCTGTTCAACTCGCCGGCATCCATGCAGAACGGCGCCCCCAACTACACGTTCTTCCTGATCGCCCTCGCGATCACAGTGCTGGCGGCCGCCGGCTGCGCCTACCGCCCCGTGGCCTGGACGCGCGAGGAGTTCTGGTTCGCCACTGCGGGCCCGATCATTGCCGGCGCCGGGATCCTGGCGCTGGGCGGGCTGATGCATGCCACCAACGGATCGATGGGCTTGATCACGCTTCCGTCGGAACTGGCGGGGCAGTGGAGTTCGTTCCTCGTCAAGGCTGGTGCCGCCGGCATCGGGCTGGGCGTCGTGGCCGTCCCGGTCTTCTGGGGAATCGGCAGGTACGGCTTCGGCCCGCTGGCGGTTGCTCCGGGCCCTCGCAATCCCGCCCGCTTCGCGGAGCCTGCCAGCCCCGCGCCCGCCGGCTGGCTGAGGCTCGGGTCCGGCAAGGGTCTGCCGGCGTTGTGGATGACGCTCTGCCTGGCGATCCTGCCGTTCGTGGTCTACATCCTTATGTACATCCCATGGGCGATGCCGTGGCATCAGGAGACCGATCAGACGGGCTCACTGCCTGCGATCGCCTGCTTGCACACGTCCGTAACGACCGATACGGATGGAATCGTGCACGCCGTCTGCGACAACGCCTGGCCGGCCGGCCACACAGGCCAGAACCTCTGGGAACTGACCATTTCGATGTACAACTACCACAACGACCTGCGCGCATCGCATGCCGCGTCGTCGCCGTGGTGGGCCTGGCCGATGGACCTCAAGCCCGTCTGGTTCGAGAGCGACGGATACTCGTACGACCTGGGCTCCTGGATCCACGACGGCGGCAACCCCGCCTTGTGGTGGATGGCCATCTTCGGTGTCGCGTTCATCACGTGGCAGGCGTACAGGCGCCGCAGTCTTGGCCTGGCCCTGATCACAATGGCGTTCTTCTGGCAATGGCTGTCGTGGGCGCGCATCGACAGGGCCGCGTTCCAGTATCACTTCTACACGGCCTTGCCCTTCTTCCTGATGGCCCTCGCCTACTTCCTCGCCGAGCTCTGGCACGGGCCCTCACGCCGGACGTGGCTGCTCGCAAGATGTGCCGCGGCCGTGGCGCTGATCTTCCCCGCCCTCATGTGGCTCGCCAAGCCGGTGGCTTGTTCCATCGCGAGAGTCGACACCAGTGAGTACTTCGGCAACTCGGCGTGCGGTACGAGTACTGGTAGCGTTGTGCTCGAGGCCCGCTACGTGCTCATAGGCGCGCTGCTCGTCGTCGCGTTCGTGGTGATGGCGCTCACATTGGTCCGGCTCGAGCGCCGGCAGTCCGAGGGTCACGAGGATCGCAACTGGGCTTTCCAGCTGCTCGCGACACCGCTTCTTGCGCTGGTGCCTCTCGTGTGGCTGGGTCAGGCCGGGCCGCGCGACGTCTGGTTCACAGGAGCGCTTCCTTCCGAGACCATTGCCTGGGTGATGCTGCCGCTGCTGGCGATCATCGGGTTCTTTGCCCTGACGGCGAGGAACCCGCGGCGCTTCGTCCTTGGCGTCTGCATATTTGCTGTTGCTGCATTCCTCGCCCTCTATCCGGACCTGTCCGCCCTGCCCATCCCGGCATCCATCCAGGGCCTCTACTACGCCGCGCTGCCCACATGGATGTACGGCTTCCAATTCTCCGTGAACCTCCAGCCGTCCAGCCAGGTTGGGTTGTTGACCGTCAACACGGTGCTGACGGCCGGCTTCGTCCTCTTCGCCGCAGGTATCGCGGCCTGGGTGGCGTGGGAGCACAGGATCGTCGTGGGGTTCCGCCGCGCCACGCGTCGGCTTGGCCCTGGCGCTTACGCGGACGGCGACGGACCTGAGGAGGGCGGCAGCGCGCCGGAAGCGCCGGCGTCCTCGGCCGGCGGTGACAAGCAGGAGTAGACCCGGCGGCGGTCGGTTACGTGTGTGAAGGTGGCGGGACTTCGGCCTTGAAGTCACGCGGCAGCTGGCCCTGCGCCGCAAGGCGGCGGATCACGAACCCGTAGTACTCGTCGACCTTGGCCGTCACGCTTTCCCAGCTGAACTGCTCTGCCCGGACGAGTCCCGCGGCGCCCATCCGCGCGCGGAGTTCGGAGTCCGAGAGCAGTTCCAGCAGGGCCGAGGCCAGCCCCTTGGTGTCGCCCGGCTGGACGAGCAGCGCCTGGCGCCCGCGCTGGACAACGCCCTTGTAGCCGTGGATGTCGCTGCAGACGATCGGGGCGCCGGCCGCCATCGCCTCGAGCAGCACTATGCCGAACGACTCGCGCCCGGTTGCCGGCGAACAGAAGATGTCGGCCGTCTTGAAGAGCTGCGCCTTCTCGGCATCGCTGACCCGGCCGAGGAACTCCACGTTCTGAAGGCCGCGGGTCATGACATAGCGGCGAGCCTCACGCTCCTGGGGGCCCGAGCCCACGACCAGCAGCCTGCACTCGACACCCGTCTTGCGCACCAACCGGAATGCCTTGAGCAGATGCGGCAGGCCCTTCCGATCCTCCAGCCGGCCTACGAAGAGGATGTTCGGGCAGCCGTCCTGCCATCGCGCGATGGGAACGGCGCGGTGGAAACGGCCCACATCGACGCCGTTTGGGATCACCTTGTAGTCGCCGGGAAAGAAGCGGTCCACGAAGTGGCGGGCCGCCGCGCTCACCGCGATTCGTCCGTGTAGTCGCGCGGCGTAATGGGATAGCGTCCGCTTTCCGAGCTCGTATGCCGGCGAAAAGCCCGCGTAGGCGTGGAAGGTAGCCACGTTGACGCTCTTGGACTGGTGCAGCAGTACGAGCGAAAGGAACGGCACGAACGGCTCGTGGAAGTGGAGCAGGTCGAATTGCTCGCGGGCAAGCATCGCCTGAACCTGGGAGACGTAGCGCGGCGAGAGCGTGATCGTGCCCATCGAGCCGTTGCTGGGCATGGAGAAGCCTTTGCCAATTCGGATGACGTCGCCCTCGGACGATCGCTGAAGGCCGTGGCTGCTGCTGATGATCCGGACGTCGTGTCCGCGGAGCCTCAAGTTCTCGTACAGGAAGCGGACGTGTTCGTTCACGCCCCCGGGCAGCGGATAGACGTAGGGCGTCACAAGCCCGATCTTCACGCGGACGGCTCCTCTGCCTCGCGCTGCTCCGCCGCTGCCGCGCTGTTGAGTCCATGCCGTTTGGCCTGGAGGTACTCGGCTTCGCGGTGGCGCTGCGTCTCGAGATGTTCCGGCGGCACCCCCAGGTCGCGTGGAGTGCCGTCCCGGAGGAAGTTGCGGCGTCCCCAACGGGCGACGTCGCGGGCCTGCTTTCGTACCTGGCGACTGTAGATCAGCACCTCTCGCGCCACGCCCCAGGTCATGCAGCTGCCGCTCGTCGTGCCCGCGAGCACGGCCCTCCGGTAATCCTCTGCCGTGTGGCCGGGAAAGTATGTCCGCCCGTCGCCGATCGTCTCGAGCGTGTGGCCGTCGCTATTGCCCACCACCGGCAAACCCAGTTCCTTCGCCAACCGGACGGTCGCAGCCCCGCCGAAGCGCCCGGCCGTTGATGGGTTGTAGGCCTCCAGGGCGTCCCAATACAGGAGCGGATCGCTGGAGTTGTGGATGCGCATGATCGCGTGCTTTCGCATCCCCTTGGTGAACGCCGAGAAGGGATGCGGGACGATCGCGAGGCCGCCCTGCTCGTGGATCTCCGCGACGGTGTGCTCCAGGGGCTTGTTGCGCTTGAGCCGCGCCTGGAGGAAGACGCCGAGCAGGTGCCCGCTGCGGGTGGTGACTTCCTCGGCCACGACAACGTCGATGCGGCTGCCACGTTCGCGCGCCAGGCGCTGGCACTCCACCGCAGCCTCGATGCGCTCGTGATCGGCTATCGCGATCACGTCCAGGTCCGTGTGCCGCTCCACGTAGTCCAGGATCCGCAGCGCGGAGGCGGTTCCGTCCGACGCAATCGAGTGGATGTGAACGTCGGCCTGGCCCAGCTTCGGCTTCGTCCCGTCCGTCACGCGGCCTCTCCGCTTTTCATCGAAGGCTTCTCCAGGTCCGGCCAGATCGGGTGGAAGAGCGCCAGCCACTGTTCTGGCGCATCGCTGATGAGCTGCTCGAAGATTCTCGCCTCTTCGCGCAACATCGCTCGGCTCCGGTCGCGCCGGCTGGCCACTACCGGCACCGGCACCGGCAGCAGCTTGCCACGATAGCGGCCCGGCGTCGTCCGGCGCACGGCACCCACGCACACCGGCGCCCCGGATTCCGCCGCAAGGAGCACGGGACCGGCGGGTATCCTGGTCGTGGCGCCGAAAAGCAGGACCTCGATGCCGCCTCCGGTAATGTCGCGATCTGCGACCAGACCGACCGGCTCGTCGCGGTGGAGCGCGGCCGTCAGCTGCGCCGGCGCATCCTTGAGACTCACGATTCGTGTGCCGACCTTGGCCCGCGTCGAGTAGATATATCGCTGGACGCGCTCATTGGACACGAACTCCATCGGCGTGACGAGTGCTCCGAGCCGCTGGACGGCCAGAAGGCCGGGCATCTCGATGGCACCGAAGTGCATGCCGACCAGGATCATGGCGTGCCGGACCATCAGGCGATCCACGTTTTCCGGCGTTTCGATTACGAGTCGGTCCGCGATCCACGCCGCGTCGTATCGCGCCGCGCGGGCGAGCTCCACGTTGTAGTAAGCGTGGTGGTGGAACGCGCTCTTGACGAGCCGCTCCAGCGCCGCGGGATCGGATGCGGCGCGGCGGTAGCGTTCGTCGCCGACCTCGTTGGCGGCCATCCACTGAACAACACGCCTGAGGTTGTGGCGGGCGCGTTCCCGGCGCGTGCGGGAGCCGTGGTATGAGAGCCGGCCTGCTACCCCAGCGAGCGTCCAGAGGGGCCGCTCGGGCAGTTGGAGCAGCAGCTTCATCCCGCCGATGACCAGCAGCGCGATCGCGTCGTCGGCTATTCGCCGAAGCAGACCGCGCCTCGTTGCGGCGGCCGCCGGATCGGAGGGGGAGTCGACGATCATTTCTCCGGCTGCTGTGCGGCCGTGCCGCCGTTGGTGGCGCTCCTGGGAGCGGCGCCCCTGGCGTCATTGGCCATGGCCGCGCGGTTGCGAGCCTCAAGGGCGGCCTGCTCGGCTGCGGTATCCGGCCAGATTGGCTTGAATATGTACCACTCCGAAGGGTTGGGCGAGATGTGGCCCTCGAGCGCGGTGGCGATCTTCTGTGTCGCGATCGCGAGATCGGACGGCGAGTCGGACGGGACCAGGATCGGATCGTTGGCCGAAGCCTTGAACCTGCCGCCCGGTAGCCGGTTGATCGAGAAGGGCACGATCGCCGAGCCGTGCTTCGCGGCAAGGATGGCGGGCCCGGCCGGGAGGGTGGTCCACGCATCGAACATCTTCACGGGAATGCCGTCTTCGCGGTAGCCCCAGTCCACGAGAAGAACCAGGCCTTCGTGGCGTCGAAGCGCTCCAAAGACGCCCCGCAGGTTTCGCCAGGCGATCATCTTCACGCCCCAGCTTTCGCGCTGGCGTGCGAAGAGCTCGTAGAGCTCCCGATAGGAGCTGTCGTCGCCCACGACGTTGATCTGCAGGCCGTGCTTGGCGAAACCGGCCGCCGCGGCCTCGTTGTTGCCGAGGTGGGACGCTACCAGCACCAAGCCCTTCGAGGCCTTGTAGATTTCCAGGAACTTGTCGAAGTCACGGACTTCGAGAAGGCTCTCGACCTCCTCGCGCTTCATCCATGGAAGCCGCATCAACTCCAGGAGGTAGCGGGAGTAGTTGAGGTAGGCGGCGCGGGCCATCTTGTGCGCGGCCTTGTCGTCGGGATCGACACCGAGTACGTGCCCGAAGTTGGACCGGAGCCAGCGCCGTCGCTGCGGGCTCGCGGCATAGCCGATCAGCGAGATCCAGGCCCCCACCCGGTAGATGAATCCGCCCGGCAGATGGCCCACGATCCAGGACGAGGTCTTCCAGAAGCTGACGGCCACGACGCCGGCAACGTGTGTGCCAAACGTTTCCTTCTCGAGCCGGTGCGGCGCCTCGAACCTCTTGCTCGTGGCGGCTTCTGCCGGAGCGCCGTTGGATCCCTTGGCCGGGCGGCCCGAAGCTGCAGCCCCGGCGCCCGGTGCGGGACCGTCCGCGCCGGCGGTGGCGGCGACGGACGTGCCGTCGCCGCTCACCGTTCCGGCGTTGACGCTATCGAGTTCTGGACTCACTTAGGCGCGACAGACGTTGCCGCGACCGCGGGCTTTCCACCACGGAGAGGAGCCTTCTTCATGGCCTTCTTCTTGATGGTCTCGGTGCCCTGGAGGGTCTGGTTGTCCTCACCGCGGATGAAGGCTTCGACGCGCTCGCGCGCTTCGTCGTCCGGCATCTGGATGGGCGGGGACTTCTTGAAGTAGGCCGCCGGAGCAACGAGCGTTCCGGAGAGGCCGCGGTCGAGACCCAGGCGCATGCAGCGGATAGCGTCGATGACGACGCCGGCGCTGTTGGGACTGTCCCAGACCTCGAGCTTCATCTCGATGTTGAGCGGCACGTCGCCGAACGTGGTGCCTTCCATGCGGATGTAGCACCACTTGCGGTCCTTCAGCCACGGAACGTGGTCGCTCGGGCCCACGTGGACGTCGTCGGCATCGAACTCGTAATCGAGCATCGAGGTGACGGCGTTCGTCTTGCTGATCTTCTTGGACTCGAGGCGCTCGCGCTCGAGCATGTTGAGGAAGTCGGTGTTGCCGCCGAAGTTGAGCTGGTAGGTGCGGTCGAGTCGAACGCCGCGATCCATGAACAGTCGAGTGAGGACGCGGTGGCTGATCGTCGCGCCGACCTGGCTCTTGATGTCGTCGCCGATGACCGGCAGGCCCTTCTCCGCGAAGCGGCGCTGCCAGTAGGGCTCGCGGCCGATGAAGACCGGGATGCAGTTGATGAAGCCGACGCCGGCCTGGAGGGCCTGCTCGACGTACCACTTGGTGGCTTCCTCGGAGCCGACCGGCAGGTACGACACGACGAGGTCGACCTTGCGCTCCTTGAGGATGCCGACCACATCGGCCGTGGGTCCGGGGGCCTTCTCGATGATCTGGGAGAGGTACTTGCCAAGGCCGTCGTGGGTCATTCCGCGGTCGACCTTGACGCCGAGGTGCGGGACCTGCTGGAAGACGAACGTGTTGTTCGGCTTCACGTAGATCGCCTCGGAAAGGTCCTTGCCGACCTTGTTCTTGTCGATATCGAAGGCGGCAACGAACTCGACGTCGTTGATGTGGTAGCCGCCCAGGTTGACGTGCATCACGCCGGGGACGAAGTCGGTCTCGGACGCGTTCTCGTAGTAGTAGCGCCCCTGGACGAGCGAGCTCGCGCAGTTGCCCACGCCCACGATGGCGACGCGGATCTTCTTGCCCTTGGGCAGCTGGCCGCCGATGCCGTGTACGGGCGGAAGCTGGGTCGCGGCCGTCACGGCCGGAGCGGCGTCGGGGTTGGTCTTCTCGGTCACTTTGTTCCCTGCTCCTCATTACGAAGCTGCGTTTTGACGTGCAACGTGCGCTGGACTGCGGTGATGCTGGCGGTGACGAGGATGATTCCCAGGCCGAGCGACAGCCAGAGCTGCCCTCTCGCGCCCGGAAGGACGCCGCCGTCGAGGCCAGCAAGGACCAGGCCGATCGTCAGGAGCACGAGCCGCTCGGCGCGGGGCGCGATGCCCACCTCGCCGTGCAGCTTCAGGCTCTCAGCCTTGGCCCGGGTGTAGCTGACCTGGAAACTGGATACGGCCGCGGCGGCGGCAAGAACCGCCCCCACGACAAAGCCGGCAGCCGAGGCGCCGGCGACAATCCCGATGTATACGACGCCTTCGCCCCAGCGATCGAGCGTCGAGTCGAGGAAGGCCCCGAACCGGGTCACGCGGTTCTGGGCACGGGCGAGCCCGCCGTCGAGCATGTCAAACGAGCCGCCGAAGAGCACGAGGGCCGCCGCGGCGAGCCAGAGCTGGCCCGCGGCCGCCGCGGCCGCCGCTCCCGAGATCAGGAAGCCGATGACGGTGAGCGCGTTAGGAGTGAGGCCGAGCTTGCCGGCGCCGAGCGCGATTGGAGTGACCATTCCGCGGACGCGTGCGCGCGTCTCCTGCGAAACGAATGACTGATCGCCCATTGTCAGTGCGCCCCGATGCTCGGGGTGGGCAGCGCCGCGATGCCGAGCAGGACGCGCTCGCGCTCGGCCGCTTCGTCGAAGACGTTGGCGCGGAGGGCGCAGTAGACCTCGCGGCCGCTCCGCCTGGTTTCGACGACGCCGGCGGCCTTGAGCCGTCCCACGTGCCATGAGACGAGGGGCTGGCTGAGCCCAACGGTTTCGAT
>Ga0302323_100001819_pt1 | contig 17317 bp, 14 predicted proteins | sample Fen_T0_3_FD_201950 | JGI IMG/M metagenome (GOLD analysis project Ga0302323, IMG submission 201950) | Peat permafrost microbial communities from Stordalen Mire near Abisko, Sweden - Fen_T0_3 | ecosystem: Environmental > Terrestrial > Soil > Wetlands > Permafrost | place: Sweden: Abisko... | reverse complement strand
CACCGAGCACGATGGCAAGCGACAGCAGGACGGGAATGGTCACGACCGCCGTCAGCACGATCTTGGTGCCGATGAACCCCAGGACGGTGGCGATCCCGTAGTTGAGGTAGGCCAGCTTTTGGGCCAACTCGGCCACCACGAAGTACAGGGAGCGCAATCCCAGGATGGCGAAGACGTTCGACGTCAGGACGATGAAGACATCGGTGGTGATGCCGAAAATAGCCGGAATCGAGTCGACGGCAAAGGTCACGTCCACCGCCTCGACGACGACCAACACCGCCAGTAGCGGGGTAGCCCAGAGTTTGCCGTCACGACGAACCGTGAAGTACGGCCCCGGCTCGTCGTCGGCGACCCGCACGACTCGTCGAAACAGACGCAGAACCGGATTGCGCGACGGATCGATTTCCTTGTCCTTTTGAAGGACGATCTTGAGGGCGGCATAGATCAGGAATGCCCCCAGCCCGTAAAGCACCCAGCGAAAGCGATGGATGACCGCCGCGCCGACGGTGATGAAAGCCCCACGGCTGATGACGGCCCCCACGATACCCCAGAACAAGACCCTGTGCTGAAAAGGACGCGGCACCCGGAAATAGGAAAAGATCAGGAGAAAGACGAACAGGTTGTCGGTGGACAGCGCCAGCTCCAGCAGGTAGCCCTGGGTGAATTCCAGGCCTTTCGCCAAGCCGAATCGGTAGATGACGTAGCCATTGAAGGCAGCCGCCAAGAGCAGCCAGACGCCCACCCATACCGCGGCCTCGCGCATACCGATTTCGCGCGCCTTGCGGTGAAACAAGCCAAGATCCAGGGCAAGCGACGCCAGCACGACCGCGGCGAAGATTGCCCAGACCAGCGGTGTACCGATCGAGCTCATCAGGGCTTCTGCGGCGGGTTGGACGGCAGCTGGACACGGGCCCGGATGGGGGAATCCGTGTGTGGCGCTGGCACAGGAGCGACGAACGCATTGGCCATGCAGCCGGCGATGGCGGACGTTCGCTGTTGCAGGTAGACGATACCCGCCAGCGCCGCCAGCAAGACCACCACGCGGTAGAAGGTTCGCTTGGGAATGGTGGCCAGGAGGCTCCGACGAGGAATCTCCTCGTCTTCGCTGGGCTTCTGCTCGTCGACGGAATAGTCGCTCAAGACGCGCTCCTCATGAAATGGCGCAGGCGCAAGCGAATCCTACGCTGTCCGCGAAAAGTATCCACCTCGGCCATTCCGATGACGTCCAGCCGCGCCCCCTGCCCCGGGTTCCTGTCGCCCATGCCAAAGGCAATCGCCTCGCCCACCGCCGTGCCGTGACTCAGGGTCAGCTGCAGGTGGGACGTTCCCACCACGCGCGTGCTCTTCGCGACAACGCCCGGCACCACGATCAACGGTTCCTTGTTGGCGTTGCCGAAGGGACCCAAGCGTTCCAGCTCCTCGGCCTGGACCATATCCAGCTCGGCGAGCGTGGCGATCGCATCCACCTCCACCGTCTCATCTTGCGGGTAGGATGCGAAATGCGAACGCCCGGTCTCGGCAAAAGCATCGCGAAAGGCGGCCAGGTTCTCCGCCAACAAAGACACGCCCGCTGCCATGGGATGGCCGCCAAACAGGGTCAAGTGCCTTTCACATTGGGACAACGCCTTGTAGAGATCGAAGCCGCCCAGGGTGCGCGCCGAGCCCCGGCCCTGCCCTTGGTTGAAGCCCACCACCACCGTGGGTTTGCGAAATTTTTCGACCAGCTTGGCGGCCACGATACCGACCACGCCCTGGTGCCAGCCTTCCGCACCCAGCACCAACGTGGGATGGTCCTGCCATTGCTCGGCCGCGGCGGAGGCCTCGAGCCAAATGCGCTCTTGAATGCGCTGGCGGTCGCGGTTCAAATCGTCCAGCTCCGCCGCCAGTGCGTTTGCCGAGGCTGCGTCGGGCGCCAACAGCAGCTCGAGGGCGCGCTGAGCGTTGCCCAGGCGGCCTGCCGCGTTCAACCGGGGCGCCAGGCGAAAACTGACGTCGACGGTGCCCAGAAGACCATCGGCGAGATTGGCCACCGCGGCCAAGGCGGCAATACCAGGGCGTTGCCGTGTCGAAAGCTCGCGTAAACCCGCCGCCACCAGGATGCGGTTCTCTTGGGTCAGCGGCACCAGGTCGGCGATGGTTCCCAGTGCCACCAGGTCAAGCCAGGTGCGAGGCTCGAGCTTGTCGCCCTTCGGGTTCCCGTCCGCCCGCAAGCGCGTGCGCACGGCGGCCGCCAAATAGAAGGCCACCCCACACGACGCCAGGCCCTTGAAGGCGAAGTTGTCGTCGCCACGGTGGGGATTCAGCAAGGCAAAAGCGTTGCTTTCCCCAGTGGGGACGTGGTGATGGTCGATGACAATCACATCGACGCCGCGGGAGCGACAGAAAGCCAGCGATTCGTGATCGCTGGTGCCGCAATCTCCCGTCAGCACCAAGGTACACCCCTGCCCGACGAACTCGGCAGCGTCGCCCGGCGAAAACCCATAACCGGATGCCCGCTGGGCCATGCGTGCCACCACGTCCAGCCCCAATGCCCGCAGCATCAGCACCAAGACAGCCGCGCTGGTGATGCCATCGACGTCGTAGTCGCCGAAGACAGCGACGCGCTCGTTCTTCTCCAGCGCCCGCAAGATGCGGTCGATGGCCCGATCCAGGTCGGCCATACCGGCTGGCGGTCGCAAATCCGCCAGGCGCGGCGTGAGGAAGCGGGTGACCCCCTCGGGGCTGTCGAAGCCACGGGCAGAGAGAATGCGCGCTGTCAGGCCTCGCATTCCTAAGCCGGCGGCAATGCCGCGGGCGCTGGTTTCGTCCGCGGCTTTCAGACGCCAAGCTTCGGCCATGCCGGGCCTGGCCTACGTTCCGGCCGCTTCTTCTTCGTCACCGCGCCGCACGGGTCGGCGCACGTTGCGCTCGGGACGCGCGGCCTGACGCTTCTGCATGGCCACGTACTTGTCGTTCAGCCAGATCAGAATGGGGCTGGCGATGAAGATTGACGAGTACGTTCCGACGATCACGCCGACGTTCATGGCGAAAGCGAAGTCGCGAATGACGCCCGTTCCGAAGATGTTCATGGCCAACGTGACGAAGAAGACGGTCGCGCTGGTCAGGATGGTACGCGAAAGGGTCTCATTGATGGCATGGTTGACCACGCGGTCGAACTTGCGATCGCGATACTTGGCGGCGTCTTCACGGATACGATCGAAGACGACGATGGTGTCGTTCATCGAGAAACCGATGATGGTCAGAAGCGCCGCCAGCGTAGTGAGCGAAAACTCTTTGTAGGTCACCGCGAAGGCACCCACCGTGATGACAGCGTCGTGAAGCAATGCCACGATGGTGCCAGGGCCATAGCGGAAGTCGAAACGGAAGGCGACGTAGACGACGATGAGCAAGATGGCGCCAAGGAGCGCCCGAACCCCGTCCACCTGCAGCTGCTTACCAGCCTTGGCACCGACCGACGACACCTGGGGAATGGCCTTCACGGCGCCCGCGCCCAGCTTGGCATCCAGAGCCTTGCGAACCTCGCCATCCATGCCGACCAGGGTGATTTCGTAGGTGTTGTCCTGAGGTGGCCCGAAGGGTTGAACCTGGGCCGCCTCGGTCCCTGCCGCCTTGAAAGCGTTGGCTATCGCCGAGGGCTCGATGTTCTTGTCGAAGCGAAGGTAGACCTTGTCACCACCTTCGGAAGACTCGAACTTGCGCAAGTTGGCCCCGGCCACCGTGGCCAGGCTGGCCTCGACCTTCTTGGCCTGGTCGGGCGACATCACCGAGACCGCCCCCATGCGCACCATGTACGAGCTGGTCGTGCCCGGACCGCCGCTGCCGTAACGAACGACCTCGGCGTTATGCAAGCCTGCATCCGCCAGGGCCTGGTGAACCTGGGCAGCCTCGACAGGCCTGCTGAACTCGACCACTAGCTCGGTGCCACCCCGAAAATCAACGCCCCAGTTCAGCATGTGCCCGCGGTCCGCGAAGACGTAGGCATTCAGGGGAAGCATCAAAATCGTCAGCAGCACCAGGACGATGGACAATCCAATCCAGTACTTCTGCCTGCCGATAAAGTCGATGTTGGTGTCCGACTTAATGACTTCGAAAAACTTCTGTTGCTCCGCCATCGGTATCTCTCCTGCCTACTATATGGAAAGCGTCGTCCGAGTCGCCCCGCGGCGGCTGACCAGTATCTCGAACATCCAGCGTGAGATCCACACCGACGTCAGCAGGTTGGTGATGATGCCAACCAATAGCGTAACCGCAAAGCCCCGGATGGGACCCGAGCCGTAGGAATAAAGGACGATGCCAGCAACGAAGTTGGTCACGTGGGCGTCGAAGACCGTCCAGAACGCGCGCTGGAAGCCCGCATCGACAGCCGTGCGCGGCGACTTGCCGTGGCGCAGCTCCTCCCGGATGCGTTCGTAGATGACGATGTTCGAATCCACCGCCATACCGATGGTCAGCACCAGCCCCGCGATACCCGGCAAAGTCAGCGAAGCCTCGAAGGCCGCCAGGATGGCGATCATGAAGAGCATATTCAACGTCATGGCCAGGTTCGCGATGAAACCGGCCACCCGGTAGTAGATCAGCATGAACAAGATAACGGCGATGGCGCCGATGCCCATCGAGGTCTTGGCCTTGTCGATAGCATCCTGACCCATGGTGGCCCCCACCTGGGTCTCGAACGACTTCTTCAAAGGCGCGGGCAAGGCACCCGAACGCAGAACGCCGACCAAATCCTTGACCTCTTGCTGCAACTTGAAGGGATCGCCGTAACCACCCATGGTGATGCGGCCGCGCTCGCCAATCTTGGACTCGATGACCGGCGCGCTGGTGATCTTCTCGTCGAGAACGACGGCCATCTTGCGCCCGACGTTCTCGCCCGTCAGCTTCTCCATCATGGAGGCGCCTTGCCGGTTCATGGTGAAAGACACCTCGGGGCGACCCATTTCATCCCAGCTCTCGTCGGCGTTGGACAGGTACTCACCCGTGACCCCGGCGCGCTTCTTCAAAAGGTAGGTCCGGTAGTAGCGGTCGGGCGTGCCCTCGCCGCCTTCGCGCGGGCTCATCAGCTCCAGGGCGATTTCGCGGTCGTTGGGGACCGACAGCTCGCCCGAAAGGCCGGCGATGAACTTGTTCAGCTCCTCGCGATCTTTCTCCTTCACGCGCAGGTAGATGTCCTCATGCTGGGCGCCTGTGTGCTTCTCGGTCCAGGCCTCGGGCGACACGGTGATGGCACCACCCTTGGGGACCGACGCGGCGACCTTCTTCATGTAATCCGAGCCGTCGTCCACGATCTTGAACTCGAGCTGGGCGGTACGACCGATGATGTTCTTGATACGCTCGAAGTCCTTCGACTTGGCGCCGGGCAATTCGACGACGATGTCGGTGCCCTTCTTGATGATGGTGGGCTCGGCGACGCCGAAGGCGTCAACGCGGCCGCGGATGGTCTCGATGGCTTGGCGCAAAGCCAATTCTTCCACCTCGGCCACCCGGTCGGCATCGTAGCGCAGCTTCACGATGCCGGTCGCGGCGTCGCGGCTGACCACGTCCAGATCGCGCCGGAACGGCTTTAGCACCTCGTCGTCGAGCTTGGCCACATCGCCAGGCACCTTGAAGGTGATGGTGATGTCGTCGCGACCCGAGCGAACCAGGTTGAAATCCGTCACCTTCTTCTTGACCGCATCGTCCACATCGTTGGCCAGACGGTCGACCTTGCTGGCCACCGCCTTCTCGATGTTCACCTCGTAAACGAGGTGCAGCCCGCCCTGTAAGTCCAGGCCAAGCTGAATGCGCTTCTTGAAGTACTTTTGAAAGAAGGCGGGCAGTTCCTTATCGTCGGTGACCACCGTGGGCACCAAGTAAAGAACAGCCAGGACGATTGCAGCCCCGTAAAGGGCAGCCTTCCACCACCACGATCGTTCCATCGAGTTCCTTGCTTCGGCTACGAGGCTTTTGCCTCAGACTTGGGCGGTTCGGTCGAAGAGGACTTCAAACGCCCGGTGACAGCACTGCGCTGAACCTTGATTCGCACACCTTGTTGAACTTCCAGGGTGATCACGTCGTCCTTGATTCCGGAGATGATTCCAATCATGCCGCCGGTGGTGACCACTTCATCCTTCACCTTCAGCTCGGAGAGCATTCGCTGCGTCTCCTTCGCGCGCTTGGACTGGGGACGAATCACCAGCAGGTACATCACGCCGAAAATCAGCAGCATGGGTACCAGCATGCCAGTCAGACCGCCGGCACCTGAGGTTTGCCCGGATGGGGCGGGAGTTTGTTGAGCCAATGTGTAAAAGAATTGAGTCACGAGGGCAAACGATTAGCAGAGGGGGGATCTCGGGTCAAGCAAGGATCGTGCTACGCCTCGTCATTGGCGAAGGCCAAAACCTCGCGGATGGTTGCGGCTCCGGTAACCAACATCACCAATCGGTCGAAGCCCATGGCGATGCCGCAAGTCGCGGGCATATGCCCCAGCGCAGCCAAAAGCTTCTCGTCGAGCGGGTAGACCGCCCCACCCCGCTGCTGGCGCAAGCCGGCCTCTTCCACGAAACGCGCTCGCTGCTCGACGGGATCGGTAAGCTCGCCGAACGCATTGGCCAGCTCCAGGCCGCCGGCGTAAAGCTCGAACCGCTCGGCCGTCAGGGCATCGTCGACCTTGGCCCGCGCCAGGGCGGCCATGGGCAAAGGCCAGTCCTCGACGAACGTTGGACACGTCAGTCCAAGGTGGGGTTCGATGCGGTCGAGAAAGATCTGAAAAAAGACATCGTCCCAGCCAGCGTCATGCGTTACCCGACACCCCGCACGCTCGGCCAGCAGGCGCATGTCGGCCTTGCTCTCGTCACCCCGCAAATCCAGCCCCGCATGGCGCTTGAACAAGTCGCGCACGGTGGTCCGCTGGAAAGCACAGTCGAGCCGGAGCGAATCGTCCGCGTAGGCGCTGCGCCGGCTGGTCGGAACGGGCACCCGCGGCCACCGTCCTACGGCACGCGCGGCACCCGCGACGAGGGCCTCGCAGTCGGCTATCAAAGCGTCCATCGAGCCGCCAGCGCGGTACCACTCGATCATGGTGAATTCCGGCTGGTGAAAGGGACCGGCTTCCTCGGCGCGAAAACAGCGGCAAACCTGCACGATGCGCGTCAGCCCGCCTGCCACCAGCCGCTTCATGTGGTACTCGGGCGACGTGATCAGGTAGCGCCCGCCGCCGGCAGGAAGGGCATCGATGTGCAATTCCTGGCCGGGCGAAAACACACGCGCCGGCGTTTCCACCTCGACGAAGTCGTGGGCCTGAAAATACGCGCGCACCGAGCGCATGACGGCGTCCCGTGCCAGCAGCATGGGCGTTCGCGCACCGATGCGCGCACGCTCGTCCCCCGTGTCCTTCACGCCCATACGCCTGCCCGGCGCCACCCGACCGACGCTCTAGAGCACCGCAAGGTTCTCTAAGCGCGGCCGACGCGCTCGAGGTACTCGCCCGAGCGGGTGTCGATCTTGATGATGTCGCCCTCGTTGATGAAGAGAGGAACGTTCACCGAGGTCCCCGTGCTGATCCTGGCGGGCTTGGTCACGCCGGTAGCGGTGTCGCCGCGGAAACCTGGCTCGGTGGCCATGACCTTTTGCTCGATGAAGTTGGGCAAGGTCACGCCGACAGCGCGATCGTTGAAGAACAATACCTCGACGACGATCTGCTCGGGCATGAAGCGCGCATCGTCCCCGACCGTCTCCTCGGGAATGTGAACCTGGTCGTAGGTGCTGGTATCCATGAACACGAAGGTGTCACCTTCCTTGTACAGGTACTGCATCTGCTTGGTCTCGACGTTGGCCGGCTCGAGCTTCTCGCCCGAGCGCAGGTTGCGGTCGATCACGCCGCCGCTAAGCAGGTTCTTTAGCTTGGTACGGGTGAAGGCCGCCCCCTTACCGGGCTTGACGAATTGGAATTCGACCACGGTGTACGGCGCGCCGTCCAACATGACCTTGAGTCCCTTGCGGATGTCTGATGTGTCGTACGAAGCCATTGGACTCGCGGATTTAGCCTGCCCGGGCTTGCAGGTCAACAGTTACATCTCAGGTAGGGCACACTTCGCGTTGTGGCTACGCAAAACCCGCAGGCTGTTTTTGTTCGGTTGCGCACGGCGCCCAACGTGTTCGATGGCCACCAAGTAAAGCTTTGCCGCCTGGCAGGCGTCCCCGTGCAGGCCCAGGGCCCGTTCCAGCCTGCGCGCCGCCAATTTGAAATCCTTGTCCCGGGATGCCAGCACGCCAAGTACGTAGGAAGCCACGGGATTGCCCTTCTCGGCGCGCTTTTCCAGGACCAGCGCCTCGGGCTTAGACGGCCCGTTTTCTCGCGCCAAAACCGCGAAGGCGCGCACATCCCAATCGATGTCCTGTATGCCGGGCGGAAGCGCCTTCAACACCGCCGCCAGCGCTCCTGCCTTCCCTTGCTCGCCGCCCTGCCCGTAGGCCAAACGCAGTGCGACCAAATCGCGTTCCGGACCCGCCGGCCGCTCGGCAAAGAGGACAGCCGCCACGCTTTCACCCCGCCCCAGCCGAATAGCTAGCGCCGCCCAGGCCAGCGGAATGGCCGAAGCGTCGGCAAACTTGCGCGCGTTGGTCAAGGCCTCCTCGGCAACATCGACCTCGCCCAGGAGCGCCAGCAACAGAGAAGCCTGCGCCAGGAGCAACGGATCGTCCGAGGTCTGCGACGCCGCCTTGGCCTTGCGCAGGGCCACCGTCCTCTCGCCTTCCAGGCGAGCCTGCAGCGCCGACTCGACCGCACAGCGCGCACGAATTTTGCGGGAAATCTTGGCGTCGTTGCGGCAGGCAAGCTCGAGATTCTTCACCCAGTCGGTTTCCCCGACCGCACGTTCCGCGTCGGCAAACGCCAGGCGAACACGAGAATTGTCCTTGTACTTCTCTAGCGAGGCCGCCAGCACCCGGCGTGCTGCCACCGGGTCGCCCCCGTCGAGGCGCGAGGCCGCCCAGTCCGCCGTCACCAGCGCAACGTCGGGAGCCAAGGCAAGTGCCCGGTCGAGCGCGCTGGCCGCCCCGGCAGTGTCCCCCGCCAAACTAGCGATCCGTGCCGACGCCAAAAGGGCCAACGCCGGCGGATCGGGCAAGAGCGTCGCCACCGCGATGTCGGCCTGCACCTTGGCCCGCACGCGATCCCCGGCAGCAAGCGCAAGCAGTGCGCGCGCCGTGGCTGCCAGGGCCGGCCGTTCGTTGTTGGGCTTGGGCCCGACGTCCGGAACAGCCTCGGAACGCTGCAAAGCCTCTTCGGCATCCTTGCCCGCGTCGAGGCCGTAGTCTTCGGCCAGGAAGGCATTCACCAAGCCCAAGCGAACCAGCGCATCCGCGTCGGCTGGGCCCCCGCCCAACGCCATCCGCGCCATGTCGCGCGCGCGCATCAACGTTTCCAGCGTGCCCGAGGCAAGGGCCCGCTCCAACTCGTCGCGCGGACTTACGTGCACCGGCTTGCTCCGTCCCTGCTGGCTGAAGGCCGCCACCGCCGCCACCGCCGCCACCGCGCAAGCAACGACAGCAAGGACCGCCAAATCCCGCCGCCGATTGGGCCGGCGCGAGAGCGACTGGCTCGACGGCGCACGAACCGGAAACGGCGACCGAGACGGAGGCGAGGGTTCCGTGGCAGCAATCATCGCAGCCACCGATTCCGCCGACATTCCCCCCCTCCCCGACGCCGAGCCAGCGGCCGCGGCCGTGGCAGTGGCCCAGGCCGCCACCGAAGGCAGGGTCAGCTTCGGAATCGGCGGTGGAGACGAGGCCGGCGTCTTCACCATCCGCAGGTGATGCTGATGCGTATCCGCGTCCGAAGGCACGTCGTCGACGGCGATGATGGGCTCGCTGGCATTGGCAGGATCCAGCTCGTCGGCATAGGCCACCAGAGGCTCCGCGCGCCCCACGTCGCCGCGCCTATTGAGAACCTCGGCCAGCGCCCGAAAAGCCGCAGCGCATTCGGGCTGGTTTTGGCAAGCCTTGACCAGCACCCGCTGCGCGGTGTCCAGGTGGCCCTGCCCAAGGAGAGCTCGCCCCAGCGCCAGGTCCTCGGTGATGTCGGTATTAGCTGCGACCAACGCAACCATAGTACCCGCTGGCCGATCGACAGTCGACAGGCAACCACCAGAAGATCAGGCGGTGGAAGTCGGATTTTCCCGTCGGGCCGAACACCGAAAATTGCCGGCGCGTCAGTTCGTCACGAAGTGGTCACAGACACTTGGGAAACTGTTTACCGGAGTCCACATCCTGGCCCTGGCTGCTGCCCACCGTCACCGAGATACTCCGCCCGGCGATGTCATCCACCGTGCAGGTGACGCCGTTGACGTTGGCCGAGAAGTGCCAGGCACCATAGCTCGTGCGCGAACCTGCCTGTCCGCCGCAGTTTACCGAGGCAATCGGCAGCACTTCGTTTTCGATGAAGAACTCGTTGTTGTTGCCGGTCTTCAACCTGACCATGACGTTGCCGTTGACCGGACAAGGAACGAACTTCCACGCGGCTTGGTTCTTCAGCGCCGGGTCGCCCTTCACACCGGCCGCACCTGCACCCGAAACGCTCAAGTCCAGGTGCCCATTCGGGTTGGCCTTGCAGGGCGGGTTGTTGCTGCCATCGTAGGGACACTCGTCCACGATGGTGATGATGGCGTTGCCAATTTGCACGCAAGCGCCACAGCGGCTGCTGGTATTGAAGTCGCTGGAGCTGGTGCCGGGGATAGCAGCGAAGTTGGTGCCGCTGACGATGTTCTTGATGCTGTTGTTGTTGCCGTTGTAGCCACATGCCGTGACTGCATTGGGCAAGGTGTACGTCGTGTAAGTCGGGCTGCCCGGATTCCAGGCTGATGGAAACGAACATGCAGTCGGTCCCGTGTTTCCGCCGGCACTGGGGGCGCCCCCCGATCCTGGGACCCCGCCGCTGCCCGTTCGGCCGCCCATACCAGCGCCGCCGCCCCCGCTGCTTCCACCCGAATTGCCACCCGGCCCGCCACCGCTCGAGGTTCCGCCACTTCCGCCGCCCGCACCACCACCTTGGCCCCCGCCCCCGGCGCTGCCCGTGCTGCCGCCCGAGCCGCTGGCCCAGCCACCTTGTGCCGTCGACTGTCCGCCCATGGCACGGCCGCCCGACCCACCCGACGTGCTTTCCCCGCCGCTGCCTGTGGTCCCGCCCGAGTTGCTCGCCCCGCCCCCTGCCCCGCCGTTGCCCATGCTGCCGCCGCTCGAACCTTGTCCACCACCTGAAGATTGGCCGCCGCCTTGACTGGATCGTCCGCCCGTCGCCGACGTCCCGCCAGAGTTATGAGAGTCTTGGGGCGACGGTGTGCAACCGCCCAGGAGAAGAAGCGTCAAGGAGAACATCGGGACTACGCGCATGCAGGCACCTCGTTGCTGTTTAACAACCGATTAGTGCATAGCGGGAAGGTCTTCCTTCAACCTGCTTTACAAACCGACGCGGCGGAAGCTCTTCCTCTGGGCTCGACGCACCTCTCCCTTCGAGAGTCGCTCGAGCTCGCGCAAACACTTAGGCGGCCGCAGCCGCAGACGGTAGATCCACGAGACGAATCGTCCGCGGCTCAGCGCCCCGTCAGCGCCCTGCCGATGCCAGGGCGTCTTGCACGGAGATCGCTGCGCTTGCGCGCCCCAGACTCTTGGCCGTCCCAGGGCCTACTTGCTCGTGGCAGGGGCGACATCGATAGCACTGATCGCGCTGGTGGCTGCATACTGGGTGAGACCGTCGAGCCCGGTGCCACCCACGGCCGTGCCGGTGCCGAAATCGAAGGCGAGCGGCTGAGGCTTGGCCGCACCTCTAGGCACGAAGGGTTGGGTCGTGATCGCATTCGAGATGAGCCGACCGGCCACGTCGAAGCGAAGCGCGCCGGTGGCAACTTCGACGATCCCGCACCAACTCTCCTCGCCGCTGCTGCTGGCCAAGAAGCCCGCGGCTGTGAGTATGTGGTAGCGCCAGTCGCCCGAGTCGCCCGCTTGGGTGGCGTCGGGCGCGTTCTTGCAAAACAAGATGTCTAGCTCAATAGCCGCACCAAGGGCGTCGTACACGACCAACGACGTGCTGAAGTTCGACGTCGCCGAGGCGTCGCTGGGGTTGAACGATGTCGGCTCCGAGGTCTGATCGAGGTTGCCTCGCAGACCGATACGCGCGGTCGCTGGCATACGACCGCCCGAGGCCGGCCGTCCCGGCGCGCGCGCGGATCCGCCGTCCACACCGAGCTGGGCTGCAACACAGTCGATGTAGGAAGGGCCTCCCTCCTGGTTTGCGAAAGTGACGGCGCTGGTCGAGGCCTGTTGGGTCAGGCCGTCGAGCCCGCTGCCGCCCGAGCTCACGCCGGTGCCGAAGTTGAAAGCAATGTGCTGAGGTGCAACCCCGTACTTGGGGTAAAACGCGTTCAACGTGGTCGTGTTCTCGATAAGCACGCCGCACGGGCCAAACCGAAGCGTGCCGACAGCGATCTCGACGGGGCTGCCCGCTGTCGTCGGACTACCGCCTGCGTCCGCCGCTAGATTGGCACCATCGGTCGTTACGAAATAGGTCCAATCGCCGTCATCCCCAGCCCGGGTGTCGGACGGACCGTTCTTGACAAAGTACAGGTCGATTTGGATGGCGTGCCCAAGCGAATCGTACACCGTCATGGCGGTGACAAAGTCCGATGTCACTTTGGGAGAAGTGGGGTCGAACGCCCTCACGGGAAACCCGAGAGCACTCAGATTGCCCCGCAAAGTAACGCTCCCGGTGGAGGCACTCGGCACGAACGCACAGGTGACCTGCAACGGATCGCCGTCGGTAGCGGCAACTTTTGCCGTGTAGGTTCCCGTCGGCAGTGCATGTCCGATGTCATCGAGGCCGTCCCAGTTGCAATAGACCGGCGACGCAACGGCCCCGGCCTGGTCGACAAGCGAGGTCGACACGAAGTTGTCCTGCCTCATCGTGCGAACGGTATTACCGGCGCTATCGATGATCGTGACCGTCGCAATGGCCGCCCGAGGAACCTCGACGACAACAAGTTGCGGCTCGCCTTGGAGCAGCTCGAACTGAACCGTGCCCTGGACCTGACTTACCGCAGGCGGTTCCGCCGCGCAGCCTGCCAACAACAGGGAAAGAACCATCCATCGACCAACGCGTTTCTTCTTCAACGTCATACCCCGCCTGAGCGCGCACCATGCGCACACCATCGGCCGCTATCGTCAGATCGCCGCTAAACCTGATTGGGCGCGCCCGACGGTGGCAGCAGCAAATCGCTGACGAGGACGAGCGCAAACCCGGGTGCTTGCTACACTAGCGCCGTGACCTCGCCGCGCGGCTTTCCCAGTTGGGAGGAACTGTATCGCAACGGGACCGTGGAAAAGCTGCCCTGGTATTGGCCGACGCTGGATCCGGACCTCGACGCAGCGCTGGCTCGCCACCGCGTATCGCCAGGACGCGTGCTGGACCAAGGAACCGGGCCCGGCACGCAGGCCAGCGCACTCGCCAAGCGCGGCTTCAAGGTGACGGCGACCGATCTGTCCGCCGCCGCCATCGCCTACGCCGCCCAGGCGGCGAAGGCCCGCAAGGCCAAGGTCAGATTCGTACAGGACGACGTGCTGGCGAGCAAGCTCAAGGGCCCCTTCGACACCATCTTCGACCGAGGGTGCTTTCACGCGCTCGAACCGGAACAGCGCCCAGGGTACGTCACCAACATGCACCGCTTGATCGCGCCCAACGGCTGGCTCTTCCTGAAAACCTTCAGCCATCGCGAACCCGGCGCCCAGGGTCCCCATCGCTTCTCCCCCGAAGCCATCCGCCACCTCTTCACCGCGCATGCAGGCTTCCATGTCGTCGAGACCCTGGACACCGTCTACCAGGGCCAGCTCGATCCATTTCCCCTGGCCCTGTTCTGCGCGATCCGCCGCCTCTAGAAGATCCCGTCGGGGTCGAAGCGTTGGCGTAAGGCTGCCAGGCGCTCGACGTCGACGCCGGCCTGGGCATTGGCCCACTCGTCCGCGTCGGCATCCGCAGTCAGGAAATTGATATAGCCGCCGCCTCGACAGTGCTGGTGCACGCGGTCCCAGGTGTCGCGAACCCAGGCCAGGTTGACGTCGTCCTGATTGCGGTCGTCCCACGCGCTCGCGACCACGATGATGAAGCGCGCGTCGCGATGGCCGGCCGCGCTCACCCCGCTTGCCAGACGGCTCACCTCGCCTCCCAGCTGGAAGATCTTCACGTTGGCGTACGGCGAAGGCAGTCGCCGCCCCAAGGTGGCATCGTCCAGCTCACTGACGTACTCGCTCTTCCAGTAGTCGCGACGGCCCTTGGGCTCTCCGGCATCGAACATCGCCTGAAAATCGACGAAGCGACGCGGTTGGATCAGATCGGCCAGGGGCGGCCCACCTGCACGCAGCCCGGTCAAAGCGCGGGCCACGTCGCTCTCGTCGCCTCCGTGGCACACCACCACGATTCCCACCGGCTTGCCATGAACCGACTTGGGAAGGAAGGGCGCGGCCGGCGCAGCACAAAGCTTGAGCATGCACCCCATCTCGTCCGGGGCCACGGCCGCGTAGGCGCGGAATTCCTCGGCAACTTCATGCGTTCGTTCGCTTTCGCGCACCAGCAAGCCAGCAACCACCATCGGGGCCATCCGGCGCAGCTGAAAACGAAAGCTCGTGACCACGCCAAATCCGCCCCCGCCGCCACGGAGCGCCCACAGCAGCTCTGGGTGCTGCCCTTCGTTGGTAACCACCACCTCGCCGGTGCCCGTGACCACCTCCGCTTCGCTGAGGTGATCGCAGGTCAGGCCGAACCGGCGCGACAGCCAGCCAAAACCGCCGCCCAGAACCAGCCCGGCAATGCCAGTCTCCGAGACGATACCGGTGGGAAGCACGAGGCCGTGCTCGCAGGTGGCGTGATCGATGTCGCTTAGCAAAGCACCAGGCTGGACCTCGGCGCGCTCGCGCGCGGGATCCACCAGGACGCCACGTTGTTGGGAAAAATCGATCATCAGCGCACCGTCGGCAATCGCCCGTCCACCGATGTTGTGCCCGCCCCCGCGCACGGTCACCCCCAGGCCGTGACGCCGCGCAAATCGAATGCACCGCTGAACATCGTCGCTCGACAGGCAGCGCACGATGGCTGCCGGCCGGCGTTCGATCATGGCGTTCCAAACTCGGCACGCCCCGCCGTAACCAGCGTGCTCCGCCGCAAGCACCTGCCCGGCGATACCGCGCCCGAGGTCGATGGCGATGGTTTCCGCGGCTAGCGTGGGCGGCGCTCCGTCTTGCTCCCTTTGATTCGACATAGGCATGGTCTCCTCCCTTGCTTTGCGATAGGTGAACCAGCATGGTTCTTCGCGCCCGGCTCGGCCAGTAGCGAATCACGACCAAAGCCAAGGGCGTCGCTGAGCGGCATTTTCCACGCACTACCCAGTCAACGACTACGAGCTGAACGAGGTCGCCATCAACTGGAACGCCCCACTGACCTACGCGCTGGCCGCCTTCCTCGATTCATCCACCGCGCCGTCGGGCATCGATGCCGCCGTTCCGCCGTCCGACGCCAGCGGGAGCGGCGGCGCGGGCGATGGCGCCGGCACGGGTGGTGTGGGTGGCGCGGGTGGCTCGGGTGGCGCCATCGTCACCGCCGCTGGTGGCGCAGGCGGGACCGCCAGCGGCAGCGCGGGGGCCAGCGCGAGCGGTGGCACGTCCGGCGCCGGCGGCGCAGGCGGGACCGCCAGCGGCAGCGCGGGGGCCAGCGCGAGCGGTGGCACGTCCGGCGCTGGCGGCTCGAATTCGGGAGGATCGGCCGCAAGCGGCGGGGCGCCAAGCACAGGCGGTCAAACAGGCGGCACTTCGCCAAGCAGTGGATCCAAAGGCTGCGGCTGCGCAATCGGTGCGGCGACGCCATCCGGCGGTACGCCTTTGGGCCTGGCCCTTCTCTTCGCAGCATGCATCGTCCGGCGCCTCCGGACCGAGGGCAGGCGCCCGAATTGCCCGGCTCCTCCCAGCGTCAACGGCACCACCTCGATCTGTTCCAGCTGTCTTCTTAGGTGGTACCGATTCGCCTCTGACCGCAAGGACCGCTCCACCCCGTAGAGCAGCTCTGCCACGACCACGATGCTCGTCACCACCCGCCCGGATCGGCCCGCCTCGTTGGCGCGAGCGCGGACACGAGGCTCACCGTTCAGGATGTAGTCCCGCGTGCTGAAGTGAGCGATCGGAACCCGCCGCGGGGGGTTGTATTTTTCTAGTTGCAGCGAAAGAGCGTTTGTCGTGAAATGTGCCGCAGGTCGGTTGTTTTGGGCCAGAAAGGTTGAGGCTATGAATGAGAACTTAGTATCAGGATCGCTTAGTGAACAGGACGTTGCGGCGGTGAAACAAGCCCTGGAAGCAATACGGAGCAAGCTACCGTTTCTAAGAGGGCTGGATCCGGAGACACGGAAAATACTGCCGCGCATGGGGGACAGGAGTCGGGGGTTCGTTCGCAAGTGCCAGGAAGTGGCAAACCAGAATCCTGGCATGTTGCCGCGGGCGTTCGACTTGGATGAGTTCAATCGGGATATAGCGTTGGGGGAAGCGCTGATGCCCATCGTTCAATTGGTTGACCAATTGGCCGAGCTGCTCGCGGATACGCAGACGGCAGTCCGTAGCGACGCCTACCTGGCGGCCCTGACGGTCTACCAGTCGGCAAAAATCGCCGGGAAAGGCACCGGTCTGGACGGTTCGCTCGATGAGCTGGGACGCCGCTTCGTCCGCAAGTCCGGTACTGCGACGAACGGGCCATCCCCCAACCAAGCTGCGAAGTAGATCGCGGTCGAACGGCCGGCACTGCCCGGCACAACTCGGTACACACGCTTCAAAGGACCCCTGCCCGGGGTCCTTTTCTTTTTGCGCGCAGGGGCCCCCCGGCATCCCGAACCGGTGTCCAGCAGTAGCGCCATGGTCCCCACTTTTTCCGCCGTCGCCCGCGCTTTGCCCCGCGGCCCGCCGCGCTTTTTCCGCCGACGTCCGCGCTTTTTCCGCCGACGTCCGCGCTTTTTCCGCCGTCGCTCGCGCTTTGCCACGCGGCCCGCCGCGCTTTTACCGCCGTCGCCCGCGCTTTGCCACGCGAACCACCGCGCTTTTTCCGCCGTCGTCCGCGCTTTTTCCGCCGACGTCCGCGCTTTTTCCGCCGTCGTCCGCGCTTTTTCCGCCGTCGTCCGCGCGTTGCCCCGCGGCCCGCCACGCTTTTTCCGCCGTCGCCCGCGCTATCGTGCTGGCTTGCGACACGAAAAGCCTGGCCAGTCGCTATGGTCACGTGGCCGCCCGCGCTTTTGGGCTGGTCCTCGCCGCAAGAAGTCCGACGGCC
>Ga0302323_100001818_pt1 | contig 17322 bp, 13 predicted proteins | sample Fen_T0_3_FD_201950 | JGI IMG/M metagenome (GOLD analysis project Ga0302323, IMG submission 201950) | Peat permafrost microbial communities from Stordalen Mire near Abisko, Sweden - Fen_T0_3 | ecosystem: Environmental > Terrestrial > Soil > Wetlands > Permafrost | place: Sweden: Abisko... | reverse complement strand
AAGTGACGGCGGCGGCCACCGGGTAGCCCTTGCGCTCTTCGCTGTCCTTGTCGAATTCCAGATCCTTGTTTTTGTCTTCCCAGGTGTTGTTCTCGGTGCGGATGATGAAGTCCACGGCGGGGGCGGGATCGGGGACGACGGCGCTCTTGGTCAGGGCACCCGCGCCCAGCAGCACGACGGGCATTTGCGTACCGTAGGGGGCTTGCGAGGACAGCGCCGAGTGGCTGGAATAGTTGGTGGGAACGATGTTGATGCGGTCGGCTTTCTGGCGGGTGCGCGCCCAATAGATGCGATCGTTGGCCAGCGTGGCCTCGGAGAGCTGCAGGGAAAGCCCGGCCAGCACAGGCGCGGTGGCGGCGGCGGATTCGGGATCCACGGCTACCAGCAGTCGCCCGCCGCGGCGGAAGTAGCGCACCAGGGCCGTGGATTCTTCGGCCAGCATGGCCCGCTGCGGGCCGATGAGCATCACCACGCCTGCGTCCGCCGGCACGTCGTTGCCCAAGCCCTGGGCCATGCCCAGCTCGCGTACGTCCAGGTTCTGACCCTGCAGGAGATCTCGCAGCAAACCCAAGGTGCTGGTCGATTCGGCGTCGTGAGGGGCCGTGAAGGTCCGCTCCTCGTGACCCTGCACCAAGTAGACCGTGCGCTTGCCGCGCGCGATGCTGAGCAGACGCTTGTGCACGTCTTGGTCCAGCACGCGCAGCTTGGGCCGTGCGGCTTCGAGCTTGGTCGCGATCTGGAGCTGCTCGTGCTGGCTGCCGCGTGCAAAGGCGACGGCGCCGTTGCTGGTGACCCCGAGCGCCTTGGCCTTGGCCGGATCCACGGCCTGATCGACGCGCGCCACGGTCAGCTTGCTGGACGCCCGGTTGAGGTCGGCGAAGTACCCGGCCAGCTCTTCCGCCACGTCGTTGCCGGGCGGGTAGAACAGGGTGACCTCGATGGGCTGGTCCAGCGCAGCCACCACCTGCTTGGTGACGGCGCTGGCGCGGGCGGTGCGGAAGAAGGACAGATCGGCCTTGAGGTTCCGTTCCGAAGCCACGTAGGCGACGGCGAAACAGAACACCAGCGCGAAGGCCATGCCCAGTCCCGACAGCATGGCGGCACGCACGCGGCGGGCATCGACAAGCGGGGAGCGGGCCATGCCCGCCAGGGCGAGCTCCACCAGCAGCGCAGGCAGCGTGCTGGCAAGCAGGATGGTTGGCCAGAGCACCGCGAGGGCGCCGTCCAACTTGGGCATGCTCACGTCGAGGGCGCGCTGGCCGAGCAGGGCGGGCAGGGTGCTGCGCGAGAAGTGCAGGGCGAGCGCCACCAGTCCGACCAGGTACAAGGCGGGCAGCACGCGGCCGGCTGGCCGGCCCTTGCCCTGGCGCCTACCGAGAACCAGCGCCGCCACAATGCCCGCAAGACCAGCGAGCGTGGTCGCCGTGCTGGCGCGTCCGGGACCGAGCACGCGTTCGCCGAGATACACTGCCAAGAGCCCGGCCGCGTAGACCACGGAAGCCGTTTTTCTGTGTGTTAGCGCCATCGCCGGGCCTCGAGCACGCGAATGGAAACGAACAGGGCGAAGTACGTGACGGCGAGATAGTAGACAACGTCACGCAGATGAATGATGCCAGCCTGGAACGGCGGGAAGTGCCGGCCCCACAGCGCCAGTGCGAAAAACACATCATTGAGTGGCCGCTCGGTGACCGTGCCGAGCATCCACACCACGATCATGCACACCACCATGCAGCCCGAGATGATGGCGGCCAGCAGCTGCGAGCGAGCGAGCGTGGAGCCAAGCGTGCCGATGGCCAGCGCCGCGCTGCCGAGCAGAAGCAATCCCAGATAGCCGGCGGCCACATGGCCGAACGACAGTTTGCCGTTGACCAGGATGAGCATGGGCATAAACAACCCGGCCAGGGTTATCAGGGTCAGGAAGATGAACGCGGAAAGGAATTTGCCGAGGACGATGTCGCGCTCGCGCACGGGCGACGAGGCCAGCAGCACCATGCTGCCGTTCTGTCGCTCCTCCGCGAGCAAGCGCATGGACAGGAAGACCGACGCGGCCATGACCAGTCCGCTGGAGTTCTCGAAGAACTGGCTCAGCACTTCGGTCGACAGGCGATCCTGCTGGCCGCCCAGGGCGCGCACGTTGAACAGGATGCCGTCGACGAACAACACCACGGCGGCGATGACGTAGCCGCTCATGGTGCGCAGGTAGGCGCCCAGCTCGCGCCTGGCGATAAGCCACGTGGCGGTCATTGCGGGCCTCCCGCCTGGGTCAGGTTCATGAAAATAGATTCCAGGCGGGATTCGCTGCGGGTGAGGCGCAGCAGATCGCAGCCGGCGCTGACCAGCAGGCGCGCCACCTCGGCGCGTATGTCGGCGCTGGCCGTGATCTCGAAGACCGTCGTGTCTTCGCTGGTGGCGCGGCCGTGCGCCTTGCTGACCGCCGGAAGTTTGGCCAGCCGCTCAGCCAGATCCGCGGGCTGGCCGCGGACCTCGACTTCGATGGCGTTTCCACCCTGGCCCATGGCGGTTGCAAGCTCGCCTTCGCTGCCTTGGCCCACCAGCTCGCCGTTGTGGATGACCAGCAGGCGGTCGCAGGTTTGGCTGATTTCGGTCAGGAAGTGACTGGAGATGAGCACGGTGTGCTCGCCACGCAACCCGTGCAGGAGATTGCGCATTTCCACGATCTGCGCCGGATCCAGGCCGGCCGATGGTTCGTCGAGAATGAGCAGCGCGGGCTTGTGCACGATGGCCTGGGCCAGGCCTACGCGCTGGCGATAGCCGTGCGACAGCTCGGAGATGACCTCGCCGTGCACCTCGCGCAGGGCGGTTTTTTCCTCGGCCTCGGCGATGCGCGCCGCTGTTTCGCGGGCGGGCACCTGGCGCAGTCGCGCGGCAAAGGTCAGGTAGGATGCCACCGTCATCTCGGGATAGAGCGGCGGAACGTCGGGCAGAAAGCCAATCCTGCGGCGGATTTCGTAGGGATTCTGAGTTACCTCCAGGCCGTCCACGCGCACGGTCCCCGAGGTTGGCAGAAGCAGGCAGCCCAGGATGCGCAGGGTGGTGGTCTTGCCGGCCCCGTTGAGGCCGAGAAATCCCACGACTTCGCCCTTGGTGATAGAGAAGGAGAGATCGCGGATAGCTGCCCGCTCGCCGAAATACTTGGAGAGCTTGTCCACTTCGATCATGGCAGGGCAGTAGAAGTACACACCTTTGCGCCTGCAAGCAAGGGGCGCAAATGCGGATGAAAATCCGAGGAAAAAAACGGTACACTTGCGTCGTGGCGCGCGACTTGCGACGGGTCTTCTTGGCTTGCCTGGCGGTGGGCGGCGTGGCTTGTGCCGAGGTAGATGAGATGGGCGGAGGCGAGGAGCGGAAGGATGCGGCTGTCGTTCCCTACGACGGCGGCCCTGACAACGCCCTGGGGTGTGGCAAGACGATCGCAGAGTTCATTCCCCATCCGGCCGACGTCCTGATCTTGTTCGATCGATCGGGATCCATGGAAACCGCATCCGGATCCGGCACGCGTTACCAAGCGGTGGCGGGATTGCTTTCGGATCTGGTTGGCAATTACGCGCCCTTTGTGCGTTTCGGCTACCAGGAGATGCCGGGCCGGCAGGGCTGTGCGGCTGAGCTCGGCGGCGCTTGTTGTGCATCGCCACCGCTGGTTCCTGTGTCGGACAACAATTCTCAGGCGGTCGTCGCCGCTATTGCGGCCGCCGGGCCCGTGGACGGCAGCACGCCGACCGCGGCGTCGCTGCAGGCGGCGCTTGCCTACTTCGACAACCTAGCCGACGGCGTCGACAATCGCTTCGTCCTGCTGGTCACCGACGGCGCGCCCAATTGCACCGTCGCGGGGATGCTTGCCAGCGCGTCCGGTGCTTCCGGCGCAGCGTGTACGGACGCACTCTCCCAGGTCAACGCCCTGGTTGCGCTGGGCGTGCGGGTCATGGTGGTCACGGTGGGGGCGGGCTCCGCCGACGACACCAGCGATGTCGCATGTCTCGATGCCCTGGCGCACGCGGGTGGTGCCGCGGCTTCGCCGGGCAGCCCCGGTTTCTTCGTCGCAAGCGATGGGCAGGCAATCCAAATTGCAATTGGGCAGACCGTGGCAGGTGCCGCCGTCCCCACGTGTGTGTTGCGCCTGGACTATCCAGTCGACGACAAGAAGCCGTTCGTGGTGTTCTTCGACGGTCAGCCAATCCCAGCCAGCGCTTGGATGCTCGATTCGTCGCAGAATCCGCCAACGCTTCACATCACCGGCACGTATTGCCAAAAGCTCCAGCAATTCCAGGCCAGCATGGTCGAAGCGCGCTACGGGTGTAAACCCTGTGTGGAGGGCGAGGCGTGCATGAGCGGTGGTTCCTGAGCCACGCCTTATGAGACGTCGCCCGATAGGAAGGCCTGCAACTCGGCGGACGCCTTCTCCCAGTCGGCCATGCGCTTGGCCAAAAGCGCGTCGAGGTCGCGCTCTTTGTCGGCCAGTTCGTGCAGCTTCTTCCAGTCGCCGCCGTGATCCTCGCCCAGCTTGACGCGTAAAGCCGCCAGGTCGCCTTCCACCCGGGCGATTTCCTCTTCCAGCGATGCCACCAGGCGTTCCAGCCGGCGCTGCTGCCGTTCGCGGTCCTTCTTGCCGGTTCGCACGGTCTCGGCCGCCGACTGCGTGAGGCGCTGGGCTGGTGCTTTCTCGACGGGCGTCGGGCTTAAGGCGGCCTGTTTGCGCCGGTACTCGCGCCAGTCCGAGTAGTTGCCCACGTGGCTTTCCAAGCCATCGCCAGTGAAGACGTAGAGGCGCTTGCAAATGCGATCAAGAAAGTAGCGGTCGTGGCTGATGACCACCAGGGTGCCTTCGAAACCGTCGAGGGCGTGTTCCAGGGTTTCGCGCGCTGGAATATCGAGGTGGTTGGTGGGTTCGTCCATGACCAGGACGTTGCGCGGGAACAGCAGCATCTTGGCCAGGGCTAGGCGGCTGCGTTCGCCGCCGGAAAAACCGCGCACGATGCGGAAGGGATCGTCGCCGAAGAAACGGAACTTGGCCAGGTACTGGCGCACGACCTCGGGCGACAGATCATCGCGCACGGCCTGGATTTCCTCGATGGCGGTGCGCTCTTCCGACAGCGAGCTTAGCTTCTGATCGAAGTAGCCAAGGCGCACCGAGGATCCTCGTTCGATGGTGCCCGCCAGCGGTGGCAGTTCGCCCACCAAGGTTTTGATCAGCGTGCTCTTGCCGCAGCCGTTGGGACCGACGATGCCCACGCGATCGCCGCGGTAGATGTTGACCGTGACCCCTTTCAAAATAGGGTTGCCGGGGTAGCCGACGGTGATGCCCGGCGCGCGCAGGATTTCCTTGCCGCCCAGATCGCCGCCCGCGGAGAAGCGCAGAGCGATCTTGCCCGCCAGCTGCCAGTTGTCCTCGGGCCGCTCCAGGCGTTCGAGCTTTTCCAGCATGCGCCGCCGGCTTTGCGCCTGTTTGGTGTTCTGCCCGGCCAGGTTCTTGCGGATGAAGTTCTCGGTCTTCTCCACATGCTCTTTTTGGCGTTCGTACTCGACGCGGGCACGTTCGAGGCGGGCGTCGCGCTCGACCACATACTGGTCGTAGGGGTAGGCGTAGCGGACGAATTCGCCGTCTTCCAGCTCGACGATTTCGCGGCAGGTGCGCTGGATGAAGGCGCGGTCGTGGGAAACCACGAAGAACGCGCCGGGGTAATCGTTGAGGTGGGCTTCGAGCCGTTCGATGGCGGCCAGATCAAGGTGGTTGGTCGGCTCGTCGAGCAAAAGCAGATCCGGCTGGCGCGCCAACACCTTGGCCAGCTCCAGCCGGCCGCGCTCGCCGCCCGAGAGCGTGGTCACCGAACGGCCAAGATCGGTGGCGGCCAGGCCAACCTCCTCGGTGAGTGCGCGCACGCGGCTCTCGATGTCGTAGCCACCCTCGATGCGGTAGCGCTCTTGCAGTTCGCCGTAACGCTTGAGCTCCGCCGGATCGCCTGCTCCCAGCCGCGCCTCCAATTGCACCATCTCGTCGTGCATCGCGCGGAGATGCGCGAAAGGCTCTAGCAGGGCGTCGAGCACCGTCCCGTCGCCGCTCAGCTGCTGCGACTGCTGCAAGTAGGCCACGCTGGCGCGGCCGAGCATGCGCACGTCGCCGGCATCCGCCTTCAGCTCACCCGCGAGCAATTTGAGGACGGTGGACTTGCCGGTTCCGTTCGGGCCGAGCAGGGCCACGCGATCGCCGGGGCGGATGAGCAGCGACGCGCCGGTCAGGATGTCTTTGCCAGGAAAGGCAAAATGCGCGTCAGCGAATTGGGCGAGGGACATGAGGGAAATGCTTCCGGATGTTCACCACAGAGGACACAGAGGTAGGAAAGAGAAGAGGTTCGGATCCAAGATCCGGGAAACCCTTCCTTTTCCGATCTCTGTGTCCTCTGTGTCCTCTGTGGTTATTCTTTCCGCTAGGTACCTAGCCGTTCTTCGCCGCAAACTCCTTCATGTGCGTCGCGAGCAACTGGCAACCCTCGACGGGCATGCCGTTGTAGATCGAGGCGCGAATGCCACCCACGGTGCGGTAGCCCTTGAGCGCCACCATGTCCTTGGCCGATGCTTCCTTGATGAACTTGTCGGTCAGCTCGTCGCTGGGCAGCTTGAAGGTGACGTTCATGTGGCTGCGCGCGGCCTTGTCGGACACGGTGCCCTTGTAGTAGCCGCCCGACTCGTCGATGGCATCGTAGATAGCCTTGGCCTTCTCGCCGTTGCGCTTCTCGATGGCGGCAAGTCCGCCCTGGCGCTCCATCCAGCGGAAGGTCTCGAGCAGAACATAGATGCCGAAGGTCGGCGGCGTGTTGAGGCAGCTCTTGGCGTCGGCGTGCGCCTTGTAGCTCAGAATCTTGGGCACGCTCTTGGGGATGCGGTCGTAGAGATCCTTGCGGACAATGATCAAGGTGACGCCCGAGGGGCCGAGGTTCTTTTGGGCGCCAGCGTAGATGATGCCGGTGCGGGCGACGGGGTGGGGCCGCGACATGATCTCCGAGCTGGCGTCCACCACCAAGGTGGTGTGGGTCGGCCATTCGGCGAAGCGGTTGCCGTGCACGGTTTCGTTCGAGCACACGTGCATGTACGACGCCGCCGGGTCGGACGTGATGGGCGAGGGCAGACGATCGAAATGCGTCGCCTCGCTGCTCGCGATCACGCGAATCTTGTCGCCACCGATGCCTTTGGCCACATCCGCGGCTTTCTTCGACCACTCACCGCTGACCACGTAGTCGGCGGGGCCAGTCAGGAAATTCATGGGAATGACGGCGAACTGCTGGGTGGCACCACCCTGCAGGAAGAGGACGTCGTGGGTATCCGGAATCCCAAGGAGGGTCCGGCAGCGTGCGATGGTTTCGTCGAGCACCCCATCGAATTCTTTGCCTCGGTGACTGCATTCTGCAATTCCATAGCCCTTGCCCTGGAAATCCAGGAGGGCGGCAGCCGAGGCTTCAAGCACCTCGTAGGGAAGGGTGGCGGGACCAGCGGCGAAGTTGAAGACGCGCTTTTTCATAGGCGGAGGATAGACGAAGAGGCCTTGCCTTGCTAGCCCTGGCAGCTTGGGAAAATTCTGGGATGCCGGCCCTTCTCGTGCGTCGCGGTGACTGACCCGTATGCGCATTTGACAGCGAGGCACTTGTGTACGTAGATAGGCAGCGAAATTCTCTTGGGCGTGTGCGTAGGCGCACGCCCGACTCATCCAAGCAAGGAGATCTCAATGACCCGTACACTCAAGGCGCTATCGGCTCTGGTTCTCGGTGGAATGCTCCTCGTCAGCACAGCCTGCGAGGACAAAGAGTGCAAAGAGGCTCTTGCCAAGTCGACGACCGCGGCCGAGGCCTCGGCCAAGGCTCAAGCTGCCATGGTTGCTGACCTGAACGCCACCAAGGCGAAGCTCGCGGCCACGACCGCCGAACTGGCCAAGGTGAAGGCCGACGCGGAAGCCGCCAAGGCCGCAGCCCCGAAGGCCGAAGAGCCCGCCCCGGCCGCCCCGGCCAAGAAGGGCAAGAAGAAGTAGCAAGGCAAGGCGCTCCTTCGCGGAGCACCCAAGGAAAAGGGGCCTCACCCGACGGTGAGAGCCCCTTTTTTGTTGGCGTCGTCGTCGTGCTACTTGGCGGCGGCTAGCACGCGCCGGCGCAGGGCCTCGTTCTGCTGCCACAGCTCCTCCGGCATGCGGGTGCCAAAGGTCTCGAAGAACTGTCCCACGGCGTCGATTTCCGCCAGCCAGTCCTTGGGATGGATGGCCAGGAGCTGGTTCATGGTCTCGGCCGGCAGATCGAGGCCACTCATGTCGATGTCCTTGGGATTGGGCACGATGCCGATGGGCGTTTCGAGACCGCCGACTTCGTCGCGCTGGCGGGCCAGGATCCACTCGAGGATGCGCAGGTTCTCACCGAAACCTGGCCACAGGAATTTGCCCTTCTCGTCGGTGCGGAACCAGTTGACGTGGAAGATCTTGGGCGGACGGCGGATGCGTGTGCCCATGTCCAGCCAGTGCCCGAAGTAATCGGCCATGTTGTAGCCACAGAAGGGCAGCATGGCCATGGGGTCGCGGCGAACCTCGCCGACAGCGCCGACCTGGGCAGCGGTTCGTTCGCTGGCCATGCTGGCCCCCATGTACACGCCGTGTTCCCAGTTGAGGGCTTCGTACACCAGCGGGGCCAGGGTGGCCCGGCGACCACCGAAGATGATGGCCGAGATGGGCACGCCGTGGTGATGCTCGTAGCGGAACGAGTGGGTTGGGCAATTGGTGAAGGGTGCGGTGAAACGGCTGTTGGGATGGGCGGCCATCAACGGTTTGCCGTCCTTGCCAACCGCCTTGGGGCTCCACGGCTTGCCCTGCCAGTCCAGGGCTTCGGCGGGCGGCGGGTCGTCGTGGCCTTCCCACCACACCGTGCCGTCGGGCTTGAGCGCGACGTTGGTGTAGATGGTGTCGTGGGTGATGGTGGCCATGGCGTTGAAGTTGGTCTTCGAATTGGTGCCCGGCACCACGCCGAAGTAGCCCATCTCTGGGTTGACCGCCCACAGTCGGCCATCGGTGTCGACCTTCATCCAGGCGATGTCGTCGCCCACGGTCCAGATGCGGTAGCCCTTCATCTTCAGGCCCTCGGGCGGAAGCAGCATGGCCAGGTTGGTCTTGCCGCAAGCGCTGGGGAAGGCCGCCGCGATGTACTGGACGCGGCCCACCGGCTCCTCGATGCCGAGGATCAGCATGTGCTCGGCCAGCCATTTCTCGCGTTGGGCTTGCACCGTGGCGATGCGCAGGGCGAGGCACTTCTTGCCCAGCAAGACGTTGCCGCCGTAGCCCGAGCCCACCGACCAGATGGCGTTGTCCTCGGGGAAGTGCAGGATCAGGCGGCGGTTCACGTCGAGGTCGGCCTTGCTGTGCAGGCACTGGGTGAATTCGCCCTTGGGGCCAAGCGCATCGAGCACGGATTCGCCCATGCGGGTCATGATGCGCATGTTGAGCACCACGTAGATGCTGTCGGTCAGTTCGATACCGATCTTCGAGAAGGGCGAGCCGATGGGGCCCATGGCGAAGGGGATCACGTACATGGTGCGGCCCTTCATGGCCCCGGAGAAATACTCGCGCGCCTTGCGGTAGCCTTCGCGCGGGCTCATCCAGTTGTTGGTCGGGCCGGCGTCGCCCTGGAAGCTGGTGCAGATGTACGTCAGGTGCTCGGTGCGAGCCACGTCATTGGCCGCGGTCCGGTGCAGGTAGCAGCCCGGCAGCACCGTCTGATTCAGTTCCATGATCTCGCCGGACCTGAGAGCCTCGGCGGTCAGTCTACGTTTTTCTTCCTCGGATCCATCGCACCAATAGACGCTGTCGGGCTGGCACATGGCCGCCATGCGATCGACCCACTCTTGAACATGCGCGTACTTGATCATCGTCAAGATTTCTTGCACGCCCATCGCGGCCGGTCAACCAGCGGATGGCGGATAAATTGCGTCAGGGTTCAGCGTCGGTCGCGGCAGTTGGCCTCGGCCGTGGCCGCCGGGATCGAAACCGCTTCGTCCTTGCTGGTGGCCGCTTGGTGCAGGGCCGCCGCGCCCTTGCCAGGGTCGCAGACCACGCCCAAGGCATCGACGGCGATGCGCTTGACCGAGGGGCGTGCATCGGAAAGCAGACTGGCCAAGGCCGCAATGGCCTCGGGGCTGCGAATGGTGGCCAGGGCCATGGCGGTGCTCGCGATGACTCCCTCCAGGGAAAGGTCGGCTTGGGATTCGGTCAGAAGCCGCGAGAGAACCTCGACCAGCCCAGGCACGGTTCGGGGATCCTTGCGCTCGCCGAGCAGGCGCGCCGCCAGCGCGCGCATGTCCGCGCTTTCGGCCAGGCGGCCCAGGGTGCGCAGGAGCGTGCCCGTGGCCTTGAGCGCGTAGCAGTGGGCGATACCAACCAGGGCAGCCTGGCGGACTTCTTCTACATCTCGCTGAAAGGCGCGGACGAGCAGGTCGTTGCCTTCGGGCACGCACAGCAAGCCCAAGGCCACGACCTCGGCCCGGCGCACCTGGGGCCAAGGCTCCTGCTTGGCGCCCTCGACGAGGGCTTTGGCCGATGTCTTGTCGCCCTTGCGGCCCAGACTTTCGGCTGCGGTTTCGCGCACCCGCGGATCGGCGTCCACCACTGCCGCGCGCAGGGCGGGCAAGATCTCGCCACCTTCGCCATTGGCAAGTTCGCCCACCGCGAAGCTGCGTAGCACGCCATCCGCATGGTGGGCGCGCACGTCGACGAGCTCATCGGTGGCCGCGGGATCGTGAAGCGAGCCAAGCCCCTGGATGGCGCGCGCCTGCTCCTCAAACGAAGCATCCCCATGCAGAGGGGCACGCAAAGCTGCGAGCACGGCAGCTCGCGAATCTGGCTCGCGGGCGGCAAGGGCGCCGGCGATGAGCAACAGGTCGGCTCGCCGACCGCTTTCCGCCGCGGGCGTGGCAGCAAGCAGCGCCAGGGCGGCGTCGAGGGCAGGGGGCTTGAGCCCAGCGGCGATGGTGCGCACGGCCTTGCGCAAAGGCTGACTGCCCCGGCCAACGGCGTCGAGCAGCTTGGCGCGCGCCTCGGGCTGCTTCATGGCCGCCAGCACACGCGTCGCTCGGGCACGGTCTTCGTCGCCGAGCTTGCTGTTGGCCAGTACGGCGGCAATGGCGTCGACGGATGTATCCGCCATATCGGGCAGCAACTTGAGGATGGTTTTCTCCTCATCCGTGGTGGATCGATCAATCGCCGCGACCAGTGCCGCGGCCGTGTCCGCGGCGGGCTTGGCACCCGCGGCGACGAGTGCGGCCAGGGTGTCGACCAGGCACGCGCGGCCTGCGCCTGGTGGGGCGCCGACAATGGCCGCAGCAACCTTGGCCAAGGCGGGATCGCCAATCCGCACGAGCAGGGGCTGGCGGGCCGCGCAGGACGTGCCCTGTGCCAGGTCGGCAACCAGGCGGTCCGCGGCTTGCGGCCCGTCGAGCTCGGTCAGCACGTCGAGATCGGCGATGGACATTGGACCTTTGTCCGAAGTGGGTTCGCGAACAACGACGGTCACGCAGGTCGAGGTCACGGGTTTGGGCAGGGCGATCCAGAAGGGCTCGCGAAAGCGCCGAACCCCGCCGTCCGTGTCTTCCACCAAGTCGACGTCAACGTTTTGGGATGGATCTCGGCCGAAAATGAGACTGAGTCGGTGCGGTTTTGCGCTGGCGCGGAAGGCTTTGTCACTGGTCGTGTCCCCCGGCAAGAGGCGTAGCCCGGTGATGGGAAAACCACCACTCGAACGGGCGGTCAGGATCTGCCCGCGCCCACCGGCCTCGGTGGTCCACACCGTCGCGGGGTTACCATCGTTCACCGCCGCGGGGGGGCGTAGCTTGGCGGCGTCGCCAGAGGCTCCGGCTGAACCGGAGGCCGCCGAGAAGAAGAAGCCACCCGCTGGCTTGCCAACGGGCGAGCCTCCTCGGCGTGCTTGCAGCGAGTTTGCGGCGCGCGGTGGAAGCTCGGGCGAGGTGGCGTGGAATGCGTGCGCAGTGAAGTCCCAGGTGCGACGGAAAAGTGGCACGGGCGCGCCATCGCAGCGGGAAAGTCGCGCGGCGGTCTGGTATTCCTCGATGCCCTGGTCCGAGGCCTTCACGACCAGTGTGGTTTCGCCGTCGGCATCGCGTGCTCCGGCCACATCCCACCACAGGGGCTTGGCGCCCGAGGCGGCACGCTCCGCGATCCAGACTTCTTCGCGCTTGGCGCCGTCGCCAAGAATGGGAATGCGAACCTCGAACAAGGCGTGTCCGGAAGCAGTGAACGGGTTCAAAGCAGCGGCTCCGCGCAGATTCTGCGCGGTCTTGGGCGCAAAGCTGGCCACCGTCTTGCCACCCTCCTTGATGGCAACGGAGCCGTCGGTCTGGGTAACCACGGCCGGCTCGCCAGCCTGAGACGGCGATGCATTCGCCAAGGCAGCCGCAAGGACCGCAAGAATTCCAACAAGTCGTGAGAGACGCACCATCATGTCTCTCGATACTGCCACCACCGTCAAGGCGTCAAGGTCAGAAGGCACGTCCCAGGTACAGGACAAGGCTGACCTGGGTGGGGTGCGCATCGTGTCCGCCAGCCAGGCGAAGGGGAAAGTAGTCGGCGCGCGCGAGCAGCGATAGGACGAGGTGGCGGCTGACGAGGTAGTCCGCCCCGAGGCCAAGCTGACCGCCCAGGCGCCAGCTCGGTGTCAGTCCGCCGCCGCGCAAGTCTGCGACCGCCATGCCCACGTCCGCGAAGGGCACCAGCTTGAGCACGTCGGCGGCCCAGGTCAGTCCTAGCGACTGGGCCGTCACGTGGGCAGCGGGGGTCGAGCCCTTGGCCGGATACCAGGCTGTTTGCAGGCCAAGCCGCGCCGCCCAGGAATCGCTGATCCCGCGCAACAGCCGCATCTCGGCTTGCGCTCCGGCGCGCGCGGGATCCTGAAAGCCCACGGCCAGCCCAAGCCCGCCCGATAGCATGGCCTCGCCCTGACCGACGGCCAGGGCCGAGGTTGGCAGCCACCAGAGCAGAAGAAGCACCAGGCAAAAGCGCATGCGGGTGACGCACTCTACGCGAAATGTCCCAGGGCTCCCAGCATCCCTGGCAGGGACGCACGTGACGGGAGCATTGACCCGGGGAGGTGCCTCTGTTATCTCCACTGTCCGTGGCAAAAGCACTCGCTAAGGAACTCAAGCAGCCTGACGAATTCGTCAGCTTTTGGACACACCTCGGGGCCAAGCTGTCGAAGCACCGCCGGAAGGTCATTGCGATCGTAGCCTCGGCGGCGATCGCGTTTGCCGCCGGGTGGGGCAGGGTCAGCTATCGCAATGCCCAGGCAGCCAAGGCCACCGTGGCTTTCGCGCGCATCGAACGCATCGCCTCCGCGGATCTGTTGCCCGAAAAGCCGGCGGACAAGGCGGCCAAGCCAGAGAAGACCGAGGACGACTCGGTGCCGCGCTTCAAGACCGAGCAAGAACGGCTGGAGGCCGCCAACAAGGAAGCCGACACCTTCATCGCCGCCTATGGCAGCGAAGGGCTCGGGCGCAAGGCGCTCTTTGGCAAGGCCAGCCGGCTGCTCGTGCTGGGCAAGGCCGATGAGGCCGCCACCCTCTACAACACCCTCGCGGCCAACGAGACCAATCCCGAGCTGCGGGCCATGCAGCTCGAGGGCTCCGCCGCTGCCAGCGAGGCCGCGGGCAAGCTCGACGACGCTCTTCGTTCCTACACCACGCTCGCTGAAGACAGCCAGCGCAGCGGCAGTTTCTACCTGGACCGCGCGCTCTTCGCCAAGGCGCGCATCCTGGAAAAGCAAGGCAAGGCCAAGGACGCCGAGCAAGCCTTGCGCGACATCCTGACCAAGGTGCCCAAGACCTCGCTGCGTCCGCAGATCGATGATCGTCTGGCCGTCCTCGGCGAGAAATAGCCCGTGGTCGCAGGCCGCGCGCGCGTGGGGTTGAGGTGGAAGGCGAGGTTCCTCGCCGGTTCGTGCTTGGCGCTATTGTCCAGCGCTTGTTCGACGGCCACGGTCAGGCGCGACACGACCGAGCGTCACGACTACCCCGCGGGTGTGGCGCAGATGCGCTGGCACACCCAGATCCACGCCTATCCATCGACGGAAGGCCATCCCGAGGAGTGTGCGACGGGCGCGCTGGTCGGTTCCAAGCTCGTGCTCGGATCGCGCGGGGGCTCGGTGGTTGGAGTGGACGTCGGTTCGGGTGCTGTCAGCTGGTCGACCCCGATATCGGGCGGCATCGACGGGGATGCCCGTTTCGACAAAGCGCGCGGCCAAGTCTACGTCGGCAGCGACGACGGCTACCTCTATGCCATCGAGCCAGCCAAGGGCGCGATTCGCTGGTCGAGCAAGTTCAAGGGCGCCGTCGATCGCGGACCCGAGATCGGCAGCTCGGGGCTTTTCGTGGCCACCGCCGCCGATCGGGTGTTCGCCGTGGATCCCAGCGACGGCAAGACGCGCTGGCAGTACGAACGCGAGACGCCCGAGGGCTTCACCATCCACGGCAACGCGGTTCCGCGCCAGCACGGCGCCGTGGTCTACGCCGGCTTCAGCGACGGCTACCTGGCGGCTTTGCAGGCAGAGACGGGCGACCTGCTGTGGTCGCGTTCGTTGGCCGCGGCCTCGGAACAGTTCGTGGACGTGGATGCGAACCCCATCGTCCTGGGCGACAAGCTCTTCGCGGCCTCGTTTTCCGGCGGCCTGTATGCCCTGCGGGCCAAGGACGGCGAGGTGCTCTGGCACCTGCTCATCGACGGCACCAGCGCCCTGGCCATGGGCGCGACGAACCTCTATGCGGTTTCCTCACGCAACGGCTTGGCCGCCGTCAGCCTGCAAGGCAACATCCTGTGGCGCCAAGGCCTGCCCGAGGCCGGCGACCTGACCACACCTGTCGAAGTCGGTCCTTACCTCGTCTTCAGCGGAAGCCGGCAAGGGTTGTTCATCGTCGAGCGCAGCACGGGCAAGTTGCTTCAAGTCTTCGATCCCGCGCGCGGGATGTGCGCGGCTCCCACCGTCGATCGCGAGGGCAAGGCCCTCTACGTCCTGGCCAACAGCGGAACGCTCTACGCCCTCGATCTGCTCTGGTAGAAGAAGACCACAGAGGACACAGAGAACACAGAGTTTCGAGAGAAAGAAAGGGCTCGGATCCAGGATCCGGAGATTCCTTTCTCTCCGGACTCTGTGACCTCTGTGTCCTCTGTGGTTAGGAACTAATGGACGGGGGCGATGTAGCCGGCTGAGGTCAGGCGGCGGACCAGTTCCTTGATGCGGCGACCGCCGCCGGCGTCGCGGGCTCGCCATTCGATGCCAAAGACGTTTTCCTCGCCGGCCTTGCCTGTCCAGGCCACGCGGCCGATGAACGCCATGGGCACCTCGGCCCCGGGGGGCGCGATTTCCAGCACGACCTGCGACTCGTAGGGCACGGTGGCTGTGGAGAGCACGAAGGCGCCCCCGCGGCCCACGTCGCGCAGCTTGCCCTGCAAGCCCTCGTTGCTGCCCAGTGGATGCCAGGTGATGGCCAAGTCCACAGGAATGCGTTCGTGGCGGCGGCGGCTGCGCACGCTGGCCCCCGAGCGAGCCATATCGAGCAGGTATTCGCACTTGGCTTGCTCGCCAGGCAGGAATTCGACGCCGATTCCCGCTCGGATCTTGAGCAGGTGTTTTCCCGGCCGGCGCCAGGCAACCCGGCCGTAGATCATCATGGGCGGCTGCCGTCGGCCCAGGCGAACTTTCACGGAAACCAGATCGCCAACCTGCAACTTGCTTCTCGTCGGGCAGAACACGCCGCCGTTGCCACTCGATGGCTGATAGCCGGCGTGGAATTCGCGAACGTTCTTCACCACGAATTCGGTCGGCGAATCGGCCGGCCCAGTCGCGTTGCTGCTTTGCTTGCGAGGGCTTGCTTTTGTGTTGGCAGAAGGCATGCTGGCTTGTGGGAGTGGAAAGTTCCTGCTGACTGAAGATTTCGACTATGAGCTGCCCGACGGGCTGATCGCAACGCAACCAGCATTACATCGGGATGCGTCGCGACTGTGCATTCTTAGCAAAGATGACAGCGGGCGCAATCACTGCTTTTTTCGCGACCTGCCCCGCTACTTGCGCAGTCGATCGCTTGTCGTCTTGAACGACACGCGCGTGATTCCGGCTCGGCTGTCGGCGCACAAGCCGACCGGTGGCCGGGTTGAGGTGTTCCTGGTCGAACCCGTGGCCTCGGAATGCGGTCACCAAGCGGCGCCGACCGAGGCTGGTACTTGGGTCGAAGACTGGCGCGTGCTGGTGCGCGGACTGGGCCACAGCCCACCAGGCACACGCCTGACCTTCGCCGCTCCCTTCGTGGCCGAGGTGGCCAAGCGCGGAGAGCGTGGCGCGGCCGTGCTGCGCTTTGCGGGGACAGGGCAGGGTGGGCTGCTCGCCGTTGCCGAACCGGTGGGCGAGATCCCGCTGCCCCCCTATATCGAGGCGGCGCGACGACGGGTCGCGAACCCGCCTGGCGTCGACGATCGCGTGCGCTACCAGACCGTCTACGCGCGTTCCCCCGGCGCGGTGGCGGCTCCCACCGCTGGCCTGCACTTCACCGACGATCTCCTGGCCAGAATCTCGGCCGAAGGCCACGAGGTCGCGCGCATCACCTTGCACGTGGGTCCTGGCACCTTTCGGCCGGTGACGTCCAGCGATCCCTCCCAGCATCGCCTGGACGCCGAACGCTTCGACGTCAGCCCCGCCGCCGCGGCCAGCATCCGGCGCGCGCAGGAAGAGGGCAGGCCCATCGTGGCGGTGGGCACCACCGTGGTGCGCACGCTGGAAACCCTGGCCCGACGCGGCCCCATGGCAGCCGCGACCGGCGCTACCGATTTGCTGATTCTGCCCGGCGACGGATTCCGCTTGGTCACGGATCTTGTCACCAACTTCCACCTGCCGAGGTCGTCGCTGCTCATGCTGGTGTCGGCCTTTGCCGGACGCGAGCGGGTGCTTTCCGCCTACCGCGATGCCATCGAGCGTGGCTATCGCTTCTACAGCTACGGCGATGCCATGTTCATTCGCCCAGGGATCCTTCCATCATGAGCGAGCACTTCGAGGTTGTGGCCACCTGCGGGCCAGCCCGCGCGGGCGTACTGCGCACGGCGCACGGGTTGGTCGAGACGCCGGTCTTCATGCCCGTCGGCACCCAGGCCACGGTCAAGTCGCTGTCGTCGGGCGACTTGGAGGCGTTGGGCGCGCCCATCATTCTGGGCAACACGTACCACCTGGCCATGCGGCCCGGGCACGAGCTGATTGGTCGCATGGGCGGCTTGCACAAGTTCATGGCCTGGCCACG
>Ga0302323_100001815_pt1 | contig 17330 bp, 11 predicted proteins | sample Fen_T0_3_FD_201950 | JGI IMG/M metagenome (GOLD analysis project Ga0302323, IMG submission 201950) | Peat permafrost microbial communities from Stordalen Mire near Abisko, Sweden - Fen_T0_3 | ecosystem: Environmental > Terrestrial > Soil > Wetlands > Permafrost | place: Sweden: Abisko... | reverse complement strand
ACTCCGTCACCACTGCCGAACCTTCCGCAGCCCAACGCTCAAATCTCAGATCTCTCAAATTTGAAATCTACGCTCAGCCCTTCCACTCTCCAATCCCTCGCTCCTCTCCTTCTCACTTACAGCTTATCCTTTATCACGACCACTCGTGCCGCCGAGAAAGAGACTTCCCCCGCCGAACCGCTGGGCAAACTGGTCGCTAGTCTTTCCCAGCGCAACGACCTCGCCGCACAGGATTACGCCGACTTCGCCCACACGACAATTTCCTACGGCAAGCAGCTTCAATCCGACAAGAAGCATATCCCGCCCGGGCCGATTAACGACGGCCTCGCCGCGGTTGACGTAGGAGAAGCCCTCAATCCCAAAGCCGCCGATTGGCCCGCGCTGCGCCGCGAACTCGAAGCACTGCTGAAGAAAAAAGAGCCGCCGCCTCAGCAACAACCACAGCAATCGCCCCAACAACAGAAAGAGGACCAGCAGAAAAAAGATCAGCAACAACAGAAGCAGCAAAATCAACAAGACCAGCAGCAGCAAAATTCTCAGCAACAGAAACAGGATAAGCCGCAGGAACAGCAACAGCAGCAGCAGAACGAGCAAAGCCAGAAGCCGCCGCCTCAAAAGCAATCCGCCTTCGGCGATATGAAAGAGAAATCTGTCGAAAAATCAGACCAGCCTCCGCAGCCTTCCGACCCCACCGAGCAACAAAAAGTTGGCGGCGCGCCTGAGAAAAAAGAAGCAGCCGAAAACAAAGATCCTGCTTTAGCTGCACCGCTGCAAAAACTAGATCAGCTCAAAGACCAGGACTCTCCCGCGAAACTTTATCAACTTATGCAAGGTCCAACCGCCAAGCCCAAGAAAACGGGCAAAGATTGGTGAGCACATTTACAACCATGCGCCACCTTCAAACACTTTTCATTCACTTACTCGTCGCTACCGCGCTGGTCGTCGCCGCCCGTGCTCAGTCAGCGCGCTGGGAACCTGCAGGCGGATCTCTTGCCTTCGGTCAGACTAGCCAGCTCCAGCTCATTTTTGACGGCTGCGCTCCCAAAGGACAGCCTTCGATCCCGGCTGTCGACGGACTTGTGCTTCAGTACGCCGGCCAGTCGAGTCAAACCTCTATCGTCAATAGCAGCGTTTCCCGCACCGAAATGCTCGCCTATGCCGCACGACCATCGAAACACACCGATATCACCATCCCTGAGTTTTCCGTCGATACCGACAAGGGCCGCATCACCGTACCCGCGGCGAGTTTCTCGGTCGGAGCCGCCACCGTCGGCAACGGCGTCTCCCTAGAATCTATCGCTACCAGCAACTTTGCGGTACCCACTAGTGTGTGGGCGGGCGAAGTTTTCCCGATCGAATACACGCTCAATGTCCGCCAGCGCAACGCGCCCAGTTTGGATAACCTGCTCGGCAGCCTACTCGACTGGAAATCGGCCCCACTCGTCGTAGAAGAATGGACCAAACCCGCGAAACGCGATACCCTGATTAGCGGAGAAAACTTCGTCACCATCTTCCAAAAAACTCGGGCCACCGTTGGTAAATCCGGCTCTGTCACGCTCGCCGAAGGTAGCCAACTAGTAAACATTGCCAAAGGCGTCGACTTCTTCGGCCGTTACGTTCTCGACCAATTCGCCATCACGAGTAATCGCCCTACGATCAACGTTCGTCCGCTCCCGACGCCTGCACCAGCCACCTTTAACGGCGCTGTCGGCCAGTTTACTCTCAAGTCCAACGTCGTTCCCGTTTCGTCCAGCGTAGGAGAACCGATTACCTGGACTCTCACGCTTGCCGGCACAGGTAACTGGCCCGATATCCCCGGCCTTCCCGCTCGCAGCGTTTCAAAAGATTTTCGCACCGTACAGCCTCAAGCTAAGCGCACACCTAAGGAGGGAACGCTTTTCGAGGCTACTCTCGTGGAAGACGTCGTGCTGATACCGACCAAACCAGGTAGCTATACCCTCGGCCCAGTCAGCTGGAGCTACTTCGATCCGGCCAAAGGCGAATACCAGACCATCACCACCGTGCCTGTGACCGTGACGGTTTCGACACTCGCCGAAACGAGTCAACCCGCCGCAGCATCTTCTACTACGTCGGCTTCTGGCAATGCTGGCCAGGCCAAACCACCTGTGATGCCCAAAGGTATTCCGCGCGATCCGCTGCCCGACGCTGGCGAGGTTTCGGCACCGCTCGTCCGCAACACCTTCATCGCTGCCCTCTGCGCACCCGTTATCGCCCTTTTTGTTTTCTGGCTCTGGCTAGCGCTCCGTCACGCGCGAGCAAATGACCCGATGCGGCCACGCCGCGAAGCTCGCCTGCGTATCGCTGCTACGCTCGCAGCACTCCGCACCGCAAACGATCAAGACGAGATCGCCGCTCTCATCCTGGCCTGGCAAAAAGACGTCGCGATCCTTTGGCAGCTATCACACGCCGTGCCCGCCGCAACCAATTTCCCCTCAAACGAAACGAAATGGATCGGTCTTTGGCTCGACACGGAGCGTGCTCTCTACCGCGATGCAACACCACTCCCCGTTGACTGGATTAACCGCGCCGAACAAGCTTTGCAGGAAAAACAGGTCTCTGCTTTTTCCATCTGGCAACTATTTCGGTTTAAAAACCTCCTGCCCTTCGCCGCTTTGATTGTCTTCGGCTTTGTATTGATGATTCCCACACTTCGCGCGGCCGACGGACGTGCTGCCTACGACAAAGGAGATTTCGCGACCGCAGAACAGGCTTGGCGCGCCACACTCGTCCAGACTCCTGCAAATCCCGCCGCACATCATAATCTCTCCCTCGCTCTAGCCCAACAGGATCGCTGGAGTGAAGCCGCCGCCCACGCTGCTGCTGCATTTGCACAGCAGCCGCGCGATCCTGCCATACGTTGGAACCTCGCATTCACAATGGAACGAGCCGGCTATGCGCCTTCCGTGTTTTCCGGTTTCGCCGCCGCGCATCCTCCCCACCAAATCGCTGGCCAGCTCTCAGCGACCCAATGGCAGTACGCCGCCGTTCTCGCCGTGACGCTGTCCACAATCGGGTGCGCCTTTCTTCTTTTGCGCGGCTACGGCCACCGTACTCGTTGGCTAAAAATCTCTGCTATCGCCCTATTTACTATCGCAACAACCCTCGGTGGTGCCGCGACCTTCAGTCTGCGCGTGTATTCGCCGGTCAACGACGCTCGAGCTGTCATCGTTTGGCGAGCCACCACGCTGCGCTCGGTTCCAACTGAAGCCGACACCACACAAAAAACCACCCAGCTTTCAGCAGGTACGGTTGCCATCATCGACAAAAGTTTCATCGGCAAAACCTGGGCTCGCCTTAGCTTTTCCAACGGCCAAACCGGTTGGATCCGCCAAGAAGATCTCGTGCAACTCTGGCAGTGATACCAATGTCCCTAAATCCATAGGCTTAGTAGGAAGGGCGTTCCCGCCGAGCCGCTGACGCCTCAAACGAAGCCTGTATCGAGTTCGGAGCAAGAAGCGTTGTTCTCATTGCAACCAGCGACAAGGGCGTTTCACTCCGCCTTTGATGATCGAAGTTCGCAATCTCACTCGCATTTTCCGCACTTACAAAAAGCAGCCCGGTTTTTGGGGCGGCGTGCGCGGTCTTTTTAAGCGCGAGTTTGAGGAGATCGCTGCGGCTAAAGATATCTCATTCGACATCGCTGAAGGCGAGTTCGTCGGTTTCCTCGGGCCCAACGGTGCAGGAAAAACAACGACATTGAAAATGCTGTCAGGTCTCATCTACCCGACATCTGGGACTGCGCGCGTGGCCGGTTTCGATCCGACCAAACGCGAAAACGCTTACCGCCGCCTCTTCGCTCTCGTGCTCGGCCAAAAGAATCAGCTCTGGTGGGATCTGCCTGCGATCGAGTCATTCCTCCTGCTTAAACACATTTACGGCCTCGATCCCGTACAGTACCAAGCGACGCTCGACGAGCTCGTCACGCTTCTCGCGGTAAAAGAAAAGCTCAATGTGATGGTTAGGGAGCTTTCACTCGGCGAACGCATGAAGATGGAGCTCATCGCAGCGCTGTTGCACCGTCCGCGCGTTTTGTTCCTCGACGAGCCGACAATTGGCCTCGACGTGGTTTCGCAAAAAGCAGTGCGTTCATTTCTGCGCGAGTACAATCGCAAGCATCGCGTCACGATTCTGCTCACGAGCCACTACATGGCCGATATCAAAGAACTCTGCGAACGTGTGATCGTAATCCACAAGGGTATTAAAATCTACGATGGCGCACTCGACCGCTTGGAATCCAGCTCGGGCAGCAGAAAAAAAATCATAAAATTTCTTCCACAAAACGGATCATTTCCCGATACCTGGACTTCACGTTACGGTACCGCCACTCGTAATGACGAGGGCCAGTACACACTCAACGTCGAGAGTGAAAACATCGTTCACGCTTCGCAGGAAATTCTTTCGAGTGGACCGGTCGCAGATATCACGATCGAAGACGTTCCCCTCGAGGATGTGATTGCCGAACTATTCGAGTCGCGGTAAACGGCTGAACGCCCAAGGATGTCGCCATCTTGCGGACCGCCGTAGAAATCACCAACTGCGGATCGAAATCAGTATTTCCGGACCATCGATGCCGGGACCTGAGAGGATTTCGCCACCGTGCAGGCGTACGATTTCTTTGGCAATAAATACACCGATGCGTCCGTGACTGGGTGCATCGCCCGGTTCGGGTTGCGGTAATACACCTTCGAGTTCGAGTCTCTCGCCTTTGATCGCGATCAATGCCAACTGTTGATCGCCTTCACCTGCGGAACGAAGTTCGACCGAAAGTCCACGTTTGCCGAGTTCTGGTCGATTCTCGATCACGCTTTCAAGGAGAGCCTGCAGTGCGAACTCTATCAACACGGGTACCACGCTCAGCGAAATCGTCTGAGAGCCGACATCGATCGCCACACCCGTTTTTTCTCCAACCGGTTTCAGCAAGCCACGAAGATCGGCCGGCTCGGGATCGACTTCGCGGAAAGTCGGAATCGAAGAGAGGTGGCGATTGATCGTTTCGAGATTGGCTATGTCGCGTTTGATCGCAGAAAGCAGTACAGGCGAGTTTGTCTCTGCGCCAGGGTTATGGCGAAGCGCAATCAACGACACGAGCGAATTGCCCAATTCGTGGTTGAGCGTAAGCGCGAGATCGTGGAGCAAGGCCAGCCGGTCGAGACGCTCGCGATGATTGCGCTCGCGCAGTTCCGCACTCGCGTCTTCCCAACAGACCCAAATACAGCCGTTTTCGGCGATGATGCCGGCACTGATTCGGTACGGTTGGTGCGCGGTAGGCAGGATGCGTTTTGTCTCATGCGACTGTTTTACCTCGCCGGCAACCGTGCGCACGATGAGTGGCAGCTCGCGCGAGGGCGGCTCGTCGTGATCGAGAATGAGGATATGCGGAAAATATTTCTTTCCGCTCTGCCAACGTTCCTGTTGAAGCACGAGGCGTGAAACCTCGCCCGAACGCGCGATAAACTGCCGCAACAGCCGCGCAAAAAATACCATGCGCGAGCGGTCGGCCGAGTCGTAAGCCAAGCCATCGTCTCGCACGCCAACGGCAATCAAGCCGAGAACACGTCCATTGTCGTGGATCGGCACCAGCAGCCGTGCGGACCAAACCAACAACCGATGACGCACAGCCATCTCAGCCATCGGATCGGGAGAACCAGGCCATTCAACACCGTCGAGAATCGCTGGGTGCTTTCCGAGGTAGTCGATCAGCGGATCGTCCGCCGCACAGAAAAAATCGCCGCGATCTGCTTTGAAGCCTAGGTTGTCGCGCAAAAAGAACAGCACGTAAGACGCGTGCAGGAGCTGTTTCGCCGCACGCCTGAATTCGCCGAGCAGTTGTTCGCGCGAGCCTATGTTTTCCACCGCTGCGTCCAACAAATCCCAAACTTGCGCAGTGTCTGTCCAAGCGCCCGCAGGCTTCATCGGTGGACGTGAGCCTTCGTTACGGCGGGCTTTTTCGGCCAATACCTCAACCGCAGCAGAACGCTCGGCAATTTCTTCAACCAATGGCAAAAATTCACCTAAACGCGTACGACTTTCTTCATAGCTCAGAAGCGTTCGCGCCCGACCACTTTTCCGCGCCTGTTCGAAAGGGGTGCTGCCAGGCTCGCCGACAAAGATCGTCGGGCATTTTTCGAGTCCCGCCGGCAATAAATGACCGCTGGCGGCGTCGAGCACCACAACCACCGGCACGCCGGGCGGTAACGGCGTGGGCAACATCGAATTTTTAAACGTCGCCACGGTTCGTCCAGCCGGAACCGCGGCCCACCACGTGCGTAGTAGGTCGGGATCTTCTGAAGCTAGGAAATGGGTGGCGGACATGGCAGAACTATACGGAATGTCGCTCCGCAACCAACAGTGGGCGGATCGGCAGAAATACTGGCTTGAACACTAGACAGTATGTCTTTGCAAATTGCTAGCCCTAAGCCAAACCCGCTGGATTTTGTAGATTGGAAGGGCTGGAAAAGCCGAGTCCACACTTCGGGAGCGATCCCCGGGCCGCTGTCACTTACGATAACTTCAACATTATCAACGGCTTTTATCGTCTTAAACCGCAGCCATCGCTCGCTGCTCGTTAGCTCCAACGCCTGAATCGCGTTGAAACTGAGATTCAAAACCACCTGTTTGACCGCGTTCGGGTCGGTGAGCACAAGATCTGGGCACGCTCCAAAGTCGGCGATCAGTTTAACGCCTTTGTCCTCGGCTTTGGCCGTCACGAGATCGATACAGGACTCCAAAAGGGCGTGAACCTCGATTTTCCGGGCCGAAAACACCCGCGGCGCTGACAAATCCAGCAGTTGTTCAGTCAGACGGTCGATTCGGCCCACCTCATCGCCAATCAAGCGGAAGAATTTTTCGCGAAAAGCAGCCTCTTGATAGTGGTTGGGAAGGAGCTGAACGAACGTTTTTATTGATACAAGCGGGTTGCGAATCTCGTGGGCGATGCTGGCCCCGAGCACGCCTACAGTCGCAAGCTGCTCAGCATGTTGCGCCTGCTTCAAATAGCGGGCACGCGAAAGGGCATTCTCGATCGTCACCGCCACATCCATGATGCGCGTAATTTCAGGGTGCGTTAACGGTCTCTGCGTCAACGGCTGGCCCAACGCCACAACGAACGACAACGTTGAGCCGGCATTCGCAACCACGAGAGCAAACTTGTGCTCCTCCAAAAACGTCTGCAACACCGCGCGCCCTGCGAGATTGTTTTCACGCTCTAGCCGCTCGGGCGTCACCCAGTGCAAAGCGTGCAAGGCTCTGATCGCTGGTGTATCTATGGAAAAGTCCAGCCCTCCGCCCACCAGGCGGCTTTGCGAACCCATCAAAATCGCCACGCGCTCCGTTTGCGTTCGCTCCTTCAGCACGGCGATAAACGCATCCTCCATCGCCTCCGGTCTTAGTTCGCGGCCCGACACCGCTAAGATCGCACGCTTCAATTGCGAGAGCTGCGATTTCTGACGAAACACGCCCCGTAACCAGGGATGAAGTTCGGCGGCAAACCATAAGCCTGTCGCCAGTGACAAAACGTAAGCCGTTCCCGAATGCACGAACTGCCGCGCCAGTTGCTGCACACCCCAGACAAACACAACAACCCCAGCCACCAAAGCCAACCGCTCCACTGCCACGGCAAGAATATATCGGGCTGCCAGTATCTGTACCGAAGTCAAAGCCCATACGGTAGCCATGCACAGCACGATCACCAGTAGCGGCATCATCTCAAGCAGCACAGGTTCATTAAACCTGACTCCTCCTCCGATCAAAGCCAGTGCGATCGCCGATGCCGATACAGCCCCTAGGATAAAAATTTGGCATTCCATCCGTCGCACTCCGCGAAGCCCATGCATACCATTTACTGAAATCACGAAAAACAGCACCAACGCTAGTCCAAACACTAACAAGAACCATTTCTGCACCGCTCCAGCCAAACCTTGGGTGCAAATCCAAATGGTCAGAACTGCTGCAAAAATCAGCCACATCCGACTTCGCCATAATAGCGCCTGCAAACGGACTTCACCGTTCACAATTACCTCTTTCACGCCCCAGGCATGCGCAGGCAGCAAAACCATCAGGATTGCAGCGGTCCGGAACCAAACTGTTGAAACGGTGCCCTCACCAGCCATCAAAAAGAGACTAAACAACCAGAGCCCGACATGCCCGCATGCAAAAAACAACGCCCGATTGATCGCGCGCGACGGATTGGCCCACATTGCAACCACGCCCGTGATAATCGCCGCGATGGCCGCCCAAAGAGCCGTATTAAAGGTCATTGTGAAAGGAGCAGACAAGTGACGGCTCCACTTGGATCACGACTGGCCACTAAAGTCACGTCCATCGAAATCTGCCGTGGCGATGTGGATAGATTGAGCAAACATGAAGGATCGGGATGGCTCCAGTTAACGGTAGGCGGAATAATGGAATGTCTCGTGCCAAGAGCGGCACATCCAACTTGAATCGCCCCTGCGGCGCCAAGCGCATTTCCGACCGCCCCCTTGATTGAGACGACGGGCAACGCGTCAAGATGCCCACGGAGCGCGGACCGCAACGCGGTGACCTCGGCCAAATCCAAGGTTTTGTGGCCCGTACCATCGGCGTGGATACAATCGATGTCAGCGGGCCGTAGTCGTGCATTGCCAAGCGCCAATCGCACAGCCTCTCCCAGCGGCTCCCAGGCACGTCCACTTTTCTCGGCCACGCCGACGGCCCCATCCACATGGGCATAAGCGCGACGTTTGCTCTCCTCCGGCTCCAGCACAAACACGCAAGCACCCTCGCCCGCCACGCCCGTCGTTCGCCAAAGATCAAACGGCCGACATTGCCGTTCCGGGGCACGTGCATGCCCCGACGAAAGATCTAGCTCTTGCATCTCGGCCAACAATCTTTCGCTCAAAGGAGAGTCGGCGCCGCCACAAATCGCCAGATTTACTCTACCACTCGCTACCTGTAAAGCGGCATAGCCAATCGCGTCAAGTGCTGAGTAAAATTCTGGCCGATCCTTCTCTTCCACGCAGGCACCCACATGTTGTGACACGGCCTGCTGCATGAGTTTCGGTCCATCCGCTCTCGATCCTGCCACAACGCCCAACGATCCTCGCTCCAACGACGGCCGCGCCAGTACAACCAGCGGTTTCTGTTTCCGCACCTCGCCCAAGACGAGACCAGCGTCCCGCAATGCCAGCGCCGTCGCCGCTAGCGCGAGTTGCACATGACGCGGACTGCTTAAATACGATGCGTCGAGTCCAAATGCTCCGATGCGAAAATCTCTCACCTCCGCCGCCGCCACAAGCCGCGTAGCGCTACCTTCACCCATGACTTTTACTCCAACTCGCGAAACTGGCTCAAGCATGCCGCGCAAAAATGCCTCGCGACCGATTCCCGCAGGAGTGACCGGCCCAATTCCCGTAATCTTGACGCGTCGGAGCTTCATTTGATTGCAATACCAACCACGTCAATAGAGACAAATATCTCCGCCACCTAGCGCCTCGCAGGGAAAACCATACGCAATGTCGTTCCGTGGCCGGGCGCGCTTTGCAGGATGAGTTCGGCGCCGTGCGCTCCGAGAATGTGACGGCAAATGCCCAGACCCAAACCTGTGCCATGTGATTTGGTGGTAAAACCGCCCTTCAGCGCACGCACCGAAGTCGCCTCATCCATGCCGGCGCCATTGTCAGTCACAGATAGCTCCCACTGTTCGCCTTTCGCGGTAATATTCACGCATACACAAGTCGCGCCCGCCTCAAGCGCATTCTTGAAAATATTTTGGAAAACACGCGTCAGCTCAAACTGCGATCCGCGCACGACCGCTTGAGGCACGCCTCGGATTTCGATGACCGCGTTGCTAAAGAAAATCACATCCTTTACGTGCTGTGTAATCCTGACCAAATCGACATCGGTAAAATGCGAGGCCTTACGACTCGTCTGCCGCCAGTTTTCAGCTAACTCGTGGCAGTACTCCGCAGCCCGACTCACCACGTCAGCATAGTTTAATAACTTCTTCGATTCGTCGCCTTCACCCCGAGCAAGTGTTTTCGTCTGCTGCACCAGCAACGTCGCATAACCGATCATGACCGTGAGCGGATTCGCAAGATCGTGCACGAGTTCAACTGCCGCGCGTCCTTGCCAGATGTGTGGCTGTTTTTCTTCGATCTCCCGCTTAAGCGCGACGTTCATTTCCTCTGTCTGGCGGTTCGCCCGCGACTGTTGGCGGCGCTCCTGGGCTGCTTGAGCCTGCTTTCGGACCGCGTCGAGCAGCTCGGTGATATCCGGCGGCTTGCGCAAATACTGATTTGCCCCGTGCAACATTGATTGTTGCGCAGTCTGCAATGTTCCATAACCAGTCAACATAACTACCGAAATATCGCGATCGATCTTGCGAATAGCCTCTAGTGCGCGAATGCCGTCCATCTCCGGCATACGAATATCGAGGATCACAACCGAAAACGGGCGCTCAGTCACACGCTTGATACCCTCGGAAGGACGATCCGCGGTCACCACGTCGAACTCCGACGAAAGCGTGTAGGCAATCGACTCTCGCGGGCCGTACTCATCATCGACGATGAGTACGAGAGGCTTGGCGTCGGTGTCCACCGGGATTGGCAAAGTCCCGTTCATTATAAAGAGACTGCAACGAGGAGACACGAGCACCTGCCCTGTGCCGCTGGAGAGGCCGTGGGAAGCATGTCGCGTTATTTGGCCCACAAAGTGTGTTTGTCAAGAATCTGTCAATAAACCTGCGCATTTTTTGCTCTCTTCCAGTCAGGCAAGAACACAATTTGCCCCGCCAAGCCCTGCCGATTTCAGCACGCGGCGCCAAATCGCGTTGTTGCCTTGGCCGCTCCGCTCGCAAAATCTGCATCCCGTGGAAACCCTGCTTATCGCCCTCGCCGCAGCCGTCATCACCGCGCTCGTCGTCTGGCTCTACCTCAATAGCCGCCAAGCCGCCTTGCGCGAACGTCTTCGCTCTCGCGAAGAAGAAACTGGCCGGCTCACTACCGAACTTACTGTTGCTCAAAAACGTATCGCCGACGTCGAATCACTCAAAGCTCAGGTCGACACCTCGCTCGCCGCTGAACGCGCCTCCGCCACGGAACGCATCAAAGCCCTGACTGAGGCCCACGAACGCCTCACGTCTGAGTTCAAAGCGCTCTCGGCCGACGCGTTGAAAAATAATAATACCGCTTTTCTCGAACTCGCTCGCGCCACCCTCGAAAAATTTCAGGAGGGAGCTAAAAGTGATCTCGCTGCCCGCCAGCAAGCCATCGACTCGCTCGTCAAGCCGCTCAAGGAATCGCTCGAAAAAGTGGATGTTAAAATTGGCGCCCTCGAAAACGCGCGCAAGGAAGCCTACGGCTCGCTGACCGAACAACTCAAAGGCCTCGCCATCGCGCAAACCTCTCTCCAATCCGAAACCACCAAACTCTCTCGCTCGCTCCGCTCCACCAGCACCGCCGGCCGCTGGGGCGAAATCCAACTTCAGCGCGTGGTCGAACTCGCCGGCATGGTCGAAAATGTGGACTTCATCCAACAGGAAGCCCAAGGCGACGTTCGTCCCGATATGATCATCCGCCTGCCTGGCGGCAAATCCATCGCCGTCGACGCCAAGGCTCCGATGCAAGCCTACCTCGAAGCACTCGAAGCCGGTGACGAAACAATCCGCAAAGCCAAATTTGCCGAGCACGCCCGCGTCGTCCGCGGCCACATCGACGCCCTTGGCAACAAAGCTTACTGGCGCAACATTCAACCTGCGCCGGAGTTTGTCGTCCTCTTTATCCCCGGTGAAGCCTTCTATAGCGCCGCACTCCGCTACGAACCCGACCTTTTCGAACGCGGCACCTCCGTCGGCGTCATCCTCGCCTCCCCCGCTACCCTGATCGCCCTGCTCAAAGCCGCCGCGTACGGTTGGAAGCAAGAAGCCATTTCAAAAAACGCCGATGCCATCCGCCAGCTTGGCCTCGAACTCCACGAACGCGTCGCAGCCGTGGCCCGAAACTTCGACGACCTCGGTCAACGCCTCACCCAAGCCGTCGAAGCGTACAACCGAACTGTTTACCAGACGGAAAGCCAAGTCCTCGTCACCGGCCGCAAACTCGAAAAGCTCGGCGCGGGCAGCGAAAAAAAGATCATCGAAGCTCGCCTCGTTGACGAGATTCCGAGAACCCTCACTGCTCCAGAGCTGAAGCTTCCGCCCTCGTCGTAGACGCTATCGCCTAAGTCCATCTCCCACCTACAAAATCATGGTTTCGATCGCGACCAACACAATTGAAGGCACGTGGCTGCCGTTTAAAGCTGAGCTCGCGGGCGATCAGGCGCCGGAGATGGCGCTAGCGAAGATGTGTCTCGTGATTAGCGCGGGAATCTACGCTGTCCACTTTGGTAACGAAGTCACGGACTCGGGTCGCTACACGCTCAGTTTGGAGGCTGAAATCCACACGATCACGCTCAATAGCGAGCGCGGCGCCAACGCCGGACAAACCATTCCATCGATCTATCAACTTGTCGGCGATCGGCTGCGCGTTTGCTTCGGCTTGGACGGCACCACTCCAAAGAGTTTTGCTGCCCCGGTAGGTACACGTTCCTACCTGGTTTGTTACCGGCGCAAACCCGGCCAAAACCAACAGCCGAGTTGATGACCACTTGCTGGGCTTTTGCGCGGTAGCGTAGCAGATAACATTTTCACTGGTCGGAGCGCGAGCGACTCAGTCGGCTGCCTTGATAAACCCATTTCGACATCGCCGGACCCAATATTCTGTATACAAGGATCCACGACACTCTCCATGCCTTCCATCCGCCAATTGCTCGACTCCCATGCAACGATTCTGCTGATCGATTCGTCTTCCGCGTGCGTCCAGGTCGCCGTGTGGCATCGAAATTGGGAACCGATCTGGAGCGCCAAATCCGGCGAAGCCGGAGAGCAGATTTTCTCCGCCGTCAATGACGCGCTCGGTCATTCTGGAATGACTCTCGAAATGATCGACGCTTTTGTGTTCTGCGACGGTCCTGGTTCAGTCCTCGGCATTCGCACCGCGGCTGTCGCGCTTCGCACGTGGCGCCTATTACGTGCGCGGCCGGTTTATGCTTTTTGCAGCTTAACGATCGTCGCTCATGCTTTGGCGCTTGCCCAGAATAGACGCGATTTCTCAGTGATCGCCGATGCACGACGGGATACGTGGCATCACGTCGAAATTGATGCCGACAGAAATATTTCCCCGTTAAAACGTGTTCCTACGAGCGCGTTGGCCGGTGCGTTAGTCACTCCTGAAGGCTTTCGCCACTGGAGCACGCCGCCAGCACCCATGCAGACCGTTCCGTACTCGCTGGCCGCGCTTCTGCCGTCATTGGTCGATGTCGAGTTGTTTAGTCCGACGGCCGAACCCGATGCATTTTTGCACGAAGAACCCGTTTACCAAACCTGGACGCCTCAGGTTCATCGTGCACCATCAACTACCTGACTATGCAAACTCTCTCGCGTCTGCCGCTTCGGTGTTGGGCTGAGATCGATCTCGCGGCCCTTGAGCGCAACCTACGTCTCATCCGCGCTTCCCTCCCCTCGCACATGCGCTACGTCGCTGTCGTGAAGGCCGACGCTTACGGCCACGGATTGCAACAAGCTGCCGCTCGTCTCATGCATGCCGGTGCCGATCTATTTGCCGTCGCTAATGTCGGTGAAGCCACCGCCCTGCGTGAAATCGGCCCTGGCTGGCCGATTTTGTTGCTCGGTCCATTACTGCCGGAAGAAGACAGCTATGTCGCCGAGTACAACCTAACCGCCACCGTCTCAACCAGCGACGAGGTGCAACGTCTCAACGCCGTCGGTCAAGCCGCTGGCCGCCCCGTCTCCGTTCATTTAAAGATCGACACCGGCATGGGCCGCGTCGGCGTTTGGCACGAGCAAGCGGAAAAACTCTACGCCGAGATCGTCGCCGCGCCGCACATCAAGCTCGCAGGTGTGTTCACCCATTTCAGCAGTTCCGACGAAGATCCTGCCTTCACCGCTGAACAACGCCGTCGCTTCCTCGCTGCGCTCCAACGTTGTCCCGGCATCAGCCTCGACCAGCTTTTCGTCCATGCCGACAGCAGCGCTGGTCTCGAAACGCTAGAAGGCGCACGCCCGTTTAACGCCGTACGCATCGGCCTGCTGCAGTTCGGCATTCTGCCACGCCTCAACTCTCTCCTCGCACAAGTTCACACCGAGCCTGTATTCAGTTTTAAAACACGCGTTGGCCTGGTGAAAGATCTTCCCGCGGGGAACACGGTCAGTTACGGACGCACTTACACTTTGAAACGCGACACCCGCATCGCCGTGCTCACCGCCGGTTATGGCGACGGAATCCAACGCGCCTCGAGCAACCGTGCGCAGGTCATCGTGCGCGGAGTACGCTGCCCTGTGCTCGGCCGCGTGACGATGGACCAGACGATTGTCGACGTAACCGATGTCCCTGGCGTCATTCGCGGCGATGAAGTCGTACTCGTAGGCCGCCAAGAAAAAGTTGAGATCTCAGTCGTCGAATTCAGCCGTTGGGCCGACACGATCCCATGGGAAACGCTCTGTTCCGTCTCGAAACGCGTCCCCCGCGTATACAAAACCCAACTTGGGACCTAGGGTCTGCATCTCCGTGAACGGCAAGATCCTCGTTAGCAACGGTTAGATTATAAAATACTTACGTATTATCACTGCGAAATCTCCACGATATGCACCGGCGATGCGTTCTCTATTGCCTATTTTTTGCATCTAGGGATGATCCCTCTGCGTTGTTAGTGAGAACGCCCTGATGATCATCCAGCCAACAACTTCCCTTCTCCGACGCGCCTGCATTCCTCGCATAACGAGAATAGCCGCGTGGCTCGTTATCACTGGTCTATCGCTTGCGTTCACATCGCTAGACTTTGCGGCTAACGCGAGTTGGAAGGTCAACGCCAACGGCAACTGGACCAAAGATTCCAACTGGACTGCAATCGATCCGCAGGCCGTCACCGACGTCGCGACGTTTGCCAATGTTCTTAGCGCGGATAGGATCGTCACTCTCGACGCAAACCGCAGTATCGGTGCGCTGGTTTTTAGTGCCAACAACTTCGGCTACACCCTTTCCGGCACCAATACGCTGACGCTTAACAATTCACTTGGTATCACTCAGAATGGTTCGGCTACCAATACGATCAGCGCACCTCTCGTCCTCGCGACCAATCAAACTTGGGGTGGTACGGGAACTGGGCAAATCGGCATTTCAGGCGTGATCAGCGGCAACGCTTCAATTTCCAAGAGCGGCAACTACACCCTCGTTCTCAGCGGCGCCAATACCTACACCGGCGCAACAACAATCAACTCCGGAACAGTGAGGATTCAGAGCAGTGGCGCGCTCGGCACTGCCACAAACACGGCCGCCACTACGGTTGCCAGCGGAGCCGTGTTGCAGATGACGAACAACATCACCACAACCAACGCCGGCACACTCATCCTGAACGGGACCGGCGTTGGTTCGGGAGCCCTGCAAAGTGTCAGTGGAAACAATTCTTGGAACGGCGCCATTTCGCTCGGCTCTGATGCCACCATTTTCTCCGCGACCGCCGGCAATACTCTGTATTTAAACTCCGATTACCAGAATGCACGTACGATCACTTTGGGAAATCATACGCTAACCATCGATGGCGCCGGAGATACTTATGCCAACGCCAGTATTGGTGTAACCGGCGACACCGGGGGACTTATCAAAAACGGTACCGGCAAACTTACGTTTTTCGGTTACAATACGTTTTACACGGGAGCTACGACCGTCAACGCCGGATCCCTCGATCTCGTCGTAGGTCCGTTCAACACCGGCATCTACGGGATCATGGGCTCGCTCACCATCGGTACAGGGCCTGCAAATTCCGGGCTCGCCGGAACCGTGAACGTCAACATCGCGAGCAACAGCTACGCTAACCAAATATCACCGACCTCGGCCGTCACCATCAACTCGGACGGCGCGTTAAACGTCGGCTCATCGACCACCATGGGCGCCCTGACGCTCAACGGCGGTCGGATCAACCTCAACGCCGGCACCGCCATCTCCCCCACGAGCATCACGGCAAATGCTAATAGCGCGCACCAGACATCCCTAATCTCCGGAGGCCAGATGAATATTAGCGGAGCGACGAACTTCACGATCGCTCGCGACACCACTTTGGCAAGCGACCTCACCATCAGCTCAACGATCTCCGGAGGTTCGGTCGTGAAACAAGGCGCTGGCGTCCTCACCCTGACCTCGGCAAACACCCTCACCGGCACGACAATCAATGCCGGCGTCATCAACGTCCAAGCCAGTAATGCCTTGGGCACTACAAACGGCGTCACGGTCGCCAATGGAGCTGCGCTGCAAACTCAAGGTGGCATCAGTCTGGCCCACACCACGACCACGCTCAACGGCACCGGTGTCGGCAACACTGGCGCGCTCCGTAATATCAGCGGCAACAATTCTCTCACCGGCACCGTCACCCTCGCCTCGGCCAGCCGCATCTACTCCGATGCCGGCACGCTCACCCTTGCCGGCGGCCTAACCACCGGAGGGAATACGCTCACCATCGGTGGCGGAGGCAACACCGTACTTTCCGGCTCACTTTCGTTTGGTTCTACCGCCTTGACCAAGGTTGATGCCGGCACCCTTACGCTCAGCTCAAACCTCGATCTTTCTGGGGGCACGTTTTCCCTCAACGGTGGCACGCTCGCGCTCAACGGGATCACGTTTTCGGTGGGAGCCCTCAATGTTGGCAGTAACTCAATCATCGATTTCGGCGGCACCGCATCCATTTTAAATGCCGCTTCCGTAAGTATCGCCAGCGGCGCGATTCTCACGATCGCCAACTGGACCGACTCGATCGACTACTTCTACTCGCAGCTTACTCCTGGCGCCGCCAATCTCTCTCAGATCGTTTTTGCATCTTTCCCGGCCGGCTCCACGCACTGGCAAAGCTGGGATAAGCAAGTCACACCCGTGCCAGAGCCAGCCACCTACGGCCTCCTTTTCATGGGCGCTGGAGTGGCATTCTACCTCTGGCGTCGCCGCCGCCACGCTTAAACTGTTGCGGTTTGCCCGCGGGAAGTTTCGGCGAGATTGTTTGAACCTTTTTCGGTGTTCGGCATTCCACTCTATGAATGCCCCTCGTGGCTGAACAACTTCCCAACCTCGTCCAAGCCGCCCGCCGTCACGATGCCCAAGCCTGGGACACGCTCCTCAAGCAGCATCAACTGCCGCTCTACGCCTACGTCGCCGAACTCACCCGCGACCAACACGCCGCGCTGGATCTCGTGCAGGAAACCTTCGTCAACGCCGTGCGCCACATCGCCACACTAC
>Ga0302323_100001812_pt1 | contig 17341 bp, 11 predicted proteins | sample Fen_T0_3_FD_201950 | JGI IMG/M metagenome (GOLD analysis project Ga0302323, IMG submission 201950) | Peat permafrost microbial communities from Stordalen Mire near Abisko, Sweden - Fen_T0_3 | ecosystem: Environmental > Terrestrial > Soil > Wetlands > Permafrost | place: Sweden: Abisko... | reverse complement strand
TCACACATTTCGCGACCCAAAACCGCGAAGTTTGGCTGACCATCGATGATGGACCCGATCCAGAGAGCACACCTAAAGTTCTCGCTCTGCTGGAGGCCCATGGCGCCCACGCCACGTTTTTTCTCATCGGAGAAAAAGTTCAACGGCATCCCGAACTCGTCGCCGAAATCCTCCGGCACGGGCATACCGTCGGCAATCATACACAAACCCATCCCCTTCGGTCGTTCTGGCTGGCCTCGGCGAAGAGAACAGCGAAGGAAATCGATGCGTGCGCAAAAACGTTGCGCTCTGCCGGCGTGACTCAAACCGGACTTTTTCGCTCTCCAGTCGGTTTGAAGAACCATGCCCTTTATCCGCTGCTTGCCCAACGAGGGCTCGATCTCGTGCTTTGGAGCGCGCGTGGTTACGACACGATCTGTCGTGATCCTGCCAAAGTCATTTCACGTATCGCGGCAAGTCTTCGTCCCGGCGCGATCCTCCTGCTGCACGAAAACGCGGCCAATCCGGCGGCACGCACAGAGCTGTTCAACCAGCTCTTTGCCCACCTCTCTCGCGAGGGCTACACCTGTGTGCTGCCTTCAGCCAAAGCATTGATTCGCGAGAGCTAAGCCAATCGCGCCGCCGAGGGGGCACGGGGGGCCAAGGTAAATGGTAGATTTCTGCGGGGGATTTAGGCCGTCCCGCGTTTGGCGCGTCGGAGCACGACTGAAAACCTAGGGTTTGAAAGATTAATGAAAGATTTCCTGTAATTCGCGCGGGGATTTTCGGCAATGCATGGGTAACGCGCTTCCTCAGCGGAGAGCGTTTCATTTCCATCCAGCTATTTTTGCCATGCTTTCCTCTGCCGTCACGCACGGTTCGTCCTCGGTGCAAGGTCCCCTCTGGGGTCGCCGCGCTCTCGATTGGTCCGAAGTCCAGGAGCCTCAGTCGGGGGCTCTTTATGAAATCGTACTCAAGGCGCTCGCCCTTACCCGCGACACTGCTCTTTTGGATGTCGGCTGTGGGTCGGGGTTGTTCTGTGAAATTGCCGCAAGCCAGGGGGCGAGCGCGATGGGTCTGGACGCCAGCAGCGCCATGCTCGATCTTGCTCGGCGCCGCACTCCTCGCGCCTCGTTTTTCGAGGGTGAGATGGAAGAATTACCGTTTGTTGAGAAGACCTTTGACGTCGTGACTGCGTTGAATTCCCTGCAACATGTGACGTCGCCCTTGGGAGCTCTTATGGAAGCCCGCCGGGTGTTAAAGCCGGGCGGCAAACTCGTTATCGCCGCCTGGGCGCGCCCTGAAAAGTGCCAGGTCTCGAATTATTTCCGCGCGCTGGATGAGCTGCTGCCGGTCGCGGCGTCCCACACCCCTGCAGCTTTCTCGTTTTCCACCGATGGCATGATGGCCAAGCTCGTCGCGCGCGCCGGTTTCGCAAAGCTGATCGAAACCGAGGCCCTTTCAATTTGGGACTACGCTGACGAGGATTCGGCACTGCGCGGGCTATTCTCCATTGGCGCCGCAATTCGCGCGATCGATTGTGCCGGTGAGCAACGTGTACGCGAAGCCACGTTGAATTTTCTTGCTGCCTACCGGCTTCCTCGCGGCGGTTTCCGGCTGGAGAATGCCTTCCGCTATCTCATCGCTAAGCGGGCTTGAGCGCGCGCCCCGACCGCAACGCATTCACCGAGACGAACACGCTTGAGCCGAGCATGAGCAACGCCGCTGCCACCGGATGCAGTACCCCGGCTGCCGCCAGCGCCATACCCGAGATATTATAAGCGGCGGCAAAGCGCAGATTCATCCTGATGCTAGCCCGCGCCGCCCGGGCCACGAGAATGGCCTGCGGCAGAAAACGCAGATCCTCGCCAACAAACACCGCCATCGCGGAGGCGCGGGCGAGCTCCGCTCCGCTGCGCATGGCAATCGACGCGTGGGCTGCGCTCATCGCCGAGGCGTCATTTAAACCGTCGCCGACAAACAGAACCGTTCGGCCCTCCCCCAGGTAATCTTCAACTCGCGCGAGTTTTTGCGCGGGAGTTTGTCCACCGCGTACGGTAAACGCCGCACTCAAAACCTCAGCGGCCAGCGGATCGCCGCTCAACACTTCCGTCTCGATCCCGAGTTCCCGCAATTCTGCAAACGTCTCAACCAATCCCCCCCGCCAACGCTCATCCAGCAACACCGATGCAGCCAGTTCGTCATCCACAAAAACGTAAATTTCCTTCCCGCAATGTTTGTCACGTAATACGTGACAAACGGTTGGCTGGTCCGCGGGTTCGCCACTCGCATTTTCGCGCCACAAAACGCTGCCGATGACTCGTCCGATTTCAAATTCTCCCACGGCAAATCGCACCGAACCACCTTCTTTCACCATAACTTCGGCCACGACTCCTTGCCCGGGCACAATCCGTCGCTCACGGATCAAAATTGGCTCTAAATATTTGTCACGTAATACGTGACAAGTCGCTCGCAACGCCACAGCCACGGGATGCGCCAGTCCTTCCTCCAGCGCAGCCACGGCCGAACGCAGCCAGGCTTCGCGAGAAACAAATCCAGGGCTGATTTTCCACTCAGACACGGAGAGCGTCTCGCCGGATAATGTACCGGTTTTGTCAATACAGAGCACGTCGACCCGCGACAATACGTCGATAAAGTCGCCCGTGCGCGCCACGACGCCGATTCTTGCCAGCTGCGCGAGCCCGCCCCATACAGAAATGGGCGTCGCCAGACCCATCGCACAGGGACAGGCAACCAGCAGCACAGCCATCGCGTTGAAGAGCGCCCGCTGCCAAGGGCCGTGCGCCAGCCAAAAAGCAAACGTCAGCAGGCTCACTCCGACCACCAGCGGCAGGAACCAGGCCATCAAGCGGTCGGCCTGTTGCTGCAACCGCGACGGCGCGAGCCGCGCCTGGCCGACCGCCTTCAGGATCGCGTCGAGCTTCCGTGCTCCGCCCGCTGCGATAATCTCAAACGAGCCGTCGACGGAATAGGTCCCGGCCAGCACCGAATCACCCGGACCGCGGGGCGCGGGGCGCCATTCCCCTGTCATCGAGGTTTCCAGTACATACCCCTGCCCGGCGGCAACCACGCCATCCACGGCAATTCCACCGCCTGGCGCCACCCGCACGCGGGCACCGGCCGTGAGAGTTCCCACTGAAACGCGCCGCACCGAACCATCCGGCGGAACTAGGTCACAATATTCAAATTTCTCCCGGGTTTCGTCCACTGCTCGCAGAGCGGCCACGCGACTGCGCGCACCGAGCATTTTGCCCGCCGTATGCACAACAATCAAAATTGCCACGACCTCATAGTACACGGAGCCAGTCCGCGTAAACGTGCTCACCAAAGAGCCAACAAAGGCGCCGCCGAGAGTCACGAAAAAGAGCAGGTCGATACTGACCGTGCGCCTGCAGACCGACTCCCAAGCCGAGCGGACGAGTTCGCCGCCGAGGAAAATTAGCGCACCGAGCGCCGACGCGATCAGGATGCCGTGAACCACTCCGTAGGCCCAGCCGTCGATCTCCGAAAGATTGATCGCGAGACTAAAGACCATCGCCTGCGCCGCTACCGCCGCACCCGCGCCAATTCTCAACCAACCACGATCAACCAGCCGCTGGTCAGCCTGCAGGCCGGGTTCGCTCGTCAATGACTTCAGAACGGTGTCCATGCAATTGACCGGCACTGTCCGAATGCGTGGCCGGCGCGTTATGAGATGACGCTCCCCAACAGGAATGCGCCTGGAATTCGGGTAACCACACGTCTATGCGAGAGAAAATCGGTTTTCATCAAAACTGGTTTTTGCAAAGGATCAATGCGACGGGTTGTGTGCGAGGTCGATCTTCGTCGCAATGGGAAAGACACGGATTTCGCCACTACCAAGCCGTATCGCCAACCGGTCGCCCTCCGGCGAGAAACCAAGCCATTGTCCGCTGCCGTCATCCGGTATCGCCAGCAACCCTACTTCCCGTCCGGTGGCAGGATGCCAAAGATGGATCCCGACGCCACCTTCATGGGCGGCAAGCACGCGGCCATCCGGAGAGAATGCCATTTGACCCACCGAAGTCATATGTCGGCCCAGTTCGCGGCGGCGATGCGGTGCGGCAGTTTCCCAGGAAAAAAGCAGCCCATCCACACCGCCCGAGAAGAACTTATCCTCAGTTGGTGAAAAGATCACCGAAGCCACTTCGTAGTTGTGGCCCTCAAGGCGCTCCCGCTTGCCGGTGGCCACGTTGAGTATATTCAATTCGGTTGACTGCCCACTCCAAATGAACCATTTGCCATCGGGAGAAAGAGCTGCCGCAATAACCGAGAGATCCGGAAATATGTCAGGATATTTGGCAATGTGCCGGCCATCGCTTAAGCGGCGAATTTCGAGGGAACGGTCACCCAGTTCCAACCACAGCAGGCCCGCCTTCGGCTCAACGTGGGGCATACCGATCATGGTTTCTCCTGCCGCCAGTGTCCAATGCGTGGAAATCACATCGTCGAGCTGATCAATGCGACGGCCGCGCAATTCTTGGTCGAACGACCAAAGCCAGAGGCGCTGCGATTGCGAATCATAGATCAGCGGGGTTTCGCCTGGGAAACGAGTCGCCGTACCAGTCGATCGCAGCGGGGCGATTTCGGCGGCGCTTTTTGCAGGCGCGAGTTCCCGTACTGTGGCCAGGCGTCCGCCAGGTAGCCATACGATGCGATACGAGTGGGGATCATGGCGCAACGGTGGCTCCGCGTGCGAGAGGCCGACCGGCCAGCGCAAAACGCGCGGGTCTCGCCCCGCGCTCAACAGCCGACCATCGGCCTGCCAGGCAAGCGACCACACCTCATGCTCATGTCCGTGCAGCGTCCGTCGCTCGCTCCAGTTCCGGGTGTCCCACACGTGGATGGTGCGATCCGAGCACGCCACGGCCAATTCGCGGCCGTCTGGAGAAAATGCGGTATCCCAAGTGTTGTACGGATGCGACAGTTGTCGCGGCGGTGCGGATACGTTGTCCAGATTCCAGAGGCGTACGTTGGGCGTCCAGCCACTCCCTACGAGCGTGTGATCGTCGGGCGAGAACGTGAGGTGCCATAATCGTTCCTGTGACGGCCAGGACGGAATTAGCTCTCGGCCGTTGCGCGAATCGTACAAGGCAACTGCAGACTCGGCGTCGGACACGGCGAGTCGCGTCCCATCATGGGAGAGTGCGAGCGTGCGGGCCTGAGCGGGAATCTCGAAAATTTTCGTGCCGTCCGCGACGTTCCACGCCACCACGTTTCCCGCAGTACCTTCATAAACAAAACGGTGGCCCAGGCAGGTGTAGAGCGTCCTTCCGTCCGGCGAGAGCACACCACTCTGGCCAGGAAATTCACGCACGAGCTTCCGGGTGGCCACGTCCCATTGTTTGACCGTGTGGTCGGCAGTAAAAAGGTCGCGACCGTTCGAGGAAAACTCCACCCACCAACTCGTCTCCGTCCCCGGCAATTCGGCAATAAGCCGGGATCGCGTGAGATCCCAAAGCCGTACCACGTCCACCTGGGCACTGCCCGCAGCCCATGCTCCGTCTGCCGACACCGCTAGATGCGTCACCGTCCATTTTGAATGGCCAATCACTGATTCGGCATCACCCGCTGTCTGCGGCCACAGCAGGCCCCAAGCGGCATCGCGCAACGACACCGGACAACCTTCGAGCGTCTGCCGCGCGGTGCCGAGATCACCGACGAGCAGTGCGTTTGAAGCAACTTTTAGATCGGCCGAATAAAGGTTGGCCTGTCGGTCTCTTGCGGCTGCCTCGGCTCGCCGCCATTCCGCCACGATGCCGCTCACGCCCAAGCTCGCCGTGACGGCGAGCGCCACCGTCATGACCGACAGTTTCTTATTGCGGTGCGACCAGCGCCACGCCCGTTCGGCAAATGAAACCGGACGCGCCGTGATCGGCCGGCCCGCCAGCCAGCGTTCAAGGTCCTCGGCCATCGCAGCAGCGGAGAGATAACGCTTGGTTCGGTCGTGAGCCAGCGCGCGCAACGCAATCGTTTCCAGATCGTGGGGCAGCGACGGATCGAGGCGGCGCGGTGGGATCGGATCGCCCGCCACCACTGCAGCGACGAGCTCGGGCAGCTGCGCGGCAACGAAGGGCGCGCGTCCGGTCAGCAAAAAATACAGGACCCCGCCGAGTCCGTAAATATCGGTAGCGGTGGACGATTCCCCCTGCAGTCGCTCCGGCGCGAGGTAGCCCGGGCTGCCCATCACCTCGCCGGTACGGGTCAGACCATCGCTCCCGTCCAGCGTAGCTGCGAGTCCGAAGTCGATGAGGTGTGGTTCCCCTTTGGCATCGATGAGCAGATTGCTCGGCTTGAGATCGCGATGAAGCACGCCGTGATCATGCGCGTATTGTACGGCCCGAGCGGTTTTGGCGACGATGGCGGCGGCCCTGCGCAAATCCGGTTTCGCGCGTGTGGCATGGATCGCGAGATTTTCGCCCTCGATGAAATCCATCGAGTAGAACGATTGCCCCTCGTGCCGGCCGATCTCGTGAATCGCCACGATGTGTGGATGCCGCAAGCGCGCCGCGTCACGCGCTTCGCGCAAAAACCGTTCTTCGGCGTGCAGCCCCGTCGGAGCACCCGCGGCCAACACTTTAAGCGCCACCAGACGATCAAGTTCTTTCTGCAGCGCGAGGTAAACGATGCCGGCTCCGCCGCGACCAAGTTCGCCGATCAATTCGTGTTGGCCGAAGCGCTGCATATCGTGCGCACCGCCGCCAAAAATGTTTTTCCCCACGCACTGCGGGCACACTCCGCCGAGCACGGATTCGGAAAGGCGCGCGCCGCAGGCTTTGCAATTGGCGCTCATGCGCCGAGGGAACCGAGAAGTTCGCGCTGTTCCTGTCGTATTTCCTCGAGACTGCCCACGGTCTCCGCAATTTCAGCACGCACGAGATCCCGGTAGCGACTGGATAGGCGATGCATCGCCACGGCCACGGCGTTGCGCGTCAGAGCAAATTCGGCAGCTAGGGCATCCTGAATGCCGACGTCGGCGCGCGCCTGAAGATGAGGCCAGACGCGTTCGAACCAGCGGATCTTGCCAAGCTTTTCCTGTTCGACGCGCAATTTTTGCATGGCGCGGTCGAGCAAGGCGATGGTCCAACTGCGATCAAAAGCCTGATCGGGCGAGAGATTGCCATCGCCGATTTGTGCGAGAACTTCGCTGGCTTCGGCCGTGTTGATGGAGAGTTTCTCCACGTCGCCTCCTCGGCGCGCGGCCTGCGCATGGTCATAGGCGTTGCGAAGATAGTTGGTCAAAGCAGCCAAAAGAAAAGTGCGGAACCGACCCCGCGTTCGATCGGCATGTTTGACCGCACCACGGCTGAGTAAATCGGCAAAGAATCCTTGCGTAAGGTCCTCGGCATCGTGGGTCGAATAGCCATGTCGACGCACATACACATAAAGAGGGAGCCAATACGCCCGGCACAGATCGGCGAGCGCAGTCTGGCTGACGGAATCGTCACTGCCAGCACGGATGACGAGGGTCCAACGCGTCGTGTCAAACGCGGGGGTCTGACCTCCGAGGGCGTTGGATTTCGGGTTGTTCACCGATGAGCGGACGTTGGGCGACGAGCAGAAAGGTTGGCAATGCCGTTTATGTAATAATGGCGCCCGGATCCTTTATATCCGTCAGAGCCACCACAACCGAACGGCACCGCGAAGCTTAGTTGTCTGTTCCTTATCATATCATCCACGCGCCCTTTTTGCATCTCTCGTGACCCTCCGTCCGCACTTCCGATTAACCGACACCACCATGACCCAATCTCCATTTTCGCAAACGATCGCAGACTTTGTGCAGGGCCATCGCGCTTTCAAGGGCACGACGCGACACGTCGTGCTGTCGCTCATTTGTAGCAGAGCGCTAAACCTGTTTTTGTTTATCATCATGGCATTGGTCTGCCTTAGAACGACGTCCAGTTTCGCTGCAACCAGCGTGCCGATCGCTTGGGGACGGGGGAACTATGGGCAATTGGGAACCGGTTCAATGACCGACAACCCCTTCCCCGCGGCAGTCGATACATCCGGAATACTTGCAGGGAAAACCATCGTCGCTGTATCCACCGGCAATCTACACTGCCTCGCCCTCGCGAACGATGGCACTGCCTACGCTTGGGGCAGCAATTACTGGGGGCAGTTGGGAAACTCATCGATCCCCATCTTGACTGGATCTTCAGACGTTCCCGTGGCGGTGGACACCACGGGAGTATTGAAGGGGAAAACCGTCGTCGCCGTTTCCGCAGGCTCCACTCACAGTCTTTTTCTGACTTCCGACGGAAAGGTTTATGCCTGTGGTGGCAATGGTGGCCTCGCAGGCGACGGCACCGCGAGTGTATATTCGCCGCTCGTCGAGGTACACATGGGTGGAGTAACCGTCACGGCAATCGCGGCGGGAGGCGATTTCAGCCTAGTCCTCGGTTCGGACGGGAAAATGTATACGTGGGGAAGCAATACCAGCGGCGAACTCGGCAATAATACCAATGGTCTCTATGATCAATATAGCTTCCTACCTGTAGCCGTAGACACATCAGGGGCGTTGGCCGGCAAAACCATCGTCGCGATCTCCGCTGGCGCCTCCCACGCGCTGGCGTTGAGTGCTGACAATATAATTTTCGCGTGGGGTTACCCATTGCCAGCCCTGGGATCCGGTAGCGCGACTCCGGTACGCCCTAATGGATCGCCAGATTCCCCGGTAGCGGTTGACATGAGCGGTGTACTCAACGGGCGCACCATCACTCAAATTTCAGCGGGTTCCCAGTTCAGCGCGGCTCTCGCCTCAAACGGGTCCGTCTACACTTGGGGAATAAACAGCTATGGGGTTTTGGGCGATGGCAGCGGCCAGGGGACGAACCGCTACACTCCTGTCGCGGTGGACGCAACGGGAGCGCTGGCAGGTGTAACAGTCGCCAAAATCGCGAGCGCTCAGCGGCACGTGGTCGCCCTGGCGTCGGACGGAAAATTATATTCGTGGGGAGACAATTCCTACCGGCAGCTCGGCGCTACTCTCCCCGTCGGCCAAACGATATCCGCAGTGCCCATCGCGGTCACGACCTCGGGGCTATTGAGCGGATACACTGTGACCGCATTGCCGGTCGGCAGCGGCGGTGGGGCACTGCATTCTGTCGTTCTGGCTACCTCTTCAATCACTGCACCCGCAATCACAACCAATCCGTCCAGCCAAAGCGTCGCCGCCGGTTCCAGCGCGACATTCACCGCCGCAGCCAGCGGCAATCCGACCCCGACGGTGCAGTGGCAGCAATCGACTGATGGTGGTGCAACGTTCCAGAACATCGCCGGTGCCACTTCAACCACGTTGCCGGTGACCGCAGTTCCCGTCTCGTTCAACGGCTACCTCTACCGCGCGGTGTTCACCAACAGCGCCGGCGCGGCCACCACGTCTGCCGCGACGCTCACCGTCACCGCGGGTCCCGTAATCACGACCAATCCAGCCGACGTCACCACAAACGCAGGCGGCACCGCTGTTTTCACAGCTGCTGCCAGCGGCTCGCCCGCGCCCACGGTGCAATGGCAATCCAGCACCGACGGCGGCGCGACATTCAGCAACCTGGCTGGTGCCACCAGCGCGACGTTATCCGTGCCGAGCGTATTGGCCGGTCAGAACGGAACGAAATTCCGCGCGGTTTTCACCAACGCGACGGGAACCGCCACTTCCACCGCAGCCACACTTACGGTTAACGTTGCTCCGGTGTTCACCACCCAGCCGCTTAGCCAAACTGTCGCGGTCGGAGCGGCGGTTAACCTCGTATCGCTGGCCACTGGTTCGCCAGCGCCTACCTACCAGTGGCAGAAGAACGGTACCAACGTAGCCGGGGCAACCAGCGCAACTCTGGGCTTTTTCGCCACCGTCACCAGCGGCGGAGATTACACCGTCGTGGCCACCAACATCGCTGGCGCCGCCACCAGTAATGCCGCCAAAGTCACGGTCACCTCCAGCTCCAGTTCGTCCTCTTCTAGCTCAAGCAGCTCAAGTTCGAGCAGCTCCTCCTCCAGCTCGAGCAGCAGTTCATCGTCGTCATCGAGTAGTTCGAGCAGCAGTGGATCATCGTCCGGCGGTGGTGGCGGTGGCGCTTTCCCGCTCGGGTTCTCAACATTCGTCGCACCAATCCTTTTCCTACGGGTTTTGAGGAGCAGAAAGTCAAATTAACCAATCGCCTGCGCTCACGGTCTGACTTCAAACCAGAAGGGCGCGAACATCTCGTGACCGCCAAGATTGAGTTGCGACCAGATTACATAATGCCCAGCGCGCGGGATCGTAAGCTTGAACGTGAGCCGCGGCTGATATGGGTCCGGAGCGCGAGAAAGGTCGGACTCGATCGGATGCAGGTGAGCAAAACCGCTCCGTGCCGCATCAAACGCCACCAAATGCGCATAGGCTCCCATCACGGGTAGGAGTGATACCGCGCCACCATCCACGCCGCTTATCGTAAGCGAAAGATCGGCGCTTTTTCCGGCGCGGAGCTGCGCGGTAGAGGGTTGCAGCGTGAACCGGTATCCTTGTTCTAAATACGTCCAGGCCTGCGGCGGCGGTGGCTCACCGGTTTCGACCGTGTTATCCCTTTCCGATGCTTTTACGTCGAAATCGGCACTGGCATAGAGTCCGCGTGCGGTCGCGGCAGGTGTAAAATCAGCAAAGACGCGATAAAGGCCCGTGCGTTTTGGCGTGAATGCGAATATCCATTCGCCCGGTCGCTGTCCCGGCCGCGGATGTACGTGCTGATAGTCGGTCAGCGTGGGATCAATAATCAGCAGGTGCAGCTTCTGCGTGTGGGCAATCAGCAGATCCTCCGGCGTGACGGGTTTTCCCGTGGACGTTTTCAAGGTGAGCACGAGCTCAATTTTTTGCGAGGCAGTCGCGGGACCTGCGCTCGCGAGCGTCATCTCCACCGGCGACCGCACGGCCACCACAGGCATAAATTGCGGGTTCGCCGGATCGCAAAATTCAATGCTGCCCGCGCCCGCCCGAAAATCCATGTGGCTCAAATTTGTGCCCGTCGGCAGCCGTCGTGCGACCGCAAAAAGCGCCATCGCGCCGAGCGTAATCCACACAACCTGGCGCCATCGGCCTGCCGTCTTTGGCGTCTTTCCGCACGAAACTGCTTCGATCGGTGCGTTCATCCCTTCTTCATTTTCTGCAAAAATTCTTGCACCTCCCAGGTGCTGCCATCGGCACGGTATATAATCTTCCCTGTATCATCGAGCAGCAGCGTGGTTGCCGTGTGATTGAGGATGTTTCCCTTAAACTCCCGCAACACGCCAAATTGTGCGAGCAAGCTTTTAATCGCTGGCTCGGGCCCGGTGAGAAACGAGTAGTTACCCGTGTCGATCGCGCGTAACCGTGCGTATTCCTTCAGCACACCGGGCGTGTCGTAGGCCGGATCGAGGGAGACCGATACCAGCTCCAGATTCGCCACGCCCGCCTCACGCGCCAGCCGTTGCACCTGTTGAAAACGCGCCACCGCCGCCGGACACATTTTCGCCACCTGGCAGCGCGTAAAGATGAAATTCAACATCACCTGCCGGCCCCGAAACCGTTCGCTCTTTATCAGCCGTCCATCCTGGTCGAAAAGCGCAAACTGCGGCGCGCTTTCACCCACCTCGCGGTAGGCCTGGTTCCCGCGAATGACCGTTTCCTGGCCAAGCGCATTGGACGCTGCCTCGATGGCTGCGGTCTCGGCCGGATCAGCCGGCCAGATATTCTCCAGCTTAAAGTCTCCATTAGCGCTGGTGACCAGGTCGGCTCGGATTCGACAACCGACCCGGGCGATCGCCAGATCGCCCGCTGACACGTCGAAGTCCATCGCCATGGCCGGCATGAGGCCTTTGATGTCCTCGTGGCGCACCCGAATGGTTTTCCCCGCGACGTCGACGGCGAGAATCTCCCCGGTTAACGGATACCGTTTCTCAGCCGGGTTGGCCGGATTCTCGCCAACCTGCGTCTCGGGCGTTTTCGCGCAGCCGGACCAAATCAGCAACGCCAGCAAAACCAGGCGATACCCGCCAGCCCGTCCAAAAACGCGTCGCCGACCCAACAGCTGCAGGCGTTCCTGCGCTGGCGTGAAATAAGTTTTGATTAGAATCATCAGATCGCCGGGGGAATAATGGCCCATGCGATTGCGGATCGTACACTTCCGGCTTCGTTTCGCAACCGATGCCCCACGCTTCCTCGTCAATTCGAACCGCGGACTACAAACCAGCACTCGCTTGGTTCACCGCCCTGGGTAGCGCGTGGGTGTTCGTGCTCGTAACACTCGGCGCCTTCACCACCAGTATCGGAGCAGGCATGGCGTTTCCCGACTGGCCGCTCTCCAATGGTTCCCTCAATCCCGACGGCTGGCTGAGCGATCTCGCAATGTTTGCCGAGCATTCGCACCGCCTGAGCGCTGGCTTGATGAGCGCTATCACGATCACACTCGCCGCGTGGCTGTGGCGCTCGGAAAAACGTCGCTGGCTGCGCTGGCTGGCGATCGCAGCAGTAGCGCTTGTTTTTGTCCAAGCCGTCGTTGGCGGTCTGCGGGTTCTGCTGGAAAATCACCAAATCGCTATGATCGGGACCAGTGTGGGCCGGCTTTTCGCCATGCTGCACGCGTGCCTGGCGCAGATTTTTGTTTGTACCCTGGCCGCGATTGCCGCGGCGTGTTCGCGGTCTTGGATCGAGTCAAACCCGCCTGCCGAATCAGAGCAGGCCAAGCAGCACCGCCAGGTCGGAAGGCTTTGCTGCGCGTTGTTGCTCGCCCAACTCGCGATCGCTGCCGTGATGCGACACAGCTTTGCCGGACTCGCCATTCCGAGTTTTCCCTTGAGCACGCCTGAAGGTGACTGGTTGCCGAAATTCTGGGATTTCCGGGTGGCCATCCATTTTGCGCACCGCCTCGTGGCGTTGGCCATTACAGTCGCTGTCTCTTGGTTCGTGTTAACTCTGCTTCGTGACCGCCGCGTCTCCCGTCCTCTCCAAACCGCCGCGGCCGGCCTGATCGGCCTGCTTTCCCTGCAAATTTGCCTCGGGGCTTCCGTGGTGTGGTCCGGCCGAAATCCGGAGGTGACCACGGCCCACGTGATCGTCGGAGCGACTACACTGGCCCTGACCTTTCTCCTTACCTGGGTGCTCCATCGCGACGCGATCGAGGCCCGCTCTGCTCCCGTCACAACCAATACCAGCCGCCAGTCTGTACCGCAGACTTCTGCCTTTAGCCGCGCATGATTCCTTCCTCGTTAACCTCAACCGTTTCCTCCCTGCCAACCACTGCGGCCAGGGCAACCTTTGGCGACTATCTGGAGTTAACCAAACCGCGGCTCAGTCTTTTGTCCGTGCTCACCGCCGTCGTCGGATACTTCTCGACCCGCAGCGCGTGGGAACCGGCGCTGTTCTTCCCGATGCTGCTCGGCACCTCCTGCGCCGCAGCGGGTGTCGCTGCGCTAAATCAATGGATGGAAAGCGACACTGACGCGTTGATGAAACGCACCGCCGACCGTCCCATTCCTTCCGGTCGCGTGGCAACGGGTTCGGCCTTTATTCTCGGCTGGGCGCTGTGTGCCATCGGGCTCGCGGTACTTTTTGCCTGGGTTAACGGCCTCGCCGCGTTCTTCGCGTTGGCGACGATCGTCTCCTATTTGGCGCTCTATACGCCCGCAAAACGCCGGTCGCGCTGGTCGACCGAGATCGGCGCCGTTGCCGGCGCCTTCCCTCCGTTGATCGGTTGGGCGGCCGCCGAAGGGCGCGTTTCTGCACTCGGCTGGATCTTGTATGGCGTGCTCTTTTTCTGGCAAATCCCGCATTTCATGGCGATCGCCTGGACCTACCGACGCGACTACGACGCAGTTCATTTCCCCATGCTGGCCGTGCGCGATGACACGGGTCGTAAGGTCGCGCGCTGGTCGCTCGTCGCGACCGTAGCCGTTGTTGGGCTTAGTGCGCTGCCGACGGCGCTCGGCCTCACCAGCCGCTCTTATCTGGTAATGACGTTGATACTCGGTGCCTGGTTCACGGCGCGCTCCCTCGCCTTTCTGCTCACGACGTCGCGTGAAGCCACTGCCCGCCGGCTCTTCTTTGCCTCAATCATCTGGTTGCCCCTGCAACTGACCGCGCTCGTGGCGGATCGCTGGTTGCTCGCGCCATGAACGTGCAAGATTTCCCGGCGCTCAATGCCAGCCTGAACGCGACGTCGGCCTTGCTGATGACGGCTGGTTTCATCTCGATTAAAACCAAGCGCATCGCGGCCCATCGGGTCTGCATGCTGGCGTCTGTTATCGTCTCGGTGGTCTTTCTCGTCTGCTACGTCATCTACCACGTGCGCAAGGGCGAACCGACCCGCTTCGGCGGCACCGGCGCAATTCGCAGCGTCTATTTTACGATGCTAATTTCGCATATCCTGCTCGCGATAGCGATCGTGCCGCTGGTGATGCGCACGGTCTTCCTCGCGCTCAAAGGCAGGATCGAGCAGCACCGCGCTTGGGCCCGGTGGACATTTCCTCTTTGGTACTACGTATCGGTCACGGGAGTACTGGTCTATTTTTTCCTCTATCGCTGGTGGCCGACCGCGTGAAGACTCGCACACAGGCGAATTTCCCTCGCTGTATAACTGATACTCAAGCTGGAACCACCGTCGTACCAGTTCGGCTTATGACTCAGGCGCCGAGTTGAAACGCCCTCACGGGTGGAAACGCTTCACCTTGACCAGCCGCATTCTGCGCAGCCACCCCATCGACCTCGATGTTCGCTCCATTTTATAAATCTCCCCGTCTCCATCGCCTAGCCAACGTGCTCTTGTTCTCGTTGCTGCCACTCTTGCTCAGCGGCTGGAGCTGGACGGAGGGACCGCAATCCACCTTCCAAACGGAGGGTCCGGTCGCGAAATCCCAGCTCCAGGTATTTTATACTACGCTCTGGGTGACCGGCATCATTTTCGTCCTCGTCGCCGGCGTGCTAGCCTACGCGACGTTGAAATTCCGGGCCCGCCATGAGACCGATGGACATGCCGAACCACCATCACAGAGCCACGGTAATCCCCTGATCGAACTCAGTTTGATCGCCGCATCGGTCTTCGCGCTGGTCATCATCGCCGTGCCGACACTCCGCGCTATCTGGTACACGTACGACGTGCCGGAGGAGGAAAAGGTCAACGCCTACGAGGTCAATGCCACCGGCCTGCAATGGTGGTTCCGTTTTGAATATCCGAAGGAACCGGTCGACGGCGCAGGCAACCTCGTCGCCGCGAACGAACTGGTGATTCCCGCCAATCGTCCCGTGCGCATCAACCTCCGCTCTGCCGACGTCATCCATAGTTTTTGGGTGCCGAAGCTCGCCGGCAAGGTCGATATGATCCCCAATCGCGGCAACCACATCTGGCTGCAGGCCGACGCCCCCGGCTACTTCTGGGGCCAATGCGCGGAGTTCTGCGGAGAGGATCACGCCGTGATGCGTTTCCGTGTCATCGCGCTCAACGAGAAAGATTTTGCCGACTGGCTGGCCCGGCAGAAGCAGCCTGCCCGCACCGCCGATTCGCGCGCCGTCGCCGCCGTCGAACCGTTGCGGATTGAACCTGCCAGTTTTCACTTTCAAAGAAATGCACCGGGCTGGAGCGACCTGTTCGACACCGATCCGTTCAGTCATTGGCGTGAGAAACAATCGCCGGAGCGTGAAGAAAACCCGGCGCTCGTTGCCCAAGGCCGAAAGCTGTTTCAGGACAAAACCTGCGTTACCTGTCACACCATCCGCGGCCACGAGGGCGCCGGCGTCACCGCGCCCGATCTCACTCATGTCGGCGCGCGCACAACCATCGCGGGCGGCCTGCTGGAAAACAACGCCGCCAATCTCCGCCGCTGGATCACCGATCCCAACGGCGTGAAACCGCACAATAAAATGTATGTAGGCGTTCCCATGGGCGGAACTGTCATGCCCGGTTATATGAAGCGCGATGCCAACTCCGGTGCCTTCATGCCCAACATCGCACTGACTGACGCCGAAGCCACTGCCCTCGTCGCCTACCTGCAGAGCTTAAAGTAAGCGTACCTCTTTACCTCACGACCAGCTGTAGCCCGTTCATGGAAACCATCGCGCCAACCATCTTGCCCGCCAACGATAAACCTGTCGCAGCGAAACGCCCCTGGCTCTTTACGCGCCCCACGGCGAAAACCGGCCTGGTCAGCTGGCTCACGACTGTCGACCATAAACGCGTCGGCCTGCTCTACGGTTTTTCCGCGCTCTTCTTTTTCCTCGTCGGCGGTTTCGAGGCGCTGCTGATTCGCGTCCAGCTCGCGGTACCCAATAATACGTTTCTCCAGCACCAGACCTACAACGAGCTCTTCACGATGCACGCGACGACGATGATCTTCCTCGCCGTCATGCCGCTCTCGGCCGCGTTCTTCAACTACATCATGCCGCTCCAGATCGGCGCGCGCGACGTCGCCTTTCCCCGGCTGAATGGTTTTGCCTTCTGGGTTTTTCTCGCAGGCGCCGTTATTCTCAACGTCGGCTGGTTCATCAAATCCGGTTCTCCCGATGCTGGCTGGTTCGGCTATGCTCCGCTCACCTCCAACGCCTACTCCAACCAGTTCGCGACTGACATCTCCACCGACCTCTGGGTTATGGGTCTGCAAATCCTCGGCGTCTCCTCGGTCATCGGCTCGCTCAATTTCATCGTCACCATCATCAACCTGCGCGCTCCGGGCATGACGATGATGCGTCTCCCGGTCTTCACCTGGATGACCCTGATCACGGCGTTCCTCATCATCCTTTCGTTTCCCGCCATCACCATTGCGCTGGTCGAGCTGATGATGGACCGCAATTTCGCCACCAACTTTTTCGAGGTCTCCAACGGCGGCCTGCCGATCCTCTGGCAACACCTATTTTGGATCTTCGGCCATCCTGAGGTCTACATCCTGATTTTGCCCGCCATGGGTATCATCTCGGAAATCTTCCCCACCTTTTCGCGGAAACCTCTCTTCGGCTATCCGATCGTTGTCTTCTCCGGTGCCGCCATAGGCTTCCTCGGCTTCGGCGTTTGGAGCCACCACATGTTCACCACCGGCATGGGCACGGTCGCCACCGCCGCATTTTCACTCATGACCATGGCCATCGCCGTGCCCACCGGGGTGAAGATCTTCAACTGGATCGGCACGCTCTGGAACGGGCACCTGCAAATGCGCACGCCCATGATGTTCGCCCTCGGCTTCATCTGGATGTTCATGATGGGAGGTATGTCCGGTATCATGCACTCAGCCGCCCCGGCGGACGCGCAGCAGCAGGACAGTTATTTCGTCGTCGCCCATTTTCATTATGTGCTGATCGGTGGTTCGGTTTTCGCGCTGCTGGCGGGCATTCACT
>Ga0302323_100001810_pt1 | contig 17347 bp, 21 predicted proteins | sample Fen_T0_3_FD_201950 | JGI IMG/M metagenome (GOLD analysis project Ga0302323, IMG submission 201950) | Peat permafrost microbial communities from Stordalen Mire near Abisko, Sweden - Fen_T0_3 | ecosystem: Environmental > Terrestrial > Soil > Wetlands > Permafrost | place: Sweden: Abisko... | reverse complement strand
CGGGCTGCCGCCTGACGTGGTCAAGGAGTGCCTACTCGGCGTGATCACGGCCAAGCTGCAGCCGCCCGGCGCGGCCGAGCCGAAGAACTTCGAGGAATACTGCCTGCGCCATTTTGGCACCGGGATCTCCAAGCACTTCATGATTCCCTACAACGAGCGGTTGTGGGGCGTGCCACCAAGTGAGATCACGGCTGCCTGGTGTTCCCGTTTCGTGCCTCTACCCAACCTAGAGCAGGTGGTGGCGGGCGCGGTGGGCGCGAATGCGGGCGCGCTGGGCTACAACGCCTCGTTCATGTACCCCAAGCAAGGCGGTATTCAGACCTTCGCAGCGGCCCTGGCCGGACGCTTGGACCCAGCGCGGGTGCACACTTCGTCCAGCCTCGACGAACTCGATTTCCAGCAGCGCGAGGCCGTGTTTGGCGGCGAGCGCGTGCCCTATTCCGCGGTGGTATCGACCCTGCCCCTACCCGAGTTGCTCAAGCGCATGCCCGGCCTGCCCAAGGACATCGAAGCCCACGCCAGCCGCTTGCGCTGTACCACTTTGCGCTACCTGGATTTGGCCACCCGCTCGCGGCCGCCGGCGGATTGGCATTGGGTCTACGTGCCCGAGAAACGTTACCCCTTCTACCGCGTGGGTATCTTCAGCAACGCCGTGGCCAGCATGGCGGCGCCCGGGGGTGGTTCGTTCTACGTCGAACTGGCGGATCGCGGTCCCGTGAGCGAGGGCACCGTGCGCGCAGCGGCCCAGGGACTGGCCGATATGGGCGCCATCGTATCGCCCGAAGATGTGCTGTTCGCCGATGCGCGCGAGATCGACTACGCCTACGTGGTCTTCGACGACCACTACTACGCCGCCACCAGCGCCATCTTCGCGTTCCTCGAATCGCACGCCATCTATTCGCGCGGCCGTTACGGTTCGTGGACCTACAATGCAATGGAGGACTGCCTCATTGCTGGACGCGATGTCGCTGCCACCATCGAAAACAAGACTGCAGGAGTCAAGCTATGAGCCAAGCCGACGCCAACCAGACCCCCGACGTTTCCATCGTCATACCGATCTACAACGAGGAAGGGATCCTGCGCGGGTCGGTCCTTGAGCTGCGTGAGAAGCTTCGCCCATTTGGCTTTAGCTATGAACTACTCCTGTGCGAGAACGGCTCGCGCGACCGCACCGTCGAGATCGGCAAGGAGCTGGAAGCCGAACATTCCGTGGTGCGACTGCTCTCCATTGGTCAGCCCAACTACGGCTTGGCCATGAAGACCGGCATCCTCGAAGCGCGCGGTAAGATCGTCATCTGCGACGAAATTGATCTGTGCGACACCCAGTTCTACGCGCGCGCTCTGGCCTTGCTTGAACGCACCGACACGGAATTCGTCGTCGGCTCGAAGGCCATGGTGGGCTCGAACGACCAGCGTCCCATGCTCCGCCGCCTGGGCACGCAGGTGTATAACGGTCTGCTGCGCGCGGTCTGCCACTACCGTGGCACTGATACCCACGGGCTCAAAGCCTTCAAGCGCGAGGCGTTGCTGGAAACCGCCAAGCGCTGCGTGCTTGACCGCGACGTCTTCGCCAGCGAATTCGTCATCCGCGCCCATCGCGAAAAGAAGAAGGTGGTGGAGATTCCGTTCGCCGTGCACGAGAAGCGGCCCCCGTCGATCAACCTGCTCAAACGTGTGCCCCACGTGCTCAAGAGCGTGGCCCGGCTCGCGATCTCCGTGCGCAAGAACGGAGACTAAATGCCCCAGCCGCCGCTCACGTGGATGTTGGTGCCGTTGACGTAGCTGGCTTCCTCGGAGAGTAGGAAGAGGGCGGCGGCCACCACATCGTCCACCGAGCCCACGTTACCGGCTGGGATGGTCTTCACCATCTGGGATAGCTCGGCCAGGTCGGCGGAGCCCGAATCGATGAAGCCGGGCGAGATGGCATTGGCCGTGATCTGATGCGGGGCCAGGGCCTTGGCCAGGCTGCGCACAAGTCCAAGTACCGAGACCTTGGCCAGGTAGTGTGCGGTGATCTGCGTCTGCGCCATGATGCGATCGGCGTTGGCCATGCTGAAGGCCAGAATGCGGCCCCAGCGCCGCTCTATCATGCTGGGTGCGACCAACCGGGCCAGGAAGAACAGGCTGTCCAGGTTGTTGGCGAACGTTGCCCGCCACCCATCCGCGGTTTCGTCGAGCAGATCGACCCGGTGGAACGGTCCCGCGCAATGCACGAGGGCGTCGATGCGCCCACGCCAGGCCAGCACCTGGTCGAACATCTCCGTGCATACCTCGGGCTGGGAAACGTCGGCGCACAAGGCGAGGGCAGCGCCACCGCACGCCTCGACGGCGTTGATAGCGATCTGGGCGTCTTCCTCGCTGGTGCGGTAACAAACGGCGATGTCCCATTCTCGCTCGGCCAGGGCTTGCGCGATAGCGCGTCCGATCCCTCGGGCGCCACCTGGAATGAGAGCCACCCGCCGCACAACTACTTGCCCATGACGAGGGCCAACGCGACAGCGGCGGCCACGATGATGGCGAAGGCGAGCAAGCGCGGCCAGGCTCGCTCCTTGGTCGCGCGGAGGGCGGCAACCTCGCTGATGCCCGACAGCGATTCGGCGGTGACCAGGAACAGCTGGCGCGTGACCCTCGGCAACTCACCGCCCAGGCGCTCCGCGATGCGGGCCAGTTGGTGGGCAATCTCGTCGAAAGTCGGCCGCTTGTTTCGATCCTTGGTCATCATGGTGGCGATGGCCTGAACCAATTCCGCGTCGGCGGTCGGGGCGTCGGCGCGCGCGTCCGGAACCGGCGCCGCCAGGTGCATGCGCATGACTTCGAGATATTCCTTCACCGACGGCCCTTGCTGGGCCCGGAACGGTGGGTGGCCAGTGAGGAGGTGGAAGAGGGTGCAGCCGAGGGAGTAGACGTCGGCGCGCTGGTCGAGCTCTTCGCCGCGCGCCTGCTCGGGCGCAATGTAGTCCGCCGTGCCAACGACCATGCCTCGGGCGGTCAGGCTCTTGTCGGCGGTATAGGACTTGGCCAGTCCGAAATCCGTGACCTTCAAGACCCCGTGGCGCGAAATGCCAAGGTTCGCGGGCTTGACGTCGCGGTGGATGATGCCTGCGTGCGCGGCCTCGCCAAGTCCGGTGGCGGCTTCCGCGCCGATCAAGGCAACCACGGGGCTGGGCAGCGGTCCGCGCTCTTCGAGCAGCTTCTGCGTGTCGCCGCCTTCGAGCAGCTCCATGGCGTAGTAGGGCCGCGGTGGGTCACCGGTTTGGCCGGCCTCGAACACCGGGATGAGGTTGGGATGCGACAGCCGGGCCAAGGCCCGCGCTTCGCGCAGAAAGCGCTCGGTGATGGTGGCGTTGTTGACCTGGCCAGTGCCCAGCACCTTGATGGCGGCGCGCCGGCCCAGGGAATCGTCAGTCGCCAGATAGACCTCGCTCATGGCGCCAATGCCGAGCTTCTGCTCGACCCGATAGCGGCCCACGCGTGCGCCAGCGGCCAGGAAGGGAATAGGCTCGTGCCCGCGCTTCGTGCGCGAAAGCCCCGCGCCTTCATCAGGCGTTGGCATGGTTAGCCCGGCACCTCCTCGTCCTCTGCGGCATAACTTTCAAATCTGGTGTACTCCCGAATGAAGGTCAAATCCACCTCGCCTGTCGGTCCAGCGCGGTTCTTTCCGATCTTGAGCAGTGCCTTGCCACGCCCAGCAGGGTCAGCATTGTACATCTCGTCGCGGTGGATGAAGAGAATGATGTCGGCGTCCTGCTCGATGGCCCCGGATTCGCGCAAGTCGGACAGTTGCGGCGTCTTGTCCTCGCGCTTTTCCACGCTGCGGTTGAGCTGTGAGACGGCGATGATGGGGACGTGCAGTTCCTTGGCCAGGGCCTTGAGCCCGCGTGAGATGTCGGCGATTTCGCGCTCGCGCGACTCCTCCCGGCGGCCGCCCAGGCCATGGGCGAGCTGCAAGTAGTCGATCACGATCAGCCCCATGGGCTTCTCGCCACCTTCCTTTTGGGGCGGAAAGAAGCGCGGGTCGCTGCGGAACCTGCGAGCCTTGGCGCGCAGTTCCAGGATGTTCACGCCCGGCGAATCGTCGATGAGGATGGGCGCCTGCGAGATGCGATTGCCGGCGGGGTAGATCTTGTTCTTCCACTCGCTATACTCGATGAGGCCTCGGCGCATGCGGTTGGAATCGATGCGCGCCTCGCCGGCTAGCAAGCGTTCGATGAGCTCGTGCTTGGACATTTCCAGCGAAAAGACAAAGACCGGAATCTTGTGCTCCAGCGCGGCGTGGCTGGCAACATTGAGCGCCCACGAGGTCTTGCCCACGCCGGGGCGGGCCGCCACGATGATGAGGTTCTCGGGCTGAAAGCCGGCCGTGATCTCGTCCAGCTTCTTGAAGCCGGAGGGGACCCCGGTTACCGACCTGCTTTCGCGGGCGCGAGCGTCGATGTTCTCCAGCACCTCGCTCATGATCTCGCTGACGGGTCGGGCGTTCTCGCGGCGATTCTTCTGCGCCACCTGGAACACCATGCGCTCGGATTCGTCGAGGAATTGTTCGTAGTCGCCGAATTCACCGTAGGCGCGCGACTGGATCTCGGCGCACGCGGCGATGAGCCGGCGCAAGGTGGCCTTTTCCTGCACCAGGCGCGCGTAGTGCGCGATGTTCTCGGCGGTGGGAACGGAATTGGCCAGCTCGATGAGATAGGCTTGGCCATTTTCCAGGCGGGCCAGCGACCCGCGGTTCTTAAGCTCGTCACCTAGGGAAACCACGTCGATGGGCTGGCGCCGCTTGTCCAGCTCCAGCATGGCCACGAAGATCTCGCGGTGGGCGGGCAGCAAGAAATCGTCGCCCGTGATGGTGGTCGCCATCTCGTCGAAGGCCGAGGGCTTGACCAGCACGCCACCCAGCGCCGAGCGTTCGGCCTCGATGTTGTGCGGCGGTTGCCTCCCAGGCGGGAGCGCATCCGATGGGTAATCGGCCATGGGCGCTGAGTGTAACCGCTTTTTCACCACAGAGGCACGGAGGACTCAGAGGCCTGAAAAGAAACGGGTCCGGACCGTGAGATCCGAACCCATCTTATTCCGTATCCTCTGTGCTCTCTGTGTCTCTGTGGTGAAGTCCTAGGCTTCCTTCTTGACCACCCAGACTTTGATCTTGGCCGTGATCTCGTGGCCCAGCTTTACCACCACCTCGGTCATGCCCAAGGTCTTGATGGGCTCGTCGAGGACGATCTTCTTGGCATCCAGCTTGACTCCCTGTTCGGCCAAGGCCTCGGCGATGTCGCGGTTGTTGACCGAGCCGTAGAGCTTGTCTTCCTCGCCCACGGCGCGTGACAGCGACACGGACACCTGCGACAGGCGATCCGCCTCGGACTGCATCTCCTTGGCCAGCTTGGCCACACGCGCGGCGATGACTCGCTGTTCGTGTTGGAGGCGGGCTTCGTCCTTCTCGGTGGCCGGCACGGCCAGGCCGCTGGGCAGAAGGTAGTTGCGCCCATAGCCTGGCTTGACGGACACGACCTCGCCGGCCTTGCCCAGATTCTCCATGTTCTCTCGTAGAATGACTCGCATGGCGTTTTCCTTTTTTTTCCGCTCGGGCTACTTGCCCGTGACCGCGAACGGCATGAGGGCGATCATGCGTGCGCGCGATACGGCCCGCGCGATGGATCGCTGATGCTTGGCGCAGTTGCCAGTCAATCGGCGTGGTACCAGCTTGCCGCGATCGGTGATGAAGTACTTGAGCAAACCCGCGTTCTTGTAGTCGATAACGAGGTTCTCATCCGTGCAGAACTTGCAGGGCCTGCGTCGCGAACTCGACTTCTTGCGGCCGCCTTCCTGATCGAGATCCGCGTCTTTCTCTTCTGGTCGTGCCATGGTCTAGCTCCCTCTCCGGACAGGTTCATCGACCTTGCCGAAAACTGCTTCCTCGAAATCGAATGCGCCGTCCTCTTCCTCGTCGCCGAAGGGCCGCGCGCCGGCCTGGCCGGTGGCAATGGCTTCCTCGTCGGGACCGGGCACAGATGCGTTGGCGAAGATCTCGTCGGTCACGGCCGAGGTCTTGGTGGCTGCATCCACATTCTCGTCGGCCTTGATCGAGTAGTAGCGAATCACGGTGTCGGTGAGGTGCAGGTTGCGCTCGACCTCTTCGACCAACCCGGCGCCGCCGAGGTAGTTGAAGAAAACGTAGATTCCCTTGAGCTGCTTCTTGACCTCGTAGGCCAGCTTGCGGCGGCCCCAGTTCTCAACCTTGAGCAATTGACCACCACCCGCCTCGATGACGCCGCGGATCTTGGTGTTGGCTTGGCCGATGGCATCGTTGGTGACATCGGGCTTGAGGATGAAGATGGTCTCGTATTCACGAGTTCTGCCGGGGATATCCCGACATGATCCGGTTCGCTTCTCTGCCATGGTGCTCTCCCTTTGGGCCTACGTCCCGCCGCCGGGCGGCGAGCAAGGAGTTGGTGAAGGTCGCGACTAGCTCGCGCCTCCGGTTTCGGTTTTCTTTCGCCTGTTGAACTTGTTCATGGCCGCCACCAGTCCGTCCTTGACGATGGTCTGGGCGGCATCGGCGGCCTCTTCTATCAGATTCGGCAGCGTTTTCCGCTCTTCGCTTGAAAAATCCGCAAGCACGTAATCGGCACCTTGCCAGGCCGGTGGTGGCCGCCCGATGCCAAATCGCATGCGGCAGAATCCCTCGGTACCGAATTCCGAGACGATCGAACGGAGGCCATTGTGGCCGCCCGTGCCACCGCCCTCGACCAGTCGAAGGCGGCCATAGTCTAGATCCATGTCGTCATGCACGACCAGCGTCTGCGCTGGCGGGATCTTCCAGAAAGCCGCGGCGCGACTGACAGGAAACCCGCTGGTGTTCATGAACTCCATGGGCTTGCAGAAGATGGCTTTCGTACCCCCCAGCCCGGCTTCGGCCAATTCGCCACCCAAGCGCAGACGGGGAGTTGTCGCTCCCGTCCGCCGCATGAGCTCGTCAATGACCATGAAGCCGGCATTGTGCCGGTTGCCGGCATACTGCCGGCCGGGATTGCCGAGACCCACCACCAACCACATTGCAACCACATCGCCCCGAAGACGCCTGAGCAACCCCGCGTGGGTCTACTTGCCCTTCTTCTCCTCCTTCTTGGCGCCCGCGGCAGGCGCTGCTCCAGCGGCGGGTTTGGCCCCCGCAGCGGGCTTGGCCCCCGCGGCGGCTTTGCCACCTGCGGCGGCCTTGCCACCCGCGGCGGCTGTCGCGCCTGCGGCGCCGGCTGCTGGTGCCGCGGCACCTTCTGCTGGTGCTGCACCTTCGGCAGCGACGGTGGCCTCGACCTCGACCTTTTCGATGTGCGGGGCAATAACCGACGCGACGGCTTCCTTGGGATCCAGGGTCGTGCGAACACCCGCTGGCAACTTCAAATCGCTGGCGTGGAAGGCATCGCCGATTTCCAGCGCAGTCACGTCCAGCTCGACCTTGGTTGGGATATCGCCGGGCTTGGCCGCAATGGGCAGGATGTGGTGGGTCAAGTGCAGGTTGCCGCCGTTGACGACGCCCACCGGGATTCCGGTCAGCACCAGGGGCACGCTGACGCTCACCTCCTCGTCCATGCTGACGCGGATAAAGTCCACGTGCACTGGCCGCCGCGACATCGGATCGATCTGCACGTCGCGAATCATGGCCATGACGGCTTCCGACTTGGCGGCGTCTTTCACATCGAGCGTGAACACTGTGTTGCGTTTGCGCTCTTTGTCGAGGGCATGCACCAGCTCTACGGGATCCAGCACGAGCGCAAGGGGAGCGAGTTTGTGGCCGTAGAGCACGGCGGGCAACTTGCCACTGCTGCGTGCACGGCGGGCCGGGCCTTTGCCCGATTGTTGGCGAATTTCGACGGAAACCTTGGCGAAGTCCATGATGACGTCCTTTGCTGCGTACGGATCTCTACTGTCAGCGGGTCTTAATATCAGATGAAGAGGGAACTTAGCGAGTCCCCCATGTGAATTCGTTTGACGGCCTCTCCCAGCAAGGGCGCCACGGAGAGCACGCGTACCTTGGGCGAGGCTTTGACCTCGGGGCGGGGCGGGATGGAATCGGTGATGATCAGCTCTTTGATGGTGCTGGCGTGGATGCGCTCAATGGCCGGGCCAGAGAGCAATCCGTGCGAGATGCAGGCATAGACCGCGCGCGCGCCCTTGTCGGTCAATCCCTTGGCGGCGGCGCACAGGGTGCCCGCGGTATCGACCATGTCGTCGATGATGATGGCGTCGCGGCCTTTCACGTCGCCGATGATGTTCACCAGCTCGGCCACGTTGGGGGCGGGACGGCGCTTGTCGATGATGGCCAGGCTGGCGTCCATGCGCTTGGAAAAGGCGCGGGCGCGTTCGACGCCACCCGCATCGGGCGAGACGATGACCGTTTCGCTGCCGAACTTGGTCTTGAGGTACTCCATCATCACCGGCATGCCATAGATGTGATCGACCGGGATGTTGAAAAAGCCTTGGATCTGGCCAGCGTGAAGATCCATGGCCAGCACGCGATGAACGCCGGCCGCGGTCAGAAGATCGGCGGCGAGCCTGGCCGAAATCGGCGTGCGGGGCCTGGTCTTGCGATCTTGGCGCGCGTACCCGAAGTACGGAATGACCGCCACGATGGGATTGGCCGACGACCGCTTGAGCGCGTCGGTCATGACCAGCAATTCCATCAGGTTGTCGTTGACCGGCGTGCACGTCGGCTGAACCACGAAGCAGTTCACGCCGCGCACGTTTTGGTTGATCTCGACGTACACCTCGCCGTCGGCAAACCGTTCGACCTTAGCATCGCCCAGGGGCTGGCCAAGATGCTGGCACAGGGACTGGGCAAGTTCGGGGTGGGCGTTGCCGCTAAAGATGGCGAATGGTTTGGTCACGTGGTTTTCCTGCCTGGCGGAAGCGCTGGCCCGTCAAGAGGGCGCGAATATTGCCACCCGCACCCACACCTGTCAACGGATGACGCGAGTCCAAACTGACTTATAGATCCGCGGTGAGCAAATAGAACTTGTTGTTGTCGTCGTTGACGATCTTCAGGCTGGGGCGGACGCTCTCGGGCAGGATGCCGCGCAAGCCATCCAGGCGGGTGCGTTCGATGAGGAAGAACATGCGCTTGCCCTTGTGGCTGGTGACGTATTCCTTCAGGTTTTCGGCGTTGCGGTCGCCTAGGAACACTGTGCGTTCGTTGGCGGGTCCTTCGTAGATTTCGTTCTGGGTGTAGAAGTTCTCGCCGCGCCAGTACAACTGCCAAGCCAGCAGGCGTTCGTAGGGCGAATGGCGGTCGCGGTAGTACTGGGCGATGAGGGGTTTCTGCGACCAGTGCGAGGCTGCAGTGCGAATGTAGACGTCGAGCAGAAAATAGGTGAAGGCCACAGCAACGCCGAGGGTGGCAACGGTGGCGATGGTGCGCACGCGCTGCCAGGCGATGAGCGCGGAGGCAACGGTGAAGAGTCCGGCGAACACCCACAGCGTGTGGATGTAATTCATGTCCGGCGGCCACGGTCGGCCCTGCGGCGTGTTCACATAGTCGTAGGAGAACAGCCAGATGAAATGTTGTGCGCTCTTCTGCGCCGACGTCAAGTCGAAGGCCACCAGGGCCAGCAGCGGCGTTCCCGCGAGCACGGCCAGCAGCATCAGCCGGCTGCGCTTTTCGGTCAGCACGTCGTCGAGGAAACAGCCGACCGCGATGGCCAGGCCGGGCAAGGCGGGTAGGATGTAGTGGTGGAACTTGGTCATGGAGAAGGACACCAGGGCGTATCCCGCGACGAACCAGATGGCACCGAACCAAAGGACTTCGCGCCGCTTGATTTCGGCCACTGACATGACCGTGTTGGCGGCACCTTCGGATCTTCGGCCGAACGAACGCATGGCCACCCAGGCCAGTGCCGAGGGCGCCAGTGCGATCCACGGGAATAGGCCGTAGCCCAGCTCGCGGATGAAGTATTCGAAACTGCCGCGATCCCCGTGCCGTCCCGTTACCAGTCGGCGCCAGTGGTTGTCGCCGTACAGTTCGTTCCAGAAGGGGAAGCCGTGGCGAGCCAGCATGGCGTGGTGCCAGGGCACCGCCACCAGCGCACAGGCCAGGATGGAGAAGGGTAGGGCGCGCAGGATCTGGGCGCGGGCTAGCCGCCGCCAGTTCCACGTGAAGAGCAGGTACGCCAGAAATACGATGACGGGCAAACCCAGGCCCGCCAGCCCTTTGGCCAGCATGGCAATCCCGCACAGGATCGAGGCGATGTGTAGATAGAACGGTGCCTTGTAGCGTGTGCGCGCCGTGTACCAAAGAAACGCGAAGAATCCAGCGAAGTAGGGCAGCATGGCCACGGCGCCGGGAATGATGAGCTTGCGCTTGAGCGGCAGCTGCCAACTGAGCTGGATTGAGTTGACGATGAGTTGTGGCAGCACGGTGAGCGCTAGCAGGGCGACCGTCGTGTAGAAGATGGGGTGGTGGGGCCAGGACAGCCCTCGCCACTTACGGCGCGGCAGCTCGTCGTCTTGGTCGTCGAACAGCGCCAGCGCGCACAGACCCAGGCCGAGGGTCATGGGGCCGATGAAGGCCATGTCGGTCATGGCCTGGCGGGCGACCAGGCTGAACAGCGGAAAGGTGGCCAGCGCCAGCACGGAAAGGATTCCGGCGCGGCGGCTGACGAAGCGGGCCACCGGCAGGTACACGCCGAGCAGCGCCACCAGGGCCATCAGGCAGAAAGGCAAGCGCAGGGCCCATTCCGGCCGCGTGGAGAGCGCGAATTCGCCCGCGGACAGCCCGGCCCCGCCGATGCCGAACACCTTCATGGACAGGCTCATGAGCCAGAAGGTGAGCACCGGCTTGGACCAGAAATTGTCGGTGTCGAGCGGCGAGCCCGGCCAGTACAAACTGATGAAGTCGTTCCGCCGCGCCATCTGGCGGCCCACCTCGCCGTAGTGGGTTTCCCACGGATCGAAGAGGCCGTAGCTGCCCGCGAAGGGCAGGTACAGCAGCGCGCCGATGAGCAGCACGAAGATGACCATCTGCCGCTCCGTGAAGCGATCGAAAAAGGGCTGGCTGGCCATGCTGGGCACGGCCGGCGCTGAAGAGGAATGGCTGTCGTCAGGGGTGGAGGTCATCGGGGTTCGTCGGAGAGTCGTTGAAAGATCGTTGATCTTGGCTCGGCATGCTATGCGCGCCCGCCCCGCCTGTGAAGTACGAAGGCGAGCACCAGCAGCACGAGCGAAAGCCCGAGGCCGGGCAGCCAAATCTGCAGTAGCTGCGGTCGCCAGTAGCCTTCAGCGGTGATGCCGATGTGATTTCGGCGAGCGAAATCGACCTGCGCGGCCAGGAAGGTACTGGCCACGGCCAGCAAGGCCAAAGCGGCCAGCACGCGCGGGCTGCGCTGTTGCGGAGATGTGTTCACGGTGAAGCCAAGTCTGATTTCGGGCGGTAGGAGATACGAGCAGGATGCGGCCGTCAAGTGCGAGTCGTGTTTGGCGCGATGCCCCCTTGGCGGATTTGAACTCTCACCGACCTTCGTAGGTTTGCGAAAAGCAGTATCAGTGCGATACTATACGGGTCGTGCCCAGAAAGCTGCGGGAGCTGATAGCCGACCTCAAGCGCGCCGGTTTCGTTCATGAGCCGGCCCGCGGGAGTCATCGGAAATTTCGGCATCCCAAAGGGGGGACCGTGGTGATTTCCGGGCATGGCGAGGGCGCGGACGCCCTTCCCTACCAGGAACGCCAGGTACGACGAATGATTGAGGAGAGCCGCAAATGAGTACTAAGAAAGCACGCCAGGAAGAGATTCGCCGCTTGTCGGCGCGGTTTCCTCGTCTGATCGAGTGGAGCGACGAGGACGGCTCGTTCGTGGGTAGCGCGCCGCCGCTGGTCGGTCAGTGCTGTCACGGTAAGACAGAGGCCGATGTGGCCACCCAGCTGGCAATCATCGTGGACGATCTTGTGCAAGACGTGCTCGATGGAAAGATGCCGGCGCCGAAGGTCGAGCCGGGCAAAGTCTACAGCGGCAAATTCGTGCTGCGCATTTCCACGGCACTGCACCAGAAAATCGCGCTCAAGGCCCAGGCCCGTGGCGAAAGCCTCAACCAGTATGTTGCCGATGTGCTGACGCAAACATAGCCACCGCCTGACCTTGCCCCGTCCGAGCTGGGTTGCCATGGGACATGGCGGGCGACGTGTGCTATCGCAACGGCAGGAAGTCCCTTGGTTCTTAGGAGAACGGAATGTCTGAACCGGAACGAGTGAAAGTCGCAATCGTCGGCGGTGGCCCGGCTGGCTGTACCGCTGCCATTTACGCCGCGCGCGCCAACCTGGCGCCAGTGATGCTCGAGGGCGGGGGCCTGGTGGTCGAGCCCACGACGACCCCCGGCGGTCAGCTCACCATCACCACGGAGGTGGAAAACTATCCCGGCTTTCCGCATGGCGTGCAGGGGCCGAAACTGATGGAGCTGATGCGTGCCCAGGCCGAACACAGCGGCGCACGCGTCCTCACCACCGATGTGACGTCTGTTGATCTGTCGGCGCGGCCGTTCAGGATTTCGACAGGCGATGGAGACTTTCTGTCCGAAACGTTGATCGTCGCCACTGGCGCGTCGGCCAAGTGGCTCGACATTCCTAGTGAAGAGAAATTCCGTAACCACGGCCTGTCCGCCTGCGCGACCTGCGATGGCGCTTTCTTCAAGGGTCTGGACCTGGTGGTCGTGGGCGGCGGCGATACCGCCATGGAAGAGGCGACGTATCTCAGCAACCTGGCCAGCAAGGTCAGCATCGTCCACCGCCGCGACGGTTTCCGCGCCTCGCAGGCCATGCTGGAACGGGCACGCAAGAATCCCAAGATCGCCTTCGTCACCAACGCCGTGATCGACGAGATCCTGGGCGATCTTCCCAAGCCTGGCGTCACCGGGGTGCGCTTGCGCGATCCGCGCGACGGCAGCACTCGCGAACTGGCTTGCCAGGGGATTTTCGTCGCTATCGGCCACGTGCCGAGCAGCGCTCTGTTCAAGGGCAAGCTGGACATGGATGAAGCCGGCTACATCCATACCAAGCCAGGCTCGACGGCCACCAACGTGCCAGGCGTGTTTGCCTGCGGCGACGTCGCCGACCACGTGTACCGCCAGGCCATCACGGCCGCGGGAACCGGGTGCATGGCGGCCATCGACGCCGAGCGCTTCATGGCGCAGTAGCTCTAGTAGTCTCGTCGTCGCGGTAGCATAATTGCTGGCGATGAGCGAGAGCCCGCCCTTTGAGCCGACCAACGAACCCGAGATTGACGTGGAGATAACGCCCTCCATGGAGATCACGGCCTCAGCGGGCAACACCGAGCAGATCGCCGCCTGCCTGACCAAAGTCAGCTTGTTCGCGGATCTACCCGCTGTGTACCTGCGGCGCATCGCCAGCCTGGGCGTCGAGGAATCGTACAAGCGCGGCGCCCCGGTCTTTGTCGAGGGCACGGCCGGCGACAAGCTGTACGTCATTCTCTCGGGCTCGGTACGCATCAGCCGCCAGGTCCCCGGCATGGGCGAGGAAGCCCTGGCCATCCTCAAGGCCGGCGACTATTTCGGTGAAATGGCGCTGATTGACGATTTTCCACGCAGCGCGGACGCCATCGCCCACGAGGCGTGCAAGCTGCTGGTGCTTACCAAAGAGCGTGTCGCTGACCTGCTTTTCGTGGACCGCGACTTGGCCTACGACCTTCTGTGGAGCTTCGTGCGCACCCTGTCCGCCCGCCTGCGCGAGACCAACGACAAGATGACGTTCCTCGCCGTCAGTAGTCGGTTCTAGGGTTCAAGCTCACGCTACCCTCGCGCCATGGACCCCGAAGCCAAGAAGATGTGGGGCGTCGCCGCTTCGACCGGTGCGGTTGGTCTTGAAATCGCGGTGGCCATTGGCATAGGGTACCTCGGCGGACAGTACTTGGATCGCAGACTTGGTACGGCTCCCTGGTTTATGTGGGTGGGGTTCGTGGCAGGGGTGGGGGCCGGCATCAAGGCGCTGGTTCGAGTGGTTCGCAGCTACAAGAGAAGCCTCGAAGAAGACGATCGCCCGGACCCGAAATGAGCAGCAAAAACTTCGGTACCATGGATCTCGCCAATCTGATCTTGGCCGTCGCTGTGACGGCGTTGGTTGGGCTTGTCTGGGGCAGAACCGGCACCGTGGCAGGCGGCGTGGGCGCGATTTTGGCGTGCATCAACCTGTGGGTCATCCGGCGGCTGGCGGGACGTGCCGTGTCGCGGGCCGCGCTGGGGGACAAGTCCCAGGCATCGTGGCTGATCGCGGCCCTGGGAACGAAGATGTTGATTCTCTTCGGGCTGGTGTGGCTTGCCATACGCGTCTACAATCTCGCCCTCGTGCCATTCGCCATCGGAATATCCGTTTTGCCAATCTCGCTGGTCTTCAGCGGACTGTGGATAGGCTCCACGGCCGGCGAGCAGGGGAAAGCATAGAGCATGGGTCCACACTCCACTTGGTTCAGTTTCTTTCCAGGGTACGAAACCCTGCGTGGAAATCTGGAAATCTTCTTTGGCCGCGAATGGACCTGGCAGGTCTTCCAGGCCACCCACTTCGAGATCGACCACATCTTGGGCGGTCTGCTGGTGTTTCTCCTGCTGGTGCTATTTGCCTTCCGCTACGCGCTGAGCATTCGTGGCAGTTCGGATGGCGGTGCCGTGCCACCGCCGCGTTTCTGCTTGCGCAACCTGCTTGAGACCTTCGGCGACATGGTGTTCGGCCTCATGGAAGGGCCCATGGGCGCCAAGAATACCCGCAAGTACCTGCCGCTCATCGGGACGTTGTTTCTCTTCATCCTTTTCAGCAACTTGCTGTCCTTGATTCCGGGCTTCCTGCCTCCGACCGCGTCGCTCAAGACCAACATCGCCTTGGCGGTTCTGGTATTCGTGCTGACCCACGTTTTTGGCGTGGTCGCGCACGGCCCCAAGTACTTCAAGCACTTCATGGGTCCCCTGTGGTGGCTGGCGCCGCTGATGATTCCCATCGAGATCGTCAGCCACATCGCGCGGCCGGTTTCGCTGTCCATGCGACTTCTCGGCAACATCACGGCTGACCACAAGGTTGGCGCGGTGTTCTTCGCGTTGATTCCGGTTCTGGTTCCCGTGCCCTTCCTCGTGATGGGCGTGTTTGTTTCGGTCGTGCAGGCCGTCGTGTTTTCTCTGCTCTCAACCATTTACATATCGACCGCTATTGCTCACGAAGAGCACTAGCCTTATGGTTCGCCCCACCCACCATGTCCCGTACAGGAGGATTCTGAGATGCGCCGAGTAGCCAAGTTGTTCGTCCCGTTGGCCGCGTTTGTGTTCACGGCCCTTTCCAGCGCTGCAGCCTTTGCACAGGGTGCCGCCCCAGCCGCTGACAATTCCAAGGGGCTGATCGGCATCGGCGCCGCTCTTGCCATCGGGCTCGCCGCCCTCGGCGGTGGTCTCGGTCAGGGCCGCGCGGCAGCGTCGGCTCTCGACGGCATCGCCCGCAACCCACAGGCCTCGGGCAAGATCTTCGTCCCGATGATCGTCGCCCTGGCGCTCATCGAGTCGCTGGTCATCTACGGCTTGCTCATCGCCTTCAACCTGGCTGGCAAGCTCTAGTCGAGCGAGACATCCGCAGGGCGCCCACCTAGCGGGCTCTGCGCAACAACATGGGAATTTCATGCGGAATCGTCGGCTTGCCCAACGTGGGCAAGTCGACGCTTTTTAATGCGTTGTCGGCAGCCGGAGCCGCTGTGGCCAACTATCCGTTCTGCACCATCGAGCCGAATGTCGGTGTGGCGCAGGTTCCGGATCCACGCCTTGACGCCCTGGTCGAGCTTTACCATCCGAAGTCGGTCGTGCCTGCCACGGTCAATTTCGTCGATATCGCTGGTCTCGTTCGCGGGGCTTCCAAGGGCGAAGGGCTGGGCAACCAGTTCCTGGCCAACATCCGCGAGGCCGACGCCATCGCGCACGTGGTCCGCTGTTTTGAGGACAACAACATCATCCACGTCGATGGCCGCATCGATCCAGTGTCGGACGTCCTGACCATCGACACCGAGCTGTGCCTCAAGGATCTGGAAACCGTCGAGAAGCGCATCGATCGCGCCAAGGCCGCCATGAAAGGCGGCGCATCCAAGGACGAGAAGGCGCGGCTTGAGGCCTGTGTGAAGATCCAGCAGGGCCTGGCCGAGGGCGTGCCAGTGCGCGCGCAAGGGCTTTCCGCCGAGGAAAATGAGCTTCTGCGCGAGCTGTTCCTGCTCACCCACAAGAAGGTCTTCTACGTGGCCAACGTGGCTGAGAAGCAACTTGCCACCCTTGACAGCGACCCAGCCGTGTCGGGTTTGCGAGCCCACGCGGCCAAGGAAGGCGCCAAGGTGGTCGTTATCTGTGCAGCCGCCGAGGCGGAGATCGCTGGACTCGACGCTGCGGATCGTCCGGCCTTTCTGGAAAGCCTAGGTCTCAAAGAGCCAGGCCTGCATAGTGCAGCACGCACCGCCTACGCGGTTTTGGATCTCATCACCTTCCTCACCGCGGGCGAAGACGAGTGCCGGGCGTGGACCATCCCACGCGGCGCCAAGGCGCCCCAGGCAGCGGGGGCTATCCACACCGACTTCGAGCGCGGCTTTATCAAGGCCGATGTGATTTGGTGGGAAGATTTGATCCGATTGAAGTCGGAAGCCGCCTGCCGCCAGAACGCCAAGCTAGCCATTGAAGGCAAGGAATACGTCGTGCGCGACGGCGACGTGATCCACTTCAAGTTCAACGTCTGAAGCGGGGTTGGTGCGGATCGGAAAGCCACGGGGATTATCCCCGTAAAACCAGGCTCGAATCTGGGAGCTTGCCGGTGTGACGGCCGGGCGTGCCGCTTCACATGTACTTCGTGTGCATCACAACCGTGACGGGACCAGCCGGCACGTCCAATAGGGCGTCGTCGAATTTGGGCGGGCCGAATTTTCCCATTGCGTCCTTGGAATAGCCGAACCCTTCCTTGGGAATCCCAATCCAATTGGTGTCGAGCTTCTTGTTGTCGTTCTCATCGTGGATGAACGACAAGGCGTACCGGCCGGGCGCTACGTTGTCCAGCATCACCACGGCGGTTCGATTCGCCGGCCGCGCCTGGACACTCACCACGGCGCCTTTGTTGTCGCCAAACGCCTTCTTGTTGTCGAAAAGCGACACGTACACCGTCCCATTGTTGTTACGGAGTGCCTCGATACGGACGGTGATGGTGCCGTGGGTTTTGGCTTCGTTTGGGATGGGTGGTGGCGGGTTCTCCGCCACGGCGGGAAGCGCCAGCGCTGCAAGTGCGCCGGCAACCAGACCGGCCATCCATGGCTTCGTTCTCTTCATTGGATTCCTCCTGCTAGAAATCAGTTCGCGGC
>Ga0302323_100001809_pt1 | contig 17348 bp, 16 predicted proteins | sample Fen_T0_3_FD_201950 | JGI IMG/M metagenome (GOLD analysis project Ga0302323, IMG submission 201950) | Peat permafrost microbial communities from Stordalen Mire near Abisko, Sweden - Fen_T0_3 | ecosystem: Environmental > Terrestrial > Soil > Wetlands > Permafrost | place: Sweden: Abisko... | reverse complement strand
GCGACAGCGTTAATGCCGAATTTTTCGATCCGCTGGTCAGCCTCTTCCTGGGTCAGCCCCGCGGCCGAGCTGCCGTGGGTCGAGTACAGCTTCTCGCTGTCCGACACCGCCGCCTCGACCAGACGCGCGGTGAGGCCCGCCGCGATGGCCGCCGCCCTGCCCGGCTGGACCAGGCGCTTCGGCAAAATCGATGGGAGGGAAAATGGGTTTCGCATAAGGCACACCGCCAAGCCCGGTACATCATCGCTGCGGGTGTCGAAATGCAAATGCCTCGACCAAGCGACGACCGATCTTGATCCTGCTCCCAGGTCAGTATATCGGCCGGGCTCATTGCGCAACCCAAATCAGCCCGCCGCCACGCATCTGTCACCTGTTTGCGATAGACTGCGGGCAAGCCATGCACGACCACGATCACCTTCACTTGGGCGGTATGGGCGCGGAGAAAAGCCGGGTCGCCCTGGTGTCCGTCGTGGCAGCACTGCTCTTGACCGGAACCAAGATCGCGGTCGGACTATGGACCGGCAGCCTGGGCATTCTCGCCGAGGCCCTGCACTCGGGTCTGGACCTGGTCGCCGCCATAGTCACGCTCTGGGCGGTCCGGGCCAGCGGGCGTCCCGCCGACAAGGAACACTCCTACGGGCACGGAAAGATCGAGAACCTGTCGGCGTTGTTCGAGACCGTGCTACTGCTCGCTACCTGCGTGTGGATCATCAAGGAGGGCGTAGAGCGACTGTTCTTCCGCGCCGAGGTGCACGTCGACGCAAACGTTTGGTCCTTTCTCGTCGTCGTTCTTTCCATCGCCGTGGATTTTTCGCGCTCGCGGGCGCTTCGTCGGGTTGCCCAGAAGTACGACAGCCAGGCGCTCGAAGCAGATGCCCTGCACTTCGCCACCGACATCTGGTCCTCGTTGGTCGTCCTGCTCGGCTTGGCTGGCGTTTGGGCTGCGCATCAGTTCAGCGTTCCATGGCTGGCCAAGTCCGACGCGGTCGCAGCCCTCGGGGTCGCCCTGGTCGTCGTGTTCGTCAGCCTGCGACTGGGCAAGAAGTCCGTGAACGATCTGCTCGACACGGTTCCCGCGGACATGACCTCGAAGATCGCCACCTCGGCCATGGTGGACGGCATTCGCGAGGTCCGACAAGTCCGGGTGCGACGCAGCGGTCCCGAGACTTTCGTCGACCTGATTTTGGTGGTGGACCGAGCCGAGTCTCTGCAGCGAAGTCACGAAATTGCCTGCGGAGCGGAGGCTGCCATCAAGCGCGATCTACCCGGTGCGGACGTCGTGGTTCACGTCGAGCCCGCGGAAGAAACCGGCGAAGACCTCCTCGCGATGGCTCGCCGGGTTGCCGCGTCCCACAGCTCGGCGGCTCACAACCTTCTCGTGTACGAGGACGAAGGTCACCTGATCCTCGAACTCCACCTCGAAATGGATGGGGAGCTACCTTTGTCGCAGGCTCATCAGATCGCCGGCGAGATTGATGAGGAACTGCGTCGGAGCTCGCCCCGTCTGGCACGCGTCGTCGTTCACATCGAGCCAGCCGGGCGGACCAATGCCAGCAGCCCGGCCGGCGCCGAGGACGCAGCCCAGATTCGGCAGGCCCTGCTGCGAACGCCCGAGTTCGCCGAACGCGGGACGTCCCCCGAGGCCATCGAAATCAGGCGTTGTGGGTCTGAATTCACACTTTCGTTCCGTTGCACGCTGCCGGCAAACACGTCCCTCCAGGCCGCTCATGATTTCACGGAGAAAATCGAGCGCAGCCTGCGCAGCCAGATCCCCAGTCTCGGTCGCGTGATGATTCGAACCGAGCCCGAGAACTAGGCAAGCGCCCCAAAAACATCCCAAGTCGGTCCGACATAATTCGGAAATATCAATACTTGCATCGCAGGGCGGGTTTGGGGAAACTAGCCGTGCCACGGGGCAAGAGAACTGGGACTGCAGGGCTCGTCGCAGGGAAAAAGGAGTGTCCATGTTGCGTATTGGAAGTCTGACCATCATAGGTTCGGTGTCGCTGGGATTGCTGTTCGCCTGCGGCGACAAGATCAACCCCAGGGGAGACTACACCACGGAAGGCGCAGCCGGCGCCCCCGGGACTCTTGACGGGGGACAAATGGCCGAAGCAGGCGTTCCCGCCAGTTTCACCTACGACATCCTGCCGCTCCTCAAGAAGGAGTGCGCATGTCACGTCTCGGGCGGTGTCACACCGTTGCTCGACACCTTCGCCGCCGCGAAGGCCAACGCCAACGCCAGCATGCAGGCCATTGTCAATGGCACCATGCCAGTGGGGCTGCCCCCGCTATCGACCAGCGAGAAGGAGCTTTTCCAAAGCTGGATCAACGCCGGGATGCCCAACAACTAGATCGAATCCACAGCCAGTCGGATTTTTGGGGTGACCATGACCAATATTGTATTTCTCGCACTCACGTTGACCTTGGCTGCCGAGCCGGCCGTCGCTGATACAGCTTCGGACAGCAAGCCCGCAGTATCCGAGCCAGCCGCCGACACAACCAAGGCTGCCGTCCCTGCGCCCGACACGAGGGCTCCCGAGACCGTCCCGACGCCCGCGCCGCGAGTCGCGGCCCCGGTCGTCAAGCCCTCGGAAAACGACATCGAGGTCTTGAGCGAGGTGGTCGACCTGCAACAGACCGAAGATCCCGCCGCCGCTTGGTACGGCAAGGGCTTCCCCGAGCGCATTCGCATCCTGGCCCTTCAGACGGCACGCGCTGTGCGCAAAGGTGGTTTCGACTTCGTGATCGATCACCGCGCGTCGACACCGATTTACAACCGCGCTGGCGGCCAACCCTGGTCCGACATGGGCAACAACCTGCTCGGCCTCGACGGATCGATTCAGGTGGGACTCGGGCTGCGCTACGGAATCATCGAGGGGCTCGACGCGGGCATCTATCGCGCCGGCGGTTCGCTGGTCGACACCTACGAGCTCGACGTGCGGTACCAGGCACTGCGCCAGGAAGAGGTAGGCCTGGACCTGGCTGGGCGTGTGGGCGCGACGTGGTTTGCGCAGCGAAATGCCGAGGACTCGAGCGGATTTTACGGCCAGCTCCTTGCTACCCGCCTCATCGCCAATCGACTGCTCCTCTCGGTGGGGGCGCTCTACCATTCCAACTCGACCAACGCGACCAAGTACAACCAAGACAAGAAGTACTCGTTCGGGGCCGCCGCGGGTGCCGAGCTTCGCCTGGCAGCCCCGGTGTCGGTCGACGCCGAGGTGGTTTCCTGCGTGGCTGGCTACTGCTCGAAGAATCCCGCGTTCTCTGCCGGCCTCAAATACTTCACCAGCCGGCACACCTTCGCCTTGGTGTGCGGCAACACGCAATACATCACCGCCGATGGCTATCTGACCAACACGGACACGCCGTGGAAGAACCTCGTCATCGGCTTCAACATCACCAGGGAGTACTAGTCATGTCCAACTGCGGTTGTTCTCGACGAGCAAGCATCACGCCGGACGTGCCGACGCAGCCATCGCGACGGGGCTTTTTCGGCAAACTGTCGGCTGCCGCGCTGGCGGTCCTGGCGTGGCCGAAGACGGCCATTGCGGGCAAGAAGTGGGTCGCGTTGCCGCTTTCCAAGGCGCCCAAGTTGCAGAAGGTCGGTGGCCAGATGGTCACCCGGATCCGCGGCAAGGAATTGCTACTGGTGCGCGACGCCGAAGACAGCGCGCACGCCTACGAGGCCAAGTGCCCGCACGAGTTCTGCGATCTCAACTACGCGCCCGACAGCCACAAGATCGAGTGCCCGTGCCATGCCGCACTCTTCGATATGTCGGGCAAGGTGCTGGAAGGGCCGCCGGAGCGCCCGCTTGAGACCTACCAAGCCATCGTCGACGGCGAGCGAATTCTGCTCAACGTTCCAGAGTAGGCTCTAACGACCGAATAGGACGTCCGGTGCTCGCGGATCGGCCAGATTCGCGAACACCGCGGTGGGGTCGCAGGCCCGCAACTCGGCAACATCGTGCATCCCCGTCGCGACGGCGATGCACTCGGCACCGATGGCCTTGGCGGCCGAGATGTCCTTCGGCGTGTCGCCGATGACCACGATGCGACAGTCTTCGATGGGCGTGCCAAGCTTCTCTGCGCCCCGCCGTGCGCCCGCCATCAGAAGCGCCGGACGATCGATGGAATCGTCGCCAAATCCCCCGAAGCTGAAGCGGTCGAAGATCCCCACGCAACCAAGCTTGATCTGGGCCCCTTTGCGGATGTTGCCCGTGCCCAGCCCGAGCGCGACATTCGAGCGCGCCTCTGCCATCTCCATGGCGCGAACCATGCCGTCGTGAATCCGAATCTGGGTGCGAGCAACCTCCTCGGCCAACACCGTGAGGTAAAGCGCGAGCGTCGCATCGATTTCGCATTCCAGGGCTGCGTCGTCCGCGAAGGACAGCCCCAAGGCAAGCAGCCCGTTGCGGACGATGGCCTTGTCGGTCATGCCCCCGAACGAGAAGGCAAGGACCTCTTTCGAGCCGTGTTTAAGCTCGAATGCTCGCTCTACCGCGCGCCGGCCGGCGCCGCACGTGGTTACCAAGGTTCCGTCGACATCGAACAATAGGACGGTTGGTTTCACGGGCACGTAAGCTGCCTTCGTGCTGGTCAGAAAGCAAGAGGCTTCGCGGCCACGCGGAACCGCATCAAAGGACGAAGCTGAGACCCAACATCACCGCGGCCGCCAGGATGGCGCCTAGGGCAACGGACACGATGGTCTTGCGGAGCCACGGCGGTCTTGGGGACGACGGCCTCCCGCCAGCGCCCCCATCACCGTCCGAGCTTGCCGACCGCCCCGACTGGCGAATCGAAGTTCGCGTCGTGCGATTGTGCCACGACGCTGGAGGTTCCGCCTGGAGGCGCTCGGTCGCAGGCAGCTCCACGCCTTGGCGGGCCGGGTTGGGTGGGAGCGGCGGCCCCGATTGTGCAAGGGCGTTGGCCGGGCCGCACAAGTGCGAGAACAGTCCCTGTGCGCCCGGGGATGCAAACGAGAACAGTGCCCGAGCCAGGTCGAGGACCGTCGGGAAGCGATCGTTCGGCTTCACCCTCATCGAGCGTTCGATGAGCGCCTCGAACGCCGGGGGCAGATCCCTGCGCAGCTCATGCGGCAAGGTGTGGCGTCCTTCGACAATGTGGTGAAGCAGATTGTAGATGGGCTGTCCGCGCTGAGGCGTCTGCTGTGTCACGCATTCATACATGACCACGCCGAGCGAGTAGATGTCGGACAGCTCGGTGACCTGCTTGGTGCCGGCCGCCTGCTCCGGCGAAAGGTACTGCGAGGTCCCCACGATGTCGCCCGTCTGGGTCAGCTCGCTCGCCGAAATGCCACCGACCTTCGAGATGCCGAAATCGAGGACACAGGCAATCTTGATTCCCTTCGCGGGCCGACAAAGGAAAATGTTGCTGGGTTTGAGGTCCCGGTGGACGACGCCAGCGCGATGGGCTTCCAGGACCCCCGCGCACACCGCCAACATGATGTCGGCCAAACGATCGAAGGCCAGCGGCCCGCGGGCGATGGCTGCCGCCAGCGTTTCGCCCTGCAAATACTCCATGGCGATGTACGGGTATTCGCATTCCACGTCGACATCGTAGATCGACACCACGTTGGGATTGGCCAGGCGGGCTGCGGCTTTCGCTTCGCGGGCAAATCGCTTCGCCGCCTTCGTCTTGCCCTTCAGCTTTCCCGATAAGACCTTGAGCGCGACCGTGCGCCCGAGCCGCGCATCCATGGCCTCGTACACCGTACCCATGCCGCCCTCGCCGATCATGCGAATGATCTCGTAGCGGCCGACTTTGGTTCCAGCCGGCAAGAACTCGCGGCCGGACCTCGACTCGCGAAGGTTGTCGCCCCGAGGCTGCTCGCCCGGCGTGGGTTTGGAACGCGCGGCTGGGCCATAAGGAGCCGTCCCTGGACGTGCGCGGCGCTCGGGTTTGGTTATCTCCGAAGAACCAGCCATCACCCTTGCCCCGACTGCTGCTCGTCGACCATTGGGCCCCTCCGCAAAAGAACGGCTCGAATCTAGCGTCGCTGCGAAAATTGCGCTAGCGCAAACTGGTACCTGTTTGCCGTCGACCTTCTCGACCCGTTCCGAAGTGTCGGAGTGGAAGAAAGGGTCCGGGCTCGATGGGACGCGCTGGAGTGGGCATCGGAGCTTTCGAGAGCACACGCAAAGGTCGTACTCAACAAGAAGCTTGTTCGATGTCCACCTGGCGACGGCGTACCCTGCGTGCCAACCCTAGGGACCTCGCTACTGCGAAGGTCCCACGTGCCGGAAGTTCAATCTCGAGCCGCAAGCTCAGCGCGTGGCCCGGCGCTGCCGGTCAAAACTCGTCTGCGCCACAGTCGAGCTTCATCCCTTGCGGACGAGCCTTCCCGTCGATGTCATCCGACGGGTGGGCGACGGAAGGATCCACCAAGTCCCGACAATGGTTCGAGGCCGTCAGTCGGTAGCTCGAATCGAGGGTCAGATCACCGATGTAGCTGGACGTGCCGTCGGTTGCTGTCCTGCCGCTACCCCACACGGACGTCTTGTCCATAGCACAGCTCGCGTAGTCGCCACCGGCATTGCCGTTGGCAAGGATCCCCGAGAGCGTCTGGCTGGCGTCGTAGCAGATCATGCCACGGTCATCGTTGCCGACCACCGTGTTGAACCAGAAGCGCTTGGGGCCGCTTGACGGTGCCGAACCGCCGAGGAAGACGCCGCCGAAGAACGTGGCAGTGCCGAATTGCCCCGAGGCATTGTCAGCGAACACGGAGTTCGCAATGTCGAAGTTCGCCCCTGGATTGACGAGCAGTCCGCCGGCAAACGCCGTGACCACACAGCGATCCATGGCCAGGGTCGCACCGGACTCGACGACGACGCCGGGCATGCTGGGGGTGGTGGAAGTCGAGGCAGCGCCCTGTGCCTTCAAACCGCGGAGGTAGACGTTCCCGTTGGTGATGTGGATACCGGTGTCCGCCGCGCCGGCCGAGATGATCGGAGTCTGAAGCCCGATGATGGATACCTGCTGGGATCCCAGACCGGATGGCGTCGACCAGGTCGCCAAGGCCGTACCGCCGCTGATGACGACCAGCCGCTTCGATGACGACGACGACAGCGAGCTCATCGCCGATTGGGGCTGACAGTAGGGCGTGGACGAAGTGCCAGAGCCGCCCGTACAACCACTGAAGTTCCGCACGTAGACGGTCTCTGCCTCGGTTGCACAGCGGCCGTCCTGATGGAACATGCACACGCCGGGTCCGGTGGTGCATTGACTGTCGCTGGTGCACGGGACGCACACGTTCGAGCTGTCGCATATGGGCTTGGTCCCGCTGCAGTCGTTGCTGGTCACGCATCCGACGCACTGGCCGGCTAGGGTGTTCGTGCTGTTGCTGGGCACGCACACGGGCTTGCTGCCGCCACAGGCAAGGCCGGTCGATGTGCCGGCGTCCCCGCCGCTCCCACCGCTGTCGCGAACGCCAGCATCGCTGCCACCGGTGCTACCGCGCGCGCCCGGATCGTCGCAACCGACGCACTTATTCTGGGAGCAGAAGCCCTTCCCTGCCGTCTTGCACTCGCTGTTCTGCGTGCACTCGACGCAACTACCGGTGCTGCCGTTGCAAACCGGGGTCGTGGCCGAACAACCGGTACCGCCGTCGGCTCCGGTGAATCCCGCACAAGACACGCAGATGTTCTGCGCCGAGCAGAAAGGCTTGCCCGAGGCGTTGTCGCAGTTCGCACTGGTCTTGCACGCAACGCACTTGGACTTCACGCAGAACGAGCCGCCGGAAACGCCCACGCAATCGTTGTCGACGGAGCAACTTCCGGCCGCGTCCGGCACGCGCGTGTCGGGCTGAGCCACTTCAATCGCCTGTGTGACGTCGACAATGTTGGCGTCAACCAGGGTCACATCGATCCCAATCACCTCAACGACCGGAAGGTCCTTGGCGACGTCGACGGCAGCGTCTGCCACGTCCGGGACAACCTCGGGGCTCGCCACCTCGGGGACCAGGGGCACGTCGGGTGTGGGCGCCACGCTGGCGTCGCCTAGCTTGCAGACGCCCTCGGTCTGATCGCAGGTGTAGCCCCACTTGCAACCGTGGGTGCTATCGCAATAGTCGAAGTCCCGTCGGGTAGCATCACAGCCTGCGGCGGCCAGCACGATGAGGGAAATGATGAGTTTGCGCATGAACGTCTCCTAGAACCTTCCTTGCAGGCCAAGCGAGCTCGGACCCACTGCGACCGACACCGTGGTGCCGTCGTCGCGTCCCCAAATCACCATGGCCGAGCCCGCAAGCAACGAGACCGCGCCAAGGCCGAGGAAGCTCCAGCCCCACTTCCCGGTGTCGCGCACGATGACGGGGTGGCTCTTCGAGGGATCGGTCGGACGGGTCGTCTCGATGCTCTTTCCGTCGACCGAGATGTAGTACGCGCCCACGCTGATGCCTACGAGCCCCAGCACCCCGAGGCCAAGGCCGAACATAGGGGTGCGCTGCGCCCAGATCGGCGGGGCAGCCGGGGCAGCCGGCTTTTCTTCCGCATCACCGACCACCGGCGCCATTCGACGGTTTGATTCAGCGGCCTTGGCCCGCGCCTCTTCGCGCACGACTCGCTTCCAGAGGTTCGTCACCCGCTCTTGCAGGGTGGTCGCGAACTGCTCTTCCGAGCACAACTCGCAGTCCTTGCCATCGGTGCCAAGCGACCGCCCGCTTTCACCGTCGCGAACATCGAGCGACAGGCGATACCCGGCCGGATTTGCCACGCCAGCCACGAGCAGAACGTGCGTGGCCCCCACCCGCTTGGCCGTGGCCCCGTAGCAATCCGACTCGGTGCAGGCCGAATCTTCCGTGGTCACGTCCTCCAGAGGCACCATGGCAACCCCCAGCTCGTCGAGAGCGCTTGCCACCGCCTGTCGCGCGTTCAGCTTCAACGTGAGCGAAGCCTGAACGGTGTCGACAACGGCGACCTTGGCATCCGCGGCCTGCGCGACCACAGGGCACAAAACCATCCCAACCAGGACCATGAGTCCAGACACAAGCTTACCGGTATCCATCATGAGGCAACGATTGGGGATTATGGGATTCTAGTCAAGTGCCTGATGCGCCTCGTGACGGCTTTGTAGGAGGTTGTCGGACACTGCGCGGTCTTCCATGTCCACGGAAGGCACCCGCGACGCCCAACAACACCAATCCGGCGCCGAGAAGGCTCTCGATAGAGATTCGTTCCCCGAGAATGATCCAGCCCAGAAACGTCGCGATGACCGGATTGACGTAGCCGTAGGTGAAGACCAGACGCGTTGGCAAGAGGTGCAGCGCCTTGAGAAACGACGTGAAGGCGATGATCGATCCGAAGACCAGGAGGAAGGCGAACCCGAGCCAAGCGGACAGGTTCGGCGTGGGCCATGGCTCGCGAAGACCGAAGGATATGGCAAGGACGCCGAGGCCACCGAACAACATCTGGTAGGCAGCACTGACCATGGCATCGAGGCGTATGGGACGGCGACGCTGCAAGAGCGATCCCCCGCCCCAACTGAGCGACGCAATCAAGAGCAGCACGATTGCCAGGACATCGGCGCGCACGCCCCCACGCAGGGCTGGATAGCCCACCAGCCCGGTTCCCGCGAACCCTACGACCAAGGACGCGAGCAGGAAGGCGGGTGGAAATCGGCGGTCCACGATGCTTTCCAGCAGCGCTACCCAGATGGGCGTCGAAGCGATCAGAATCGCCGCTAGGGCGCTGTCGACCCGTTGCTCAGCCACGGCGACGAAGGCATTGCCGAACGTCCACAGCAGAACGCCCGAGATGGCCAACAGGCGAAACTCGCGCGCGGTCGGCCAAATTCGCAGTCCGCGTGCACGGGCCCACAGAAGCAACACCGGAAAGCCGAGCAAGCAGCGCAGGGCTGCCAGCACGAACGGCGGAAAGCCTGCGCCGGGACGAACGGCCACGCGGATCGCCAGGTACGTGCTGCTCCAGACCAAATAGACGACAAGCAGGTGGCCCATGCCCACCCACGAGACCCTTGATTCGGTTGTTACATCCCTGGCCACGAGGCGCGCCAGGTTAGCAGAATCTAGCCGCTCGTCGACAGCGGCCGTCCCTACCTATACCCTTCGGCCTGGAGGGCGAATAGCCGTGCATAGCGGGCACCGTTGGCCAGCAGCTCGGCGTGGGTACCTTCCTCGGAGATGAGGCCGCCTTCCAGCACCACGATTCGGTCGGCCATGCGTACGGTCGGAAACCTGTGCGAAATCAAAATGGTCGTGCGTCCCTGCGCCAGGCTACGGAAGCGCTGGAACACGGCGTGCTCCGCTTCCGCGTCCAGCGCGGCGGTGGGCTCGTCGAGGATCAGGATGTCGGCCTGGTCGCGCATGAAGGCGCGCGATAGGGCCACCTTCTGCCACTGGCCGCCGGACAGGTCGACACCTTCCTTGAACCAGCGACCCAGCTGGGTGTCGACGCCGGCAGGCAGCCCCGCCACGACTTCGCGCGCGCCGCCCTGCTCGATGGCGCGGGTGAGGAGCAGATCGTCTTCCAGATGGTCGACACTACCGAACGCGACGTTTTCCCGCAGCGCCAGCTGGTACTGGTTGAAGTCCTGGAAGATGACGCCGATGCGAGCAAGCAACGCCTGCGGATCCCAGTCGCGAAGGTCGCGTCCATCGAGACGAAGGCGACCCTCGGTGGGCTCGTAAAGCCCCGACAGCAGCTTGATGAAGGTGGTCTTGCCGGCACCGTTCTCCCCGACGAGAGCCAGGCTTTGTCCTTTGGGGATGAAGAGGCTGACGTTGCGCAAGGCCCAGCGCTCGGCGCCCGGGTAGCGGAAGCCCACGTCCTCGAAGCGAATTCCCTCTTCGGCGAGGACGGCCGCGGGCAAGCCCGGGCGACTGCGCTCCGTCGGAATGGCCAAGTACTCGAACAGGTTCGACATGTAGAGCGTGTCCTCGTACATGCTGCCCACGGCGGTGAGGATCGACTGAAAGCTCTGCTGGCCCTGGCGAAACGCGACCAGATAGAGGGTCATATCCCCCAGCGACAGTCGCCCAGCCACGGTAGCGCCCACGATGAAGGCATAGCAGCCGTAGAAGACGGCCGTGCTGACCAGGGAAAGGCCGTAGCCCCAAATCGATCGCCGAACCGCCAGCGCCCGGTCTTCGGCGTAGAAGCGCTCGGACAGACTGCGGTAGCGACCGAGCAACGTGGGGCCGAGGCCAAACAGTTTCACTTCCTTGGCGTGCTCGTCGTTGGCAAGGACATATTCGAGGTAGATGAGCCGGCGCGTATCGGGCGAACGCCAATTGCGTAAACGGAACGCGACGCCAGAGAACCTTGCCTCGGCGATGAAGGCAGGCACCGTGGCGATGAGTAACCCAAGCACCATGAAGCCAGAGAAGCGCACCAAGAGGACGATGTAGCCCGCCAGCGTGAGCACGTGCCGCAGGACCTGGAAATTGCTTTCGATGAGCGATAGCGGGCGCAGCGAGGCTTCCCGACGGGCACGCGAAAGCTTGTCGTAGAACTCCGAGTCCTCGAAGTGGCTAAGCTCGAGGGTGACCGCTTTCTCCAAGATGGCCAGATTCACGTCAATGCCGAGGCGCGCACCGACGAGCTGCCTGACCAGCCCCAGCGATCGCTCGAGCAGCGCCATGGTCGCGACCACCGCAAGCTCGAGCATGACGAAGCGCACGGCCCGTGAGCTATCGCGCGCGACCACGGCGTCGACGATCAACTTGCCGACGTAGGCGACAAGCGGCGGAAGCGACGCCGAGAGGACCGTGAGTGCCCCGAGTCCCAGCGTGCCAAGAGGCGACGAACGCCACACCAGCCCGAGCGTCTGTCGGGACCGCAACACGCTCGCCTTGAGACGAACGCGCAGCCGCGGAGCCGGCGGCGGGGCTTGCGTGGGTGGAGGTCCGAACATGGTGAACGGAATCTAGCGCATGGAAGGTGGAGTGCCCTGCCCGACGATTGGTAGCCGGCCGGCCCTTTGGACACCGTGCGGCAGATCACGCGTCTGAATAGCCGCGATGCAAACTAGCTTGGTTGAGAGCTATCGCCTTCGTCGTTACCCGGCAGACCTGTGCCGCATCAGCCTGCAGCGTGAGCCTCAGGTTCATGCCAACTGCGAAGGGCGGACGTACGGGATCACTCACGGTTCGTGTTCAAGCCGACGGCTCGAGGTCAGCGCGCGGGCACACTCTCCCGAAGCGGCTGTGGCGTGGACTTCGTCGCAACCGGGCTGTAGCCGAGGGGCTACGCCGAAATCAGCCGAAGCTGCCTTACGCGCATGGGCGCGGGCATCGGGATTGGATAGCGGTTCGAGAAGCACGCGTCGCACAGGCCGCGATGCTCGTGCCGCGTGAGCACCTTGCCCACCGAGGCGTGCAGGCCTTCCAGCGACAGATACCCCAAGGTGTCCGCGCCGACGAAGCGGCGCACTTCATCGACGGTGTGCGAGCTGGCGATGAGCTTGTTGCGATCCGGGGTGTCGATGCCGTAGTGGCAAGGACCGATGGTGGGCGGCGAGCTGATGCGCAGGTGCACTTCCTTCGCGCCGGCCGCGCGGATCATCCCGATGATCTTCCCGGAAGTGGTTCCGCGTACGATGGAATCGTCGACGACTACCACACGCTTGCCGGTGAGCACGTCGCGCACCGGTGACAGCTTCAGCTTCACGCCGAAGTGACGGATCGACTCCGAAGGCTCGATGAAGGTGCGCCCCACGTAGTGGGATCGGATGAGGCCCTGGTCGTAGGGAATGCCGCTCTCTCGCGCGTAGCCGATGGCGGCCGCGGTTCCCGAATCGGGCACGGCGATAACGATGTCCGCAGGCACCGGGTGCTCGATGGCCAGGCGTCGGCCCATGCTTTCGCGGGCGGCATAAACAGACTGGCCGGCAATGACGGAGTCTGGCCGCGCAAAATAGATCCACTCGAACACGCAGCGTCGCGGCTCCTCCGTGATGAACGGACGGAGGCTGCGGGCCCCATCGCGGTCCACCACCAGCATTTCGCCTGGCTCGATGTCGCGGATGTATTCGGCCTCGATCAGATCGAAGGCGCAGGTTTCCGACGCCACCACCCAGCCGTTCTTCTTGTGGCGGCCGAGCGACAGCGGACGAATGCCGAGCGGATCGCGAACCGCCACCATTGAAGACTCGGAGAGGAACGCGATGGAATAGGCCCCGTGCACTGTGCGCAATGCGTCCGCGATACGTGATGGCAGGTCGCCTTCACGGGACCGCGCCAGCAGGTGCAGCATGATCTCCGTGTCGCTGGTGCCCTGGAAGATGGACCCTTCGCTCTCGAGGCGGGCCCGAACTTCAGGGGCATCGACCAGGTTGCCGTTGTGTGCGACGGCGACCGAGCCATGCGCATAGTTCACTGCGACGGGCTGCGCATTCTGAATCACCGAGTCGCCAGTCGTCGAGTAGCGCACGTGTCCGATGGCCGACGAGCCTGGCAGGTGACGCAGTCGTTCCTCGGTGAAGATTTCACCGACGTGCCCCATCTCCCGCACCCAGTGCAGGTGCTGGCCATCGCTCGACACGATGCCGGCCGATTCTTGGCCGCGGTGCTGGAGGGCATGAAGCCCCAAATAGGCGAGCTTCGACGCCTCTGGGTGACCGAAGATTCCGATTACACCACACATGGGCGGGCGAACCGTATCACATCTGTCACAGGATGCACGGCCCGCGCGCAGGCAGGACTAGCGTCGGCGGATCTTTTTTTTGGCCCACGCGGGAGCGGAGCCCGCAACCGCGCCGGTGACGCGCGGAAAAGCGGGCGGCGCTGCGGCCGGGATTGCAACCTTGGGGGCGGCGACCTTGGGCGCCATGGCCACGACCTTCGGCGGAGCTGCCATGCGAGGCGGCGCGGGACGAGCTTTGGTTGCGTCTGCCGAGCTGACCGCGGGTTTGGCCACGGCATGCGACGCAACGGCGGCGCGAGCAGTCTCGATGTCGCCCATGTCGACGCGACCGCGGTAGGCGGCACCCAAATCCATCATCACCCGAGGCGCAGCGAGATCGCCGACCACGCGAGCGCTGGCCAGCAGGCGAACGCTTTCCGACGCGACGATGTTGCCCACCAGGGTGCCCGCCACAACCAAGGTCTTGACGTCGACGTCGGCCTGGACGATGGCGCCCTTGTCCACGGTCAGGGCATGAGACAGTTGAATCTTGCCGTCGACCCGGCCCCTGATGACCAGATCTTCTTCGCCGCGAATCTCGCCCGAAATGCGAGTCTCGGCGCCGATGATGGTTTCTTTGTCAGCCATGGCTTACACGTCCATGTCGACGTTGCCCTTGAACGAGGCGCCGTCGGCGACCACGATGCGCGGGGCTTTCGCGTTTCCAACCATCTTGGACTCGGGACGCAGCTCGAGCTTTTCGCGAGCATTTACGTTACCGGTCAGCTTCCCGCTGATGATCACGGTCTGGCCCTCGACGTCGGCCTCGACAGTAGCGCCCGACTCGATGGTCACGTTCTCAGCCATCGACACCTTGCCCTTGACCGTTCCAAGAATCGTGAGCGGCTCGTCACCGCTGATTTCGCCGTCGATGACGATGCTGCTTCCAATGACCGTATTCGCCATGGGTTTTGTTTCCTTTTCCTTTGCCATGATGGTTTCCCGTCCGGGGCCGATGTCTACGGCGTTTCAGCGGTCACGTCCGCCGGCAGCTCGACATCCATCTCAATTTCACCCGAAAATCGCGCGCCGTCCTCGATGACGATCGAGGGCGCCCTTAACTTGCCCGCAACCTTTGCGGTAGCCTCGAGCACCATCGAGCGGGCGGCCACGATGGGGCCGCGCACCTCGCCGCGCACGGTCGCCACGGCGACTTCCACGTCGGCTTCCACGGTTGCGGCTTCTTCGACGGTCAGCTGGCTGTCCAGGCTGACGTGGCCTTCGATCCGGCCCTGGACCACGAGGTCCTGCTTGCCAGAAACTTGGCCTCGGACTGTGGTTTTGCTACCAATGAAACAGGGATCTTCGCTCGCCATCAGGTCCTCCTCTGCGCAGGCGCTCGGCGGAAGTTATCGTTGGAGATCGCGGGTGTCAATCGATGATCGGTCGGCGGCGAATCTTCAGCGCAAACCCATGTTGGTCATCAGGGTCATGACGTGCTTGAGATCGGACCACGCTTCGCCTTTACGGCTCTCGTCGCGCAGCAAGAAAGCGGGATGGTAGGTGGGCATGACGGGAATCTCGTTGTAGGTCCGCAGATTCCCTCGCAAGCGCGTGATGGGTGTGCTTTCACCGCATAGAAATTGCGCCGCAAACTTGCCCAGCGCCACGATGATACGCGGCTGCACGATGGCGATCTGCTGACGCAGGAACGGCTCGCAGGCGGAGATCTCGTCGAGCTCTGGGTTGCGGTTGTTCGGAGGACGACACTTGATGACGTTGCAAATGTAGACGTCGGACCGTTCGTAGCCCATGGCCTTGATCATCTTGGTCAGCAGCTGGCCAGCCGCGCCCACGAACGGTTCCCCCTGTTCGTCTTCGTCGGCCCCTGGCGCCTCGCCCACGAACATCAGGTTGGCCTCGGGATTGCCCGTGCCGAGCACGATGTGCCGGCGGTGCTTGGAAAGCTTGCAACGCTGGCAGTCGCCGATCTCGGCCCGCAAGGCGTTGACGCCCATGCCGGCGTGCAAGACTTTCCCCTCGTCGTACAGCACCGGCGGAGGCGTCGGGTACGGCGTCATCGACTCCTTGTCATTTCCGGTCGGGGCTGGCTCGCACGCTACGGGCACCACCGGGCTCGGGCGCGTGGAGACGCCTACCAGCCCTGAGCGTCCGCGCACTTCGAGGTGCCTGCGGAAAGCCGCGGACAGGTCGCGCAGCTCTTCGCGCGGATCTGCCACCGCTCAGATCTTTCCCAAGATCGAGGCCGTCGCCATCGCGTAATAGAACGTCGCTGCAGTCTCGGCGGAATAGCCGGGCATGCGGCCCAAAGCTCCGTTTTCCGCGCGCTCGTCGAGCTCGTCCATCAAAGCCCTGTAGGCCTCGAAGAATGCCACGTCCGTCGAGATCGAGAACGCATAGCCGAGGCTGGCAGCCGCGCACGCATTCCAGGTGTTCTCATCCAGAGGGCGCGTGACGAAAGTCTGCGGAACCGCGGGCGCAACGCGCTCGCGCAGCCATGCCCCGACGAACGGTATCGGCCCTTCCGCACCGACGACCGCCATCACCCGGGTTGCGGTCGTGCACGAGAAGTCGAACAGCCCATCGCGCGCAGAAAGCTCTGACGCAAAGGGTGGCGGGCTCTTCATGCCGAATGCGGCGTCCACGAACCTGCGTGCCGTGGCGCTGAGCCCACGATCGTTGACTGCGCGTGCATATTCGCCCAGGGTCCAGGCGAGGAAACCCGGATCCTTGAATTCGCGTCCGCTCAGATTTTCGAGGTCGGTGACGTAGGCGCCTAGCAGCCTCGCAGCAGTGGCCACGCGTTCGAGGCGCGCGCTTTCGTCGTCGACCACTTTATGTCCCTCGCCGGCCAGCCAGGCGCGCAAGACCATTGCGCAGTCGTAAGCGGCCTCGTCGCTGGCGTGCGCGCCGAGCGAGCGCGGAATAAAGTCCCCCCAGCTGGATTCGACGAAGCTCCAGGCTGAAGCGATGTTGAGCGAGAAACGGTCTTCGCCGCGAAGCTTCTCGGCGGTCGCCCAGACCCAAATAGCAGACAGCGTCCCGTGGAAATCGCCGTCTCCGGAACCCGGCCAAGGCGGAACGTTTCCCCGAGTTTGCCCACCCATTTCCTGACGAGCGGCGAGCACATCCCCCGCGGCACGCAGGTTGTCCATCACCCGGGGGCGATACGAGCTGATCTTCTCTTCGACGACGGCGCTAGGCATTCTTTCCCTTTGGGCGGCTTTCCCGCTTGCGAGCTGACTTCCTTGGTTGGTTTGGTTGTGAGGCCGACCGCACCGGGTCAGCAATTTCCGGGCAGAGTCTATCCCAGATGGTCCGCGCGAGCAGATCTTTGCGAGCAGCCGGCAACTCGACCGCGCGACCGTCCGCAAAGACCAACGTGACGGCGTTTTCGTCCGCCCCGAAGCCTATCCCGGGCCGGCCCACCTCGTTCGCAACGACCACGTCACATGCCTTTTCCGAGAGCTTGCTTCGCGCTCTTGCTATGAGACCTTGACTCGTCAGCCCGACCTCGGCCGCAAAGCCGACCAAGTAAGGCCGGCCCTCCTTGCGCGACCGTCCAAGCTCTGCAAGCAGATCCGGGTTCGGGACCAGGCCGATGGCGCGCTCCGCGGCTGGCCCCGGCTGGCGCCCTCGGCGGGACAATTTGCCGAGGATGCGCACACCGGGCCGGAAATCGGCCACTGCCGCGCACATCACGACGATGTCTGCTTTGCCCGCCGC
>Ga0302323_100001808_pt1 | contig 17350 bp, 20 predicted proteins | sample Fen_T0_3_FD_201950 | JGI IMG/M metagenome (GOLD analysis project Ga0302323, IMG submission 201950) | Peat permafrost microbial communities from Stordalen Mire near Abisko, Sweden - Fen_T0_3 | ecosystem: Environmental > Terrestrial > Soil > Wetlands > Permafrost | place: Sweden: Abisko... | reverse complement strand
TCCGGTGAAGAAAATCGAGAAAGAAGAATCGAAATCATGATCGGCAACTATTACTACGGCACGGGCCGCCGCAAGACGTCGGTGGCGCGCGTGTTCATCAAGACCGGCACGGGCAAGTTCGTCGTCAACGACAAGCCCGTCGACGAGTTCTTCACCCGCGAGACGGGCCGGATGGTAGTTCGACAGCCGCTGGCGCTGACCAACCACGCGACGACGTTCGACATCATGGTCAACGTGAACGGCGGCGGCGAATCGGGCCAGGCCGGCGCGGTGCGCCATGGCATCACGCGCGCGCTGATCGACTACGACGCGCAACTGAAGCCGACGCTGTCCAAGGCCGGACTGGTTACGCGCGACGCGCGAGAAGTGGAACGCAAGAAGGTCGGCCTCCACAAGGCGCGCAAGCGCAAGCAGTTCTCGAAGCGTTAAGCAGTCCAGCGCTTCCCCCGCAAAGGCCGCCTTCGAGGTGGCCTTTGTGCTTGTGGAGCGGCAATCGATGAATGACATGAATAGCTGCCATGAAGCCGCCGAATATCGCTCATGCCATTGTCATAGGCGGTGGAAAGCGGTGCTAGAATCGGCATCAAACTGTCGGATACAAGGTTGAGGAACCGTATGGTCAAGATCGGCATCGTCGGCGGCACCGGCTACACCGGGGTGGAACTGTTGCGCATCCTGGCGTCGCACGGCCAGGCCGACGTGCGCGCCATCACGTCGCGAGGCGAGGCGGGCACGCGTGTTATCGACATGTTCCCGAGCCTGCGCGGCCACTACAGTTCAATGAGCGACAAGCTCGAGTTCACCGCGCCGGATGCGACGGACCTGACCGCGTGCGACATCGTGTTCTTCGCAACCCCGCATGGCGTTGCCATGGCGCAGGCGCGTGGGCTGGTCGACGCGGGCGTGAAGATCATCGACCTGGCCGCGGACTTCCGGATCCGCGATGTCGCGACGTTCGAGAAGTGGTACAAGATTCCGCACACCTGCCCCGATCTCCTCGCCGAGTCGGTCTACGGCCTGCCCGAGTTCCATCGCGACGAGATCCGCGGCGCGCGAATCGTCGGCAATCCCGGCTGCTATCCGACGTCGATGCAGCTGGGCTTCATGCCGCTGATCGAGGCCGGCATCGTCGACACCGGGCACCTGATCGCCGATTGCAAATCCGGCGCATCGGGCGCAGGCCGCAAGGCCGAGGTCGGCCTGCTGCTGGCCGAGGCTTCCGACAGCTTCCGTGCGTACAACGTCGGCGGCCACCGCCACCATCCGGAGACGGTGCAGGAACTCGCCGCGCGCAGCAAGACGCCGGTGTCGCTCGTATTCACGCCGCACTTGCTGCCGATGATTCGCGGCATCCATTCGACACTGTATGCGCGGCTGACGCGCACCGACGTCGACCTGCAATCGCTGTTCGAGAAACGCTACGCGGGCGAGCCTTTCGTCGACGTGATGCCCGCCGGCTCGGCACCGGACACCCGCAGCGTCCGCGCGTCGAACATGGCGCGCATCGCCGTGCACCGTCCGGGCAACGCCGACATGGTCACCGTCCTGGTAGTCGAGGACAACCTGGTCAAGGGCGCGGCCGGCCAGGCGGTGCAGAACATGAATCTGATGTTCGGATTGCCCGAGACTACCGGACTGACGGCCGCCCCGGTCGTGCCGTAGGAACCATCGCGAAGTGGCCAAGTCCCTGTGGTGGCGGCGCGTCCGCCAGAACTTCGGCATATCCGCGCCGCGGATGGCCGTGCGCACCCACCTGCCGTGGTGGGGGCGCGGCGCCATCATCGTCACGCTCGTCGGCATCATCGCCGGCATGTGGTGGTGGGGGTTCGACTTCGGCCAGATCTTCGGCGGTTTTAACCGCAAGGAAGTGGAGGCTCGGCTGGTGACGCTGGAGGCCGAGACGATAAAGCTGCGCACCGAGGGCACGGAACTGCGTGCAAAGAACTCGACGCTCGAAAGCGAGCTCGCGATGGCCCGCGGTTCGCAGGAATCCCAGCAGCGGCAGGCGATCGAGCTGGCGGGCGAAAACGCGCAGCTCAAGGACGAACTCGCGTTCCTGCAGAAACTCGTGTCCGACTCGAACAAACAGATCGGCCTGCAGCTGCAGCGGTTGGCGGTGGAACGCGACGGCGACGAAATGTGGCGCTACAACCTGCTCGTGGTCCGCGGCGGCAGTCCGAAGGACGAGTTCGACGGCACAATCGTGCTCTTGGCCACGCTGGCTCCGGCCCCGGGGGCGCCCGCCGGGACTCCGGCCAAGGTGCTGAGCCTGCCGGAAGACCAGCCGGAGTCCAAGTCGGCGTTGACCCTTAAATTCAAGTATTATCAGCGAGTTGAAGGCAGATTCCGTGTACCGCCGGGGATGCGCGTCGTGAGTGTGACGGCGCGCGCCTACGAGACCGGCCAAGGCACCGCGCGTGCCACGCGGACGTTGCAGCTTTAGAATTGCAAAGGAGCCCCCATGTTCGAACGCAAGAAGCACGCGCCGCCGCAGAAGCGCATCGACTGCCTGATCGGCGCCGGTACCGTGGTCCGCGGCGATGTCACCTTTACTGGCGGCCTGCGCGTCGACGGACAGGTGCTGGGCAACGTGACCACGCACAATGGCGAGTCCGGCACGCTCGTGGTGAGCGAGCAGGCCCGCGTGGACGGCGAAATCACCGTCTCGCACGTGGTCGTGAATGGCGCGGTGAACGGTCCGGTGACGGCGAACGACTTCCTGGAATTGCAGTCCAAAGCAAAGATCGTCGGTGACGTCGAATACCGTACGCTCGAAATGCACCTCGGCGCGGTGATCCAGGGGCGCCTGAACCACGTCGAGCCCGGGACCGCCAGCGTCCTCGAGTTGAAGAGAGCCTCCGCCGAATAGCGTAATATTTGTCCGAACACCCGAACTACAGGAGTCAACGATGAATGCGATGAACGAGATGCCCGCCCCGCTGATCTTCACCGATTCCGCCGCCACCAAGGTGAAGGCGCTGATCGAGGAGGAAGGCAATCCTGACCTGAAGCTGCGGGTGTTCGTGTCCGGCGGCGGTTGCTCCGGATTCCAGTATGGCTTCACCTTCGACGAAGTCACCAACGAAGACGACACCGCGCTGGTCAAGGACGGCGTGACGCTGCTGATCGACCCGATGAGCTACCAGTACCTGGTCGGGGCCGAGATCGACTACCAGGACGGCCTCGAAGGCGCGCAATTCGTCATCAAGAATCCGAACGCCACCACGACCTGCGGCTGCGGATCGAGTTTCTCGGCCTGAACCCAACAGCAGTACGGAACAACCCGAACGGGGGCCCATTTGCGGTCCCCGTTTTTCATCCTGACGTCCTGCGACACGGGTCCAACCTGCGTCCTCGCCTATAACGAAGCTCCGCCCGATGTTGAGCTATCGCCACGGCTACCATGCCGGCAACCACGCCGACGCGCTGAAGCACATCGTGCTGGTCGCGCTGTTGCGACTTCTCACCCAGAAGGAGAAGCCGCTGCTGGTGGTCGATACGCATGCCGGCGCCGGCATGTATTCGCTCGAGCAGGGATACGCGGTCAGGAACGCCGAGTTTCGCAACGGCGTTGAACTGCTCTGGAGGCGAAACGATCCGCCGGAACCCGTGGCCGACTATCTGGGGCTGGTCCGCACCGCGAATCCGGATGGCGTGCTGCGGCACTATCCGGGTTCGCCACGGATCGCGCTCGGCGTGCTGCGGCCCAAGGACCGCCTGCGCCTCTTCGAACTGCACAGCACCGAGCAGCAAATCCTGGCCGAGGCGTTTGCGCAGGAAGGGCGCCGCGTGACGGTCACTGCCGGGGATGGATTTGCGGGCATGAAATCGGTGCTGCCGCCGCCGTCGCGCCGGGGACTGGTGCTGATCGATCCGTCGTACGAACTCGCAACGGACTACCGCGCCGTGGTGGCCGCGCTGCGCGCCGGCCAGGAGAGGTTTGCGACCGGGACCTTTGTCGTCTGGTATCCGCTGCTGCAGCGTCGCGAATCCGTCGAATTGCCCGAAAAGTTGAGGCGGGCCGCAGGCGCGGATTGGCTCGACATCGAGCTGCAAGTGACGGCGCCCTCGCCCGAAGGCCGCGGACTGCACGGCAGCGGAGTGTTCATCGTCAATCCGCCGTGGAAATTTTCCGGGCAAATACGGGCGATCATGCCCTGGCTTACGCGCGTGCTCGCGCAAGACGACGCCGCCCGTTTCCGCATCGAAGGGCGCGAGACCTGAGCCGTTCGTCAGATTGATTGCAGTGCGTGCGCCAACGGCCGAATTCGGCGCCACCACCGGCCGCGTCGCGGCCGGGCGGCGCGGAACCCTTTGCGCGAGGCGAACCGGGCGAAAATCTAGTTCAGCACTACGTCAGCTGCGCGCCACGCCCGATCGAACCGTTTCTGCACTGCAAGGGCCTCCCGGTCGCGGCCTTGCCCGATCAGCGCCGTGCGCAGCCCAAACAGCGCGCGACCGCTTTCGGCATGGATCGCCAGCTCATCACGGAATACCTGTTCTGCAGCTGGCAGATCGCCGGCACGCAGCAACGCGGCGCCCAACGAGTTGCGCGACGGCAGGTACCAGCCCGGCGGCTCGTCATAGGTAAGTGCGTCCTCCGCAGCGACCGCCTGCCGAAGGTACGTGATCGCCGCCTCGGTGTTGCCCTCCAGCAGGGCAAGCCTCCCGTCAAGATAGGGACTTGCCACCATGGCCAGCATCTGCGCATTGTTGTTGCCATATTCGATCGTCTTCGACAGCGCCCTTGCGACCTCGACGTAGTTCGACCTCTCAGCCTGCGCCTCGGCCGATTGACCCTTGGCGGCGAACGCCAAAGCGCGGGCCAGATGCCACATGGCGGTGCTGATCGGCGCCTCGAAGGCGGGTTCCGGAAGCAAGAGGATCTCGTCCCAGCGCTCGAAATCGACCAGAACCAGCGCAGGCGTCATCAAGAACGCGTCGACGAACGGTACCTCCTTGATCCGCGGGGCCTCGAACTCGTAGAGCTTCCTGGCGGCCGCGAGTGCGTCGCGGGAATTGCCGGCGAACGCGTTGCTGACTGCGAGGAAATGCAGGTTGTGACCGTAGTAGCCGATCAGATAGTAGGAGGAAGTTTCTCCGCCAGTGGCCGCCAGGCGTTCGTCCGCCTTCGCAGCCTCGACATTGGCACGCGCCGCCTCGAGGTAGTTTCCGGTTCGAATGTAGACGTGCGCCGGCATGTGGACCAGGTGTCCCGCCGACGGCGCCAGCGTCGCGAGCCGCTTTGCCGACGGTAGCGCCTTTCCCGGATCGGGCGAAGCTTCGACCGCATGGATGTAATAGTGGTTGGCACCGGTGTGATCCGGCGCCCGCCTCAGCACGTGCTCCAATACCGCGACGATTTCGAGCGTGCCTTCTGCGGGCTTGCCGTCGGGCGTCCAGAATTTCCACGGGTTCAGGTCCATCAGACTCTCGGCGTAGAGCACCGCGGCGTCGTTGTCGTTCGGATATTGCCGGACGAGTTCCCGCATCGCATCCTTATAGGCCACCTGCAGCGGCGCAACGTCTGCCTCCGCATTTGCGCTGTAGCGCTTCGTGAGAGCGTCGATATAGGTTCGTTCCGCGGGCGAGGCTCGCGGCTGCAGCGCAATGGCTTTTTCCAGCGCCTCGTACGCCGCCTTGTGCGCCGTCGGATCCATCGGATGATTGATGTTCGGTCCGAGCGCGTACGCAATGCCCCACTGCGCCATCGCGAGGTTGGGATCGAGCTCCCACGCACGCGTAAACGACCTGATCGCCGCTTCGTGATTGAACGCGAAGATTAGGCGCATACCCTGGTCGAAATACGCCTGCGCGTGCTTGCTCTTCGTCGTTACGGGATGGTGAACGGATCCGAGCCCAGGATCGATCCCCTGATTGGAGGCGGCCGGCGCCGCAATGTCGTGTGCGGGCAAGCCGGTACTGAAGACCAACGTCACTGCTGCAACAAACCAACCAAAGCCAAGCCGCATGACAATACCCCCGCCTCATCTGTTGGGTCCGACAAGTCTACGATACCGTGGGAAGTCCACTTCTGGACGATCCCCGCAGATTCAGTCTTCGGCGCTCTCAAATGAGTTTCGTTCCACATGCATTCAGAGCACAATCCGCCAACGCGCCGGAGCGACCCGACTGCCGCAAGGCGCGGCGGGTATGGACTCGTCGGCGCGTACAACTTAGGAGGAAATCAACGATGGCTAAATTTCTGTTCGAGGCGCACTACACACCTGAAGGAACCAAGGGTATTGCCAAGGAAGGCGGCAGCGGCCGCCGTGCCGCGATCGAGAAGGCGGTCACAGGACTTGGTGGAAAGCTCGAGACATTCTATTTCGCTTTCGGCAGTGTCGATGCCTACGTAATTGTCGACCTCCCCGACAATGTGACGGCAGCAGCGATGGCGCTTGCGGTAGGGCAATCCGGGCTGGCGTCCACAAAGACGGTTGTGCTGCTTACGATGGAAGAAGCCGACGCGGCCACGAAGAAATCCGTCACGTATCGAGGACCTGGGCGATAGCGTGGGTTGAACGTGCGTTCCTGGACCGCGGCGCCAACGCTGGCAAGCGCCGCGCTCCCTGCTTGCGGCGCGCGAATTGCGCTTCCGGGTCAGATGCTAAGGGCGCCGCTCGCCCGGCTGAGTATCGACGGGCTCATTTCTAGTCGAGAGTATGTAACGCGCCATCGTTGCGGCGTCCGCTTCGGAAACCTCCGGGTGTGGCGGCATGTGCCACGGGCCGCCGCCATGGGCACCTAATCGGATTTTGTCGGCGACGAGCTTGTTGGCCCGTTGGTCCCCTCGATAGTGCGTCGCGATATCGATCCAAGCGGGTCCAGCCGCCGCATCACTTTCTGCGTGGCAGGTTGTGCAGCGATAAATTTCCAATAGCTGCTGGGGCGGAGCACCCGCGGCCCAGGCGGCGTTGAGAACCACCGCCAGCATTGACGACAGGGACAGGTATACCAGGGGGTTGAGCATTCGCGACACGACTCGACGGTTGATTCTGCGCATTGCGGCTCCCAATTGCAGGAGGACTTCCCCTCGAACCCATTCTGGGCCGTGCGACGGGAGGGACATTGACGCACGTCAATTGCCTACTGCACGCAAGCCCTATGCACCCCTCGCGCCGGACTTGGCGCCCACGCACGAAATGCGAACCACTGGGTTCGGAGAACCACGTCCTGAGAACTGCGTACCAGGTGGGAGTGTCATGCGCAAGATTCATTCAACGTTGTCCACGAACTATTGCGCAGACGGTAGAGAAGGATGCCGAGATGCGAATTGCCGGTAAATCCCGCGCGGCGGGCATGCTGATCTTCACAACGCTTGCCTGGGGCGCGATGTTCGCTGTAGCAAAGAGCGCGCTCGGAGCGATTGACGCGTTTTGGCTTTCCACATTGCGTTACGTCCCCGCCCCGCTCGCGAGGCTCTTGATACTTTGGCGCGTCGAGGGCCGCCGCGCACTATCGCTCGCGGCAACCGCGGTCGGCTTCGCTCATTTGCCGATGTGGCAGCTCGTTGTATCGCTCCCGGGGCAGATTGCCTACCTATCGATCGTAGGCGCAGTGCTAGCGGTACTCGCTTGGAACGCCGGAATCGCCATCCTCGGCCCAGCCAATGGCGTGCTGTTCATCAACCTGGTGCCGATCACCGGAGCGGCCACTCGCGACGCGGCCCAGATTCGCGTAATTCGGAAGCGTGAACAGGACTCATGACCCGTTGATTGCGACGACCCGTTGCCGCCTGTCGTACACCAGAGAAGCTGACATTCGCGGACTTCGCAGCACCGCCAGGAGGGGTCACACACGACGGGCACACCAAACAATGGCCATCGGATACTGGATCTAGAAGCTTGCCCTATTGGCCATCACGGCACTTTCGTTCCACTCTAGGCCGACACCGGGTATGTCTGGGATGTGAAGGCGACCATCCTTAATAGCGTACGGCCGCTGCAATAGGGGGTCGGCCCAATCCTGCCATTCGAGCCAATGTGCCGTCTCCGTGACCCGCATTACATGGGCGGCGACTTCAGGATAGAGATGCGTGGATACCGGAACCCCTGCGGTTCCAGCAATTGCCGCTGCCTTCAGCCAGCCTGTGACACCACCGATACGCATGAAATCAGGCATCACAAAATCACACGCTTTGCAATGTAACGCCCGATAAAGATCGCGCGGGCCGTAGAAATTTTCGCCGATCTGGATGGGCGTCTTCAGTTCAGCAGCGAGTTGCGCATAGCCTTCGAAATTGTCGTAGACGAGCGGCTCTTCAATCCAGTCTAGACCCAGGTCATCGATCGCATGGCACCTCTTCAGGGCCTCGCCAAGGTCCAGCCCTTGGTTGAAATCCACCATCAAATGCATATCTTTGCCGACCGCGTTTCGGACCGCTTCTATAGTCGCCAAATCATCGCGTACGCTTTCGCGTCCGAGCCGAAGTTTGAGGCCAGTGAATCCTCCTTCGTCGCGTAGCTCGATCGCCTCCGCCGCCACCGCATCCGGCTCCTTGAGCCACAATCCGTTGCTGTTGTACGCATTGACGGGGCCCACAGAGCCACCCAACAGTGCGCAAAGCGGCACGCCGGCCGCCTTGGCCAAGGCGTCCCAGGCAGCCATGTCGAGACCCGCGACGGCGATCATCGACATACCCTGATAGCCGACAAAATGCAGAGACTTGCGCGCCAAGGCATAAAGCTCGACGGGCGCTAACGAGTGCCCCTTCAACATGTCACCTAGATCGAGAAGCGCCGGAATGAGGTACTTCATGGTCTTCACCGTGTACGGCTCCAGATAGCTTCGGCCGACGATGCCTTCGTCAGTATCGAGGTCAATCAGAATAAGGGGCCATTCGGTGATGGTGGCGATGCGCGCCACGATGGGTCGCTTCAGTTTCAGTATTACCGGTCGCGCCCGTAGGCCCTTAACCGTCAATGACAAAGAAGGCACGCTGGCTGCTCGATCAGTGTCATTCATGGGTCTTCCTCTTGGGACGAGAATGAGCTAGTCTATATAGACCGGTCTAGATAGGAAGTCAACAATGAACACTGCCGAGGCCGCCGCCACCGGTACCCGTGAAAAGGTGATCGAAGCCGCCATTACGCTGATGCGACGCTCCGGACTGTCTGGCGCTGGAGTCAACGAAATCGTCCGCGAAAGTGGCGCTCCCAAGGGTTCGGTCTATTACTTCTTTCCCAAGGGTAAGCAGCAAATCGTCACAGAAGGACTGACACAGTATTCGGAGCGCGTCGTTGATTTCATCGACTCAACCCTGTCGAGCAAGCGCAAACCTGGAGAAAAGGTCAAAGCCTTGTTCAATGCGTTTGCGGAACGAATCGAGGAAGGCAAGTTCCATCACAGCTGTCCTGTCGGCACGGTTTGCCTCGACCTGGATTCGGAACTCGAAGGTCTACGATTTGTGGTAGCCGCCGCGTTCGACCAATATGTGAAAGCGATCGAGGCTCACTTCCCTTTCCAGGATAGGCGGCGGGCGAAATCCTTCGCGGGCTTGTTGCTGACGGCGATTGAGGGTGCCTACATTCGCGGTCGCGCCGACGGCTCGAGCAAGCCATTTCGAGAGGCAGGTGCATGGCTCGCAGAACTGGTGGAGCGCACAGGACCAAGTAAGAAGCCAGTCATGTGAGAGCCGCACCCAAACGGATGATTCACGGGTTCCACGCGCAGCGGCAAATCCTCGCTTTGAACTGTCTCAAAACGGGGCCGACGTCGATAAGGTGGCTTTCGGGCCAGGAGCGGGCATTTGCTTGCAATTGCCCCCGGTTGTGCTTTGTCATCCGAAAGGTAGGGACCAATGATCCATTTCGAACTGCTGCGTGACGCGGGGATCCTTATCGTCACACCCCAAGGCCCGCTCGAGAAAGCGGATTTTGAACTCGTCCGGCAGGAAGTTGATCCATTCATTGCGGCGAAGGGGGAGCTTACTGGCTTGATGATTTATGCGAAGTCGTTCCCAGGTTGGAAGAATTTCGAAGGGTTTCTTTCGCACTTGAAGTTCGTTGGGGAGCACCAACGCAAGATAGAGCGCGTTGCCGCAGTGAGCGATAGTGAGCTTCTGACGATCATGCCAGGCATCGTTGCTCACTTCGTCCACGCGGAAGTGAAGCATTTCGGCTTTGATGAGAAGGAACGCGCGCTCGCATGGCTCGAAACGGGGCGTTGAAACTGACCCCATTCAGCGATGTGCAACTCTGGAATTCCATTGCGACGGCGCGCCAACCCAACCAGTCGATAGACCTGGCTCCATGTCCAACGACCGCGACTCGATCCTTGCCACCCTCTCGACATTGAACGCTGCATGTGCCGCTCGCGATCCGAACGCGTTTATCGAATTATTTGAAGACAGCGACGACATTCTCTTCGTTGGCTCGGATAAGGGGGAAGTCTTCCGCGGACGTGAGTCAACAAGGGGCTTCATGCAGGGGCTCTATGGCCTGCCATTCGTGTTCTCTTTCGATCTCGCGGATGTCGTACTGCGCCACGACGGTGACCAAGCCTGGGTGTTTGTCGATGGGAACATGGTTCGCACCGGCGACCGCGGAAACGAGGTAGGCAAAGTGGGCAGATCTCCCTACCGCTTTTCAATAGTGATGGTTCGCCGCGACGGAGGCTGGCGCTGGCAGGTGTTCCACGGCTCGGTGCCCGGAGCGGAATAGCCTTAAAGTCCCGTCGGGGAACCCCGGGTTTCGCGACGGGGGATAAGTGTCCGCTTTTGCTTCGGCGCCAACGGTAGCTCAGGGTCGACGGCAGCCGACGGCCCGCGTTTGGATTCTACTGGCCGACCGGCCTTGATCTGCCAACGCAACGGACGTCGCTTCTGCCGTCGTCCGGCGAATGGGACGGACTCCGCACTAGCGAGGGCCCGAGCCTTCGCCGCCACAGGGGAAATGCTGCGCGCGCGCCTGCACCCGCCCTGATCCATCCTGGGGCTTGACGGCACGCCGAATCATGTTACTATTATGGCACATATGAAGACGAAGCCGGAACCGGATAGCGAGCATCTCGACGCGGTTTTTTTCGCGCTCGCGTCGGGGATACGCCGCCGCATCCTCGACGCGCTCAAGCTGGAGCCAGGCTGCAACGTCAATCGTGTCTGCGAATATCTGGAGAGCGACATCGGTCGCTTTGCGGTGATGAAGCACCTCGCCACGCTCGAAGCCGCCGGCCTGGTGATTGCCAAGCGGTCCGGCCGCGAGCGACTGCTGTGGTTCGACCCGACGCCGATCCAGTGGATCCACGAGCGCTGGACCACCGAGTTCAGCGCTTACTGGGCGGCTCGTCTGACGCGCCTCAAGTACAGCGCGGAAGGCGCCGAAGTGATCCGCCTCCCCCGCACCGGAACGAAAGGACGCCCGCATGGCTGAAGCAAACACTCCGCAGGACAGCATCTTCCGGATCGTCATCAACGCCGACATCCATCGCGTGTGGCGAGAGTTGACCAAGACCGACGAAGCGCAAGGCGCCGTGTTCAATGCCTGGCTGCACGCGACCGCGCTCAAACCCGGTGGGCGCATGCAGATGCGGACCGGTTCCGGCAAGCACGTGCTCGTGGTCGGCGAAGTCCTCGAGTTCGATCCTCCGCGCCGCTTCGTGCACAGCCACCGATTCACCCAGCACGACGACCCGGTATGCCAGGTCGCCTACGAACTCAAACCGGTCGAAGCCGGCGTCGAAGTCACGCTGCGGGTCATCGGCCTCTCGCCGGGTACGTCCACGGCGAAGAGCATGCAGCAAGGCGGCAACATGATCCTGCAATCGCTGAAGGCCATCGCCGAGACCGGTCGTCCACCGCTGGGGACGCGCCTCATGTACGTCGCGTTTGGGCTGATGGAATTCGTGCTGCCCAAGCGCACCCGCAGCGAAAACTGGCCGCTGTAACCACGATCGAACTGTCGAGGAGACGACCATGGCAGATCCGCAATCCGCTGTCGCCACCCAGTTGCGCAATATCGAGGCCAGGACCGGCAGGAGTTTCGCGCAGCTTTGCCGACTAATCGCCGACTCGGGCCTGACCAAGGTCGGCGAACAGCGCATGATGTTGATGGACAAGCTGCACTTGGGCTACGGCGATGCCAACATGCTCGCCCTTCGCGCGAAGGAAGCGTCAATGCCTGCCGCGGCGGACGCCGACCCGCTGGACGCAATCTACGCCGGCGCCAAGGCGCCTCTGCGCAACCTTCACGAACGCCTGCATGCCGAGATCCGCAAGCTTGGTGAATTCGAGACCGCACCCAAGAAAGCGTATGTCAGCCTGCGCCGGAAGAAGCAGTTCGCCATGCTCGGACCGGCGACCAAGGATCAGGTCGAACTCGGTCTCAATGCCAAGGGGCTTCCCACCTCGGCCCGCCTCAAGGCGCTGCCACCGGGCGGCATGTGCCAGTATTCGGTTCGCCTGTCCGCGGCGAGCGAAATCGACGCGGAACTGCTGACGTGGGTGCGCGCTGCCTACGACGCGGCGGCCTGACCACGCCGCACTGGAAAGGAATCATGATGGACCTGGCCACACTCGAACGGTTGCCGCTGTGGATAGGCGGCAACATGGTTGCCGCACAGTCGACGCGCTTTGGCGAGGTCACCAATCCAGCAACGGGTGAGGTGGTGCGGCATGTTCCACTTGCCAATGCGTCCGACGTCGAAGCAACCGTCTCGGCGGCGTCCGCAGCGCTCCCGAGCTGGCGCGCATTTCCGCCACTGCGCCGGGCGCGAATCCTGATGCGCTTTCGAGAACTGATGGAATTGCGCCGCAAGGACCTGGCGAAGGTCATCACGCAGGAGCACGGCAAGACGCTGGCCGATGCCGAAGGCGAGGTCACCCGAGGCATCGAGGTGATCGAGTTCGCCACCGGCATTCCGCACCTGCTCAAGGGAGATTTCAGCGAAAACGTCGGCAGCGACGTCGACAGTTTCTCGCTGCGCCAACCGGTCGGCGTATGCGCGGGCATCACGCCGTTCAACTTTCCCGCGATGGTGCCGCTGTGGATGTTCCCGGTCGCCATCGCCTGCGGCAACACGTTCGTGCTGAAGCCCTCAGAGCGCGACCCTTCGCTTTCGCTGCGGATGGCAGAGCTGCTCAAGGGGGCCGGACTGCCAGACGGCGTGTTCAACGTCGTCCACGGCGACAAGGAGGCCGTCGACGCGCTGCTCGCGCATCCGACGGTGAAGGCGATTTCCTTTGTTGGCTCCACACCCATTGCGAAGTACATCTACGAGACCGGCGCACGCAATGGCAAGCGTGTCCAGGCGCTGGGCGGCGCCAAGAACCACGCGGTAGTCATGCCCGATGCCGACCTCGACTTCGCGACCGAGGCGATCATCGGCGCCGGCTACGGCTCGGCCGGGGAACGCTGCATGGCGATTTCGGTGGTCGTCGCCGTGGGTGACGCCGCCGACCCGCTGGTGGAGCGGCTCGCCGTGCGCGCGCGGCGCGTCAGCGTCGGTTCGGGCGACACGCCAAGCGTGGAAATGGGCCCGGTCATCACCGCAGCGGCGCGCGACCGCATTGTCGGCTGCATCGACCGCGGCGTCGGCGAAGGCGCCACACTCGTCGTCGACGGCCGCGGCGTGCGCGTTCCGGGCTTCGCCGGCGGCTTCTTCGTCGGACCCACGCTGTTCGACCGCGTCACGCAGGCAATGACCATCTACCGCGACGAGATCTTCGGGCCCGTGCTGGTGGTCGTGCGCGTCGAATCGCTGGCGGAGGCCATTGCGCTGATCAACGCCAACCCGTTCGCCAACGGCACCGCGATCTTCACGCGCTCCGGCCACGCCGCGCGCCGCTTCCAGCAGGACGTCGAGGTCGGCATGGTCGGCGTCAACGTGCCGATTCCGGTCCCGATGGCGTTCTTCTCGTTCGGCGGCTGGCGCGCGTCGCTGTTCGGCGACCAGAACGTGCACGGCATGGACGGCGTGCGCTTCTACACCCGGGTCAAGACGCTCACATCGCGCTGGCCGGACGACGGCAGCGCCGCCCCCGGATTCCACATGCCGATGCTGGGCTGAAGCCACCGCGGACGCGTCTACTGGTCGAAGCGCTGCCCCGCGCGCCGGTGCTTGCGCTGCGGGTTCGGCAGGATTCCCCGGGCGATGAAGATCTTGCGAATCGCCTTGGCGTGATGGGATTGGTAGAGTTGCCGGTCCGCGGTCAGCAGCGCGTTGGCCGCATCCTCGAAGCGCGCGCGCCGGTTGAGCAGGAATTGATGCGCGATCACCAGGCGATCGGCGACGGGCCGGCCGACGGCGGTGCGCAGCTGCCACAGCGATGCCGACCAGATTTCGCCGTTGTCGTGCTCGTCGACGGTCATGTCCTTCGGATATTTCTTGTTGCTGTCCAGCCGCCGCAGCGCGGGCGGATCGTCGGCGCTGTAGTACGTCGCGTCCCAGTTGCCGATCGTCGGGCGCATCAATGCGGGCTTCACTTCCGCGAAGAAGCTCGCGGCGAAGTAGTCGCCGAAGCCTTCGCCCATCGCTTGCGCCTCGGCCACCTCGCCCCATCCGGGCACCTGCGCGTCCTGGATCGCGTGGCCGTACTCGTGGAGGATGATCTCCGCGTCCTCCGCATCGTCCACGCCGCCGGTGCCGAACCCGAGCGTGTGCGTACCGGGGCTGTAGGCGGAATTGTCGTCGCTCTCCGCCGCGACGTTCACGCCGATCGGGCGGTCCAGCACGCCCGTGAAGCCAAGCGCCTGCAGGTAGCGCTGCGCGCGATCGATATGGAAGTAGACCATCACCTCCTTGAAGCCGCGCTTGCCGCGCCGATAAAGGAACCTACGCCCCGTTGAGCGAACGCGGTTGCGGGTGGGCGCCGTGCTCACGTACGGCCCGTCAAGCAGCGCGCCGGGCGCCACGTCCGGCAGGTCGACTTCGACGTAGGCGTTGTCCGGAATCTTCGACTTGTCGGTCAGCGTCGTATCGTCGAGCACCGCGACGGGATTGGGATCGAACACGCGTCCGCGCGCCGGCTTGTGCTTCAGCATGTTGCAGCGGGTGAGCACCTCCCCGGAATGCGCGTCGAGGTAGAGCTTCCATTCGGCTTGCGGCCGGCTGGTATGCACGACGATCTTCCATGCGAGTCGCGGCTTGCTCTGCTGCGTTCCGTACATCAGCTCGGCGTGCAGCACCTCCCGCTTGCCGCCGCGCGCCACCGGCGCGGCTTGAAAGGCCTTGGCCAGCGCTTGCACCTTCGTGAGCGGACGCGCGTCCGGCGAGTTGCGCGCCCGCGCGTCGCGGTCACCCTGCGCAAGCAATCTTACCGGAATGAGATCGTTCTGGACGTTGAAGACGCGCCCCGCGGGATCGATATCCACGCGCAGCCACGCGCCGGAGATCGGCTTGCCCGCATGCCGCTGCTGGAACAGCACGTGGTACCCGAACAGCGTCTTCTTCACCTTGTCGAACCGGACCTGTGACAAATCCAAGGACAGGCCGAGGCGAGGGGCGAGTTGCTTCAGAAGGTCCTCGGCGATGCGCCGCGGCGCCGCGCGGTTCTCGCGAGTCTCGAGATCGTAGAGGCGTCGGGGAACGCCGCGCGCATCGCTCATTTCCACCATGCCGCGGACACCCTTGATTCCGGTCAGCTTCCTGGTCGTGCGGACAGTGAGCGGCATGACGACTCCCTGATCTGCTTCCTTCGTGCGCAATGCGCGCCAAAATTCTAGCGCGGATAGATCGCGCCGAGAATCCGGCTCCCCCGGGCACCGGTCACCGCCGCGAGGTTTCCTGCCCGTCCGGCCAGCGCTTCGCGTGCCAGCCATGCGAACGCCAGCGCCTCGACATGGTCGGCAGCGACGCCCCGGTCGCCGGTCGTCACGACGATTCGCGGCGCGAGTTCGGACGACAGCATCCGCAACAGCGTGGAGTTGTGCGCACCGCCGCCGCAGACCAGCAACTCCGTCGCGCCGGCGGCATGCGCGCGGACGGCATCGGCGATGGTTCGCGCGGTCAGCGCCGCAAGGGTCGCCTGGACATCTTCGTGCGTCCCCGCCCGATGCGCACGAACGAGCGTCGAGTCGAGCCATACGGCGTTGAACAGGTCGCGGCCCGTGCTCTTGGGCGGCGCCGCCGCGAAGTAAGGATCGGCGAGCAGCGCCGACAGCAGCGCCGGGTCGACATTCCCTTGCGCCGCCCACTCGCCGTTCACGTCGAATGCCGCGCCGCGATGCCGCGCGGTCCACAGGTCCATCAGCACGTTGCCGGGACCCGTATCGAAGCCGGTCACCGCCCCATGCAGCGGCAGGTCGGTGATGTTGGCAATACCGCCGATGTTGACGACCGCGCGATGCGCCGCGGCGTCGCCGAAGATCGCCGCGTGAAAGGCTGGCACCAGTGGTGCGCCCTGTCCGCCCGCCGCGATGTCGCGGCTGCGGAAATCGGCCACGACCGTGACGTACGCGCTCTCCGCGACGCGCGCCGGGTTGTTGATCTGCAGCGTCCAGCCCTGCTCCGGCCGATGCCGCACCGTCTGGCCGTGGACGCCGGCCGCGACCAGGTCGTGCGGCGACACGCCGGACGCGTCGCAGGCATCCCGGATGGCCATCGCATAGAGGTCGGCGAGCAGATTGGCGGCGCGTGCGGCACGCGCGATCTCGTCGCTGCCCGGGGCCTGCAGCGCCAGCAATTCGTCCCTTAGCGCGGACGGAAAGGCGATGTGCGTCGAACCCAGCGTGGCGACCAGCGCGTCGGGCGGCGCGCGAAATTCCGCCACCACCGCGTCGACACCGTCGAGGCTCGTTCCGGACATCACGCCGGCATACAGCTCGCGGCGAGCCGGCATTGCGCTACCCCGCGACGGCGCGGGCCGCGCCGTGCGCTAAAATCGGGGGTTTGCATGCGGCCAAGAGTGGTTGCCCTCGCAGGTGGTGGCCACTTGGCACCAGGTGCCGCGATTCTAACAAACGGGCGTACCGAATGCCGTTCCGGGCCGTCCGCACCGGTAGCGCAATGCCCATCGACATCGCACAGCAGATTGCAGTCTTCAAGCGCGGCGCGGACGAACTCCTGGTCGAGACCGAGGTCGCCGCCAAGCTGAAACGCGCCGAGTCGACCCAGGAACCGTTGCGCATCAAGCTCGGCCTCGACCCGACGGCGCCGGACATCCACCTCGGGCACACCGTCGTGCTGAACAAGATGCGCCAGATGCAGGACCTGGGCCACCAGGTAATATTCCTGATCGGCGATTTCACGTCGATGATCGGCGACCCGTCCGGTCGCAACGACATGCGACCGGCGCTGTCGCGCGAGCAGATCGAGGCCAACGCGAAGACGTATCACGCGCAGGCGTCGAAGGTGCTGGACCCCGAACGCACCGAGATCCGCTACAACTCCGAGTGGAGCGAGCCGCTCGGTG
>Ga0302323_100001806_pt1 | contig 17354 bp, 28 predicted proteins | sample Fen_T0_3_FD_201950 | JGI IMG/M metagenome (GOLD analysis project Ga0302323, IMG submission 201950) | Peat permafrost microbial communities from Stordalen Mire near Abisko, Sweden - Fen_T0_3 | ecosystem: Environmental > Terrestrial > Soil > Wetlands > Permafrost | place: Sweden: Abisko... | reverse complement strand
GGTATCGCCTTGTCCACCGCCTCCATCAACGCCAAGATCGCCTTGGCGGCAGGGTCGTCCACACCACCAGGACCCTCCAGCGCCTTCAGCGCCGAGCCCCGCACCACTGGCACCTCGTCCCCGGGGAACTTGTACAACTTCAAAAGCTCCCGTACCTCAAGCTCCACGAGGTCCAATAGCTCCGGATCGTCCACCATGTCGCACTTGTTCAGGAACACCACGATGTACGGCACGCCCACCTGCCGCGCCAACAGGATGTGCTCCCGTGTCTGCGGCATCGGACCGTCCGCAGCCGACACCACCAGGATCGCCCCGTCCATCTGCGCCGCGCCCGTGATCATGTTCTTGATGTAGTCCGCGTGACCAGGGCAGTCCACGTGGGCATAGTGCCGATTCCCAGTCTCGTACTCCACGTGAGCGGCGTTGATCGTCACCCCGCGCTCCCGCTCCTCAGGCGCATTGTCGATCGAGTCGAATGCCCGGAACTTTACCTTCGGGTTGATCGACGCCAGCACCTTCGTGATCGCTGCTGTCAACGACGTCTTCCCGTGGTCCACGTGCCCAATCGTCCCGATGTTCACGTGCGGCTTCGAACGCTCGAACTTCTCCTTCGACATGATCGATCCCTCGATGCGTTTCGTCTGTCCTGCGCCCTCGAATCACGACGCTCGCGTCGCCGTGACCCCTCCACTTTGCGTCCCTCGCGCCCACGACATCCGGTTTGGAGCCCACGACCAGGGTCGAACTGGTGACCTCGTCCTTACCAAGGACGCGCTCTGCCGGCTGAGCTACGTGGGCGTCGTCCGTCTACCCCAGGGTGCTGCTTCGCACCCCCTTGGAACCCCCCGCTCGCTCCGCGGGAGTGAACCCCGCATCGCTCGCAGCCTGTTGCCTCGACCTCGCCTCGTTCGCCGTCCCACGATCCCAGATGGAGCGGGCGACGGGATTCGAACCCGCGACATCCAGCTTGGAAGGCTGGAACTCTACCAGCTGAGTTACACCCGCCTCGTCGTCGTCGAGCTGTACTCCCTTGCATCAGCTCACCCGACCGACCCCTATCCGTCCCCCGCCTCCGCGGCGCCCTTGGCGCGGAAGCTCCTGTGTTGGTGGGGAGGGAAGGATTCGAACCTTCGAAGCCCGTGGGGCGTCAGATTTACAGTCTGATGCGTTTGACCGCTTCGCTACCTCCCCGTACCTGGCGGGCATCACCGGCTGGAGCTGGCGGAGGGAATTGAACCCCCGACCCGCTGATTACAAATCAGCTGCTCTACCGCTGAGCTACGCCAGCGACAAAATCCTATCTTATCAAACACTTTGCGACCCTGCAAGACCAATGCCCGCTCCCGCCGGCCTACTTCGCCGCGCGACTCGCGTCGCCCTCGGCCGCCGCACTCGCCGGCGCCTTCTCTTTGGCCGCGGCGTCCTTCTTCTTGCCCTTCTCGTCCTTGGTCTTGGGCTTGTACTCGGACCCGATCAGCTCGACGACGGCCATCTCGGCGCCGTCGTTGGCTCGGGCTCCGAGTCGCAGGATGCGCGTGTAGCCACCTGCCCGTCCAGTGAAGCGCGCGCCCAGCGTATCAAACAGTTTCTTGAGGACGATCGCGTCATGGATCTCGCGCCGCGCTAGCCGCCGCGCGTGAACGCGATCCCCGTCGCGCTTGGCGAGCGTGATCAGGCGCTCCGCAAAGGGTCTGAGCTCCTTCGCCTTCATCAACGTCGTGCGGATGCGCTCGCGCTCGAACAGGGCGGTCGCGAGGTTTCTTAGAAGCGCGATACGGTGGGACGTGGTGCGCCCAAGCTTCCGTCCGGCTACGCGATGTCTCATGTCATTTCCCAACGGCAGCCATACGGCCACCTCGAAGCCATCTCCGACGCAGGGTGCGCCTGCGACAACCAGCCGCTGCGGTTACGCCAGTGGTTAGCTGTGCTCGCCCGCAGCCTGCGACGCACCCGGGTAGTCGTCGAGCTTCATGCCCAGCGACAGACCCATTTGCGCCAACGTCTCCTTGATCTCTGTGAGCGACTTGCGGCCGAAGTTCTTGGTCTTGAGCATCTCGGCCTCGCTCCTCTGCACGAGATCGCCAAGCGTACTGATGTTGGCGTTCTTCAGGCAGTTGTACGAGCGCACCGAGAGCTCCAGCTCGTCGACGCTGCGCCTGAGCTTCTCCCAGAAGGCCTCGCGATCGTGCTCGGGTACTTCGGCCGGCGTCTCCTCCTCGAACTCCTCGTCATCGAGGTCGATGAAGATCGCCAAGTGATCGCGCGCCAGCTTGGCCGCTAGGCTGACGGCGTCACGCGGTGAGATCGCGCCGTTGGTCCAGACCTCGAGCGTCAGCTTCTCGTAGTCCGTGGCCTGGCCCACGCGCGCGGCGTCCACGAAGTAGTTGACCTTCTTGACCGGCGAGTGCACCGAGTCCGCCGGGATCCAGCCAATCGAGAGGTCCTCGTCGAAGTTCTTGTCGGCCGAGACGTATCCGCGTCCGGTCTTGACGCGCATCTCGACAGCCAAGGTCGTGCCCTGACCCAAAGTCGCAATGTAGGCCTCGGGATCGAGGATCTCGACGTCGGGGTCGGGCGTGATGTGCTTGGCGCGCACTTCGCCGGCCTCCGAGGTGCGCAGGTAGAGCGCCTTGGGATGGTCCACGTGCATCTTGAGCGGGATGCGTTTCAAGTTGAGGATCAAGTCGGTCGTGTCTTCCATCGCCCCGGGAATCGGTGAGAACTCGTGCAGCACGCCCTCCACGCGTACGGCGGTGATCGCCGCGCCCTCGATGCTCGAGAGCAACACGCGCCGCAGGGCGTTGCCGACGGTCGTGCCGAAACCACGCTCGAACGGCTGCGCGTAGAAACGGCCATACGTCGCGCTGAGCGTCTCCTGGTCGACCTCAAGGCGCTTCGGTTTTTGGAAGCCTTTCCACAGCATCTTCTGACAGACCTCCCGGCGGCACGCCGCGCTGGCCGAATGGACCAGCCGCCGCACCGCAGTTCGTTACTTCGAATAGAGCTCCACGATGAGCTGCTCTTGGATGGGGAAGTTGACGTCGTCGCGTGCCGGCAACGAGAGCACCTTCCCCGAGAGCGCAGCCGCGTCCAGCTCCAGCCATTTCGGCACGCCGCGTCCCTTGACTGCTTCCACCGCCGCTGCCACGAGGACGTTCTTCATGGCCCGCGGTGCGAGCGTGAGCACGTCGCCCACCTCGACTTGGTAGGAGGGAATGTCGATGCGCTTACCGTTCAAACGCACGTGGCCGTGGCAGACGATCTGGCGAGCCTGGGCACGAGAGCTGCCAAACCCCAGGCGGTAGACCACGTTGTCGAGGCGGCGCTCCAACTTCTGGAGCAGCGTCTCGCCGACGACGCCCTTCTCCTGCGCCGCGCGCTTGAAGGTCAGGGCGAACTGCCCCTCCAGCATGCCGTAGAGGCGCTTGACCTTCTGTTTCTCACGCAACTGCACGCCGTATCCTTCCAGCTTCTTTTTGATGCGGCCGCCCTTGCCATGCTGGCCAGGCGCGTAGTTGCGCTTCTCGATGGCACACTTGTCTGTGGAACAGCGGTCGCCCTTGAGGAACAGCTTCATACCCTCGCGACGACAGAGATGACAAACGGATTCGGTGTATCTCGCCACGGTATCGCTCCGTTAGACGCGGCGCCGCTTGGCCGGGCGGCAACCATTATGGGGGATGGGCGTCACATCCCGGATGGACTTGACCTCAACACCTGCGGCTGTGAGAGCCCGAATGGCGGACTCGCGTCCGCTACCCGGGCCCTTGACGCGCACATCGACGGAGCGCAGGCCACAGTCCTTGGCGTTTCCGACGGCGGTCGAAGCCGCCTGCTGGGCAGCGAACGGCGTGCCCTTGCGCGAGCCCTTGAACCCCAGCGAACCCCCGCTAGACCAGGCCACCACGTTGCCTTCGAGGTCCGTGATCGTCACTTTTGTGTTGTTGAAGGAGGCTTGCACGTGCGCGATCCCGTGCGCCACGTGGTGCTTCTCCTTCTTGCTCTTCTTGGGGCCTGCGGTTTTGACCATGTTCTTCGGACTCCTAACTCTTCGGCGGTGCGGCCGGCTTGGAGGACCGGACCATCGTCCGGCGCGGTCCCTTGCGCGTGCGTGCGTTCGTGTGCGTGCGCTGGCCGCGCACCGGCAGGTTGCGACGGTGACGCGCACCGCGGTACGAGCCGATCTCCATCAGGCGCTTGATGTTCATCGAGACGTCCTTGCGCAGATCGCCCTCCACGCTGCCCTCGGCGTCGATCGTCCTGGCGATGCGGCTGACCTCTTCTTCGGAAAGGTCCTTGACCCTGACCGCGGGGTCGATGCCGGCCTTGCCGAGGATCAAGCGACTGCGTGCCTCGCCGATGCCATAGATGTACGTCAGGGCGTACTCCACCCGCTTCTGGCGCGGGAGGTCCACACCGGAAATGCGTGCCATGTCCTACCCCTGCCTCTGCTTGTGCTTCTGGTTGGCGCAGATCACCCGCACGACACCGTGCCGGCGGATCACCTTGCACTTGACGCAAACCTTCTTGACTGACGCTCGCACCTTCACGGTATCACTCCCTGTCCCGGAGATGTCCCCGGGCTGCGATCTTGAGCGCATGCGCGGCCTGTCTCACGCACGCCTCCTGACAATCCGGCCCCGCGTCGGGTCGTAGGACGTGAGCGCCACGACCACGCCGTCGCCGGGCAACACGCGCAGCAGCGCCGGCGAGGCCAGGTGCGCGACCACCTGCGTGCAGCGCTCGCCGTCGAGCTCAACACGGTACATCGCATTTGGCAACGCCTCGATCACTCGACCCTCGACCTCAATCGCCTGCGCCTCATCCTCAGGCATGAGCCTCGCGCTGCTCCCCGTATGGGTACGGCTGGGAGAGCACCCACGGCCCTTGCTCTGTTACCGCCACCGTCAGCTCGAAATGCGCCGAGAGAGAGCCATCCGCGGTCACGGCCGTCCAGCCGTCGTCCAGTACGCGCACGTCGGCGCCGCCGGCGTTGACCATCGGCTCGATCGCCAGACACATGCCCGGCGCCAGGCGCTCCCGGCGGCCCGGCGGACCATAGTTCGGTATCTGCGGCTCCTCGTGCAGGCTCGTTCCGATTCCGTGCCCCACGTACTCGCGTACAACCGAAAAACCCGCGCCCTGAGCGTGCTGTTCGACGGCGTGCCCAATGTCGCCCACGCGCTTGCCCGGGTGGCACATGCTGATGCCGCGCCAGAGCGCTTCCTCGGTCGCGCGCATCAGGCGCCGGGCCTTGTCGCTGACCTCGCCCACTGCGACGGTACGCGCGCTGTCGCCGAAATAGCCGTCGACGATTGCGCCCAGGTCGAGGCTGACCATGTCGCCATCACGCAGTCGCCGTTCGCCGGGAATGCCGTGGATCACCTCGTCATTGACCGACACGCAAACGCTGGCCGGGAAGCCGCGGTAGCCCAGGAACGCGGGCTGCGCCCCGCGCTGCGCCAGGCGCTCGCGTGCGATGCGATCGAGCTCCTTGGTCTTGAGCCCAGGCGCGACAGCCTGCTCGAGGGCGTCCAGCGTCTCGACGACGATGACAGCCGCTTCGCGCATGCGCTCAAGCTCCGCCCGGGATCGGCGCACAGTCACAGCGTTCTCCCGCCTTTGTTCGTCCTAGCGCCGGCCACGGATCCTCCGTCCCTTGCCCGCCCCGGCGAACCCGTCATAGTGCCGCATGACGAGCTGCGCCTCGACCTGCGCCACGGTATCCATCGCCACGCCGACCACGATCAGGAGCGACGTGCCGCCGAAGTAGAAGTTCAGGTGCAGGCCCTCAGTGACCCAGCCCAGGTTGTTCTGCGAAAGCCACATATCCAATCCCGGCCCGATGACCGGGATCGGCGCCACCTTGAAGCCGGCCATCAGGAACTCCGGCAAGAGCGCTATCAAGGCCAGGTAGATCGCGCCGCCAAAAGTGATGCGGGCCAGGATGTGATCGAGGTACTCGGACGTACGCTTCCCTGGACGTATGCCGGGAACGAAGCCGCCGTACTTGCGCATGTTCTCTGCCACGTCGTCTGGGTTGAAGACGATTGAGGTGTAGAAGTAGCAGAAGAAGATGATGAACGTGACGTAAAGCAAGTTGTACAGCGGGTAGCCCCACTGAAGCTGCTCAGAGACTGCCTGCATCCACGGGCTGTTCGATCCGAAGAACTGCGCGATCGTCTGCGGGAAGGCAATCAAGGACGAGGCGAAGATGACCGGGATCACGCCGCTGGTGTTCACGCGCAGCGGCAAGTGGGTCGACTGCCCTTTGTACATGCGCCGGCCGACGACGCGGTTGGCATACTGCACTGAGATGCGGCGCTGTCCGCGCTCGAAGAAGACAATGACGGCCACGACCAGGCCCATCATGACCACGAGCACAAGGGCCGTGATCAGGCTCAGCTCACTGCGCCGGATCTTGCCAACGGTGTCCAGCAATCCCCGCGGAAAGCCCACGACGATTCCAGCAAAGATGATCAAGCTCATGCCGTTGCCGATGCCGCGCTCGGTGATCTGCTCACCCAACCACATGATGAAGGCCGTGCCTGTGGTCAGCGTCAGGATGGTCATCAGACGGAAGCCCATGCCTGGATGGTCCACGATGTGAGCGTTGCCTGTGAGCGTCACCTTCTCGAGCCAGATCGCGATACCCGCCGACTGGATGACCGAGAGCATGACGGTGCCGTAGCGCGTGTACTGCGTGATCTTGCGACGGCCGAGCTCGCCTTCCTTGGAGAGCTTTTCGAGATAGGGCCACACCACCGTGAGCAGCTGCAAGATGATCGAGGCCGAGATGTACGGCATGATCCCGAGGGCGAAGACCGTGACCCTGCCCAGGTTGCCACCCGAGAACATGTCGACCAAGCCGAGCCAGTTGCCCTGGTTCTGCTGGAAGAAGTCGATCAGGGCCTTGGCGTTGATCCCCGGCGTGGGGACGTGACTTCCCAGGCGGTACACCGCCAGGATCCCCAAGGTGAACAGGACCCGCTTGCGCAGGTCCGGAATCTCCCAAATGTTTCTGAGGCTCTGCAGCATGGTGGCTTACCCGTCTAGGCTTCTGAGCGCACCGCGCGCTCGATGACCTCCGTCTTGCCTCCCTTGTCCGCGATCACCTGCTGAGCATGCGCGCTGAACTTGTGCGCCCGCACCGTGAGCGCCTTGGTCAGCTCGCCGTCGCCCAGCACTTTGAGCCCGTCGCGCAGGTTCTTGACCGTGCCCCGCTGCAGCAGCACCTCGGGCGTCACGATGGTGCCGGCCTCGAAGATCTCGAGCTGGCCAACGTTGACGCAGGCGTATTCCTTGCGGAAGGGATTATGGAAGCCGCGCTTTGGCACGCGCCGGTGCAACGGCATTTGGCCGCCTTCGAAACCGACCTTGTGCGAAAATCCGCTGCGGCTCTTCTGGCCCTTCTCGCCGCGGCCAGACGTCTTGCCCAGGCCACTGCCTCGCCCACGGCCCACGCGCGTGCGCTGGCGCACGCTGCCCTTGGCGGGGTGGAGTGAGTGCAGCCCGCGGGTACTGCTTGCCTGCTTCTTCGAATCGGCGCGTCGCGCCATCACTAATCCTCCCAAGCCGTGCGAACGACGAGCGCACTTGTCGTCCTGCGCATCACTCCTCGACGATCGCCGCCAGGTGCGGGATCTTCTTGACCATCCCGCGCACGCACGGCGTGTCCTCGCGCTCCACGACCTGATGGAGCCGCCTGAGGCCCAGGCCGCGTACTGTGGCCCGCTGCTTCTGCGGACAGGTAATGACGCTTCCGATCATCTTGATCTTCAGGGTCTTCTTCTTGTGAGCCTTGCCGGCCATTCGACCCTCCCTATGCGCCAGCCACGTTGGTGGACGGCTCGTCGATACCGAGCACCTCTTCGACCGCCTTGCCGCGCAGACGCGCCACGCGCTGGGGTTCCTTGAGGCTCTGGAGCGCCACCATCGTGGCCTTGACCACGTTGTGCGCCGTCGTGCTGCCAAGGCTCTTGGTGAGGACGTTCTGAATCCCGGCCGCGGTGATCACGGAGCGCACGACGGCGCCGGCGATCACGCCGGTGCCCTCCGAAGCCGGCTTGAGCAGCACCGCTCCCGCGCCGTATCGTCCGAGCACGATGTGCGTGATCGTCGCGCCCTTGGCGGTGATCGGCACGCGCACAACGCCCTTCTTGGCGGTCTCGATGCCCTTCTTGATGGCCGAGGCCACTTCGCGCGCCTTACCCAGCCCAAACCCCACGTGGCCTTTGCCGTCACCCACTACGACCAAGGCGGTGAAGGACAAGTTCTTGCCCCCCTTGACGACCTTGGTCACGCGGTTGATGGCCACGACCTGATCCTTCAGGTCCAGGCTCGAAACGTCGATCTTCTCGATCGGTGCTCTCATCGTTCTGCCTCAGAACTTGAGCCCGCCCTCGCGAGCAGCGTCCGCCAGGGCCTTGACGCGGCCGTGGTATTTGAAACCGCCACGGTCGAAGACGACGGCGGCGATACCTTTCTCGATCGCGCGGCGCGCCAAGAGCATCCCGACAGCCTTGGCGGCAGCCACGTTGGATCCCCGCTTGTGCTCGCCGCGCACTTCCTTGTCGCGCGAGCCACAGGCGCAGAGGGTCCGTCCGGCCATGTCATCCACCAGCTGCGCGTAGATGTGGCTCTGGCTGCGGAACACGGCCAGCCGCGGCCGCTCCGGCGTCCCGGCCAAGCGCTTACGAATGCGTGCGTGGATGCGCTCGCGAATGTCTTCTTTCGTTTTCGTGCTCATCTCGAACTGTCGGGCGTGCCCTGAGGCGCCTTGGCCTCAGGCGTTCCCGTCCTCCTCACTCTACTTGGCTGCACCAGTCGCTCCGGCCTTACCGGCCTTCTTCTTGAGCACCTCGCCCACGTAGCGCACACCCTTCTGCTTGTACGGATCGGGCTTGCGCAGCTTGCGGATCTCCGCAGCGACCTGGCCGACCTTCTGCCGATCGATGCCCGAGACCGTGACGCGCGTTTGCTTCTCGACCGCGATCTTGATGCCCTCGGGGATCGGATACACAACGGGGTGCGAGTAGCCGAGCGCGCAAACGAGCTTGCCGCCCTCGACCTGCGCGCGGTAGCCCACGCCGACGATGTCTAGCTCCTTGCTGAAGCCTTCGGTCACGCCCTTGACCGCGTTCTGGGCCAGGGCGCGCGCCAGCCCGTGCTGAGCTCGCTGCTGCCGCTCGTCGTTCGAGCGCGAGCAGACCAGTTGGCCAGACTCGACGGCGAAGCGAATGCCGGCTGGCACAGGCGTCGTCAGCGTGCCTTTCGGGCCCTGGATCGACAGCCGCGTCTCTGAAACCTGCACCTTTACGTCCTTCGGTACGACAATGGGCTTGCGGCCAACGCGCGACATGGCTTCTCCCTTACCAGACGTTGCAGAGAATCTCGCCGCCCAGTCCTTCGCGGGCGGCACGCCTTCCCGTCATCACGCCACGCGACGTGGACAGGATGTTGATGCCGAGGCCGCCGTAGACCTTCGGGATCTCGTCCTTACCGCAGTAGATACGACAGCCCGGCCGGCTCACGCGCTGCAGGTCCGTGATGGCGCGCTCCATGCCCGGGCCGTATCTCAGAAACACGCGGATCACGTTCTGCTTGCTGTCCTCGAGGACCTTGAAGCTCTGGACAAAGCCCTCGTCTTTGAGGATGCGGGCGATCTCCGCCTTCAGCTTCGAGCCGGGCACGTCGACTCGCGACAGCTTGGCCCGGACTCCGTTCCGGATCCGCGTGATCATGTCCGCAATGGGATCGGTCATGCTCATCGATTCCTCCGCGACTACCAGCTGGCCTTGATGACCCCGGGGATCTCTCCCAGCAGGGCCAGCTTACGAAAACAGATGCGGCACATCTCGAACTTCCGCAGATAGCCGCGCGGACGGCCGCACACGCGGCAGCGGTAATAACGACGAACCGCGAATCGCGGTTGGCGCTGGCATTTGGCAATGAGTGAGGTCTTCGCCACTCTCGTCTCTCCCTACCGTTCTGCGTCCCTGCGGACGGCCTCGCGCCGACCCGCCTCGCGTCCCCGCCGCACTCCGGCCAGCAACATGGACGTGTTCACTTTGCGCTCCGGAAAGGCATGCCCAACTGCGTCAGCAAGAGCTTCGACTCTTCGTCGCTGCGGGCGGACGTCACGAAGGTGACGTTCATGCCGCGCAGCTTCTCGACCTTCGAGTAATCCACTTCGGGGAAGATGATTTGGTCGCGCAGCCCCAGCGTGTAGTTCCCACGGCCGTCGAAAGCGTTGGTCGGCACACCGCGGAAGTCGCGCACGCGCGGCAGCGCCACGTTGAAGAGCCGATCCACGAACTCGTACATGCGGTCTCCACGCAGCGTCACCGTGGCCGCGATGGGCATGCCAGCGCGCAGCCGAAAGGCCGCCACGGACTTGCGCGCGCGGCGGATCGCGGGCTTCTGGCCCGTGATCTTGCCCAGCTCCTCCACGGCCGCATCCAGCACCTTTATGTTCTGTGTGGCCTCGCCCACGCCCATGTTGATGACGACCTTACGTAGCGCAGGTACCGCCATGATGCTGGGGTACTGGCGCTCCTTCATCAGGCGGGGGGCCAGCTCTTTGACGAACGTCTCCTTCAGTCGCGCACTCATGTGACCCTATCCTTCTCGTCGCAGCGCCACGCGCCGCGCCGGGTTCGCGTCCCGCAGCGATCTCATCAACGGTCCAAGGCCCCTTTGCACTTACGACAGATACGCACCTTGCGCCCGTCCTCCAGCCGTGAGCTGCCGATGCGCGTGCGCTTGCCGCATTCGCCGCACACCACCATCAGGTTACTGACGTGAATCGGCGCCTCGCGCTCGGCGATGCCGCCCTTGATGTTGCGCTGGGGGTTGGGGCGCGTGTGGCGCTTGATGAAGTTCACGCCCTGCACGAGGACGCGGTTCTTCTCGGCGACTATCTGCAGCACCTTGCCCCGCTTACCGGCGTCCTTGCCGGAGATGACCTCGACCTGGTCGTTCCTGCGCAGGCGGATGCGCGTCCGCTCGATTGTGGCCGGCATGGTTAGAGCACCTCCGGTGCCAAGGAGACGATCTTGGTGAACCGTTTGTCGCGCAGCTCGCGCGCCACGGGCCCGAACACGCGGGTCCCAACCGGCTCGCCTGCCTCGTTGATCAATACCGCGGCGTTGCGGTCGAAGCGGATATACGTGCCGTCACGCCGGCGTTGCTCCTTGGCGCAGCGCACGATCACGGCCTTGACGACCTTGCCCTTGCGCACCGGCTCAGGGGCATCGGGGTCCGATTCCTTGACGTTGGCGGTGATGATGTCGCCCAGGCCTGCAAAGCGCCCGGTCGATCCGCCGATGGGCAGGATGCACGAGATCCTGCGCGCACCCGAGTTGTCGGCGACGTCTAAGATGGTTCGCATCTGGATCATGGTGGACCTCCGTCGCTACCGATCCTGGGGCTGCGCGGCAGACTCGGCCGCCAGCAGGCTGGCGCGCTTGACGATCTCGCGCACGCGCCAGCGCTTGCGGCGCGAGAGCGGCCGCGACTCGACGATGCGCACGGTATCGCCCAGCTTGGCGCCCAGCTCGTCATGGGCCATAAAGGTCGACGTGCGCCGAATTGCCTTTAGGTAAAGCGGATGATGCGTCACGCGCTGCACGGCGACGACCACCGACTTCTGCATCTTGGCGCTGACGACCACGCCCAGCTTCTCATTGCGCCGGCGCCGGTCGGCAGCGGGCGCACTCTGCGCGTTGGCCTGCTCGTTTTCGCTCATCAGCGTTTCTCCCTCAGGACGGTCTTCACGCGCGCGATGTCCTTGCGCACCTGAGCGAGCCGCGCGGCATTCTGGAGCTGCCCGGTCGCCTTCTGCATGCGCAGCCTGAAGAGCTGCTCCTGAAGCTCGTGCTCCTTGGCGCCGAGCTCCTCGGCGCCCATCTCCCGAACCTTCTCGGCCTTCACCGCGCCACCCCCTCGAGCCGCGACACCACCTTGGTGCGGATGCAGAGCTTGTGCGCCGCCAACGTCAACGCCTTGCGCGCATCGGCTTCGCTCACGCCCTCCATCTCGTACAGGATGCGGCCGGGCTTCACGACCGCCACCCAGCCCTCGGGCGCACCCTTGCCCTTGCCCATTCTGGTCTCCTGGGGCTTCTTGGTGATGGGCTTGTCCGGGAAGAGACGGATCCAGATGCGGCCGTTGCGCTTGATGAAGCGCGTGATGGCGATGCGCGCCGCCTCGATCTGGCGGTCTGTGACCCAGCCGGGCTCCAGGGCCTTGAGTCCCCAGTCGCCGAAGGCGATGGTGCCACCGGTCCAGGCCTTACCGGCCATCCTGCCGCGCTGTTGCTTTCGAAACTTGACCTTCTTCGGCATCAACATCGGATGATCCCCCTACAGACCCCGGCCCGGGCGCAACGCATCCATCTCGCCCTTGTAGATCCAGCACTTGACGCCGATCTGGCCAAACGTCGTGCGCGCCTCAGAGAACCCGTAGTCGATGTCCGAACGCAGCGTGTGCAATGGAAGCTGCCCGTGTAGGTACCACTCGGAGCGCGCGATCTCGGCGCCGTTCAGACGTCCGGAGACCCGGATCTTGATGCCCTTGGCGCCGAAGCGCAGGGCCGCGTCGACGGCCTTGCGCATGGCGCGCCGGAAGGCGATGCGCTTCTCGAGCTGCAGCGCCACCGACTCCGACACCAGCTGGGCGTCGAGCTCCGGCTTCAGGATCTCCTGGATGTTGACGAAGACCTCTTTGCCGGTGCGCTTCTGCAGCTCCTGCTTGAGCTTGTCGACCTCCTGACCCTTGCGGCCGATGATGATCCCCGGCCGTGAGGTGAAGATCGTGACCTTCAGTTTGTTGGCCGCGCGCTCGATCTCGACACGCGACACGCCGGCATGGCCGAAGCGCTTCTTCAGGTCGCGCTTCAGGACCACGTCCTCGTGCAGCAGGTTGGCGTACTCTTTCTCGGCGTACCAGCGGCTGCGCCAAGTCTTGTTGAAGCCTAGACGGAAGCCGATGGGATGGACTTTTTGACCCACGAGCTACTCCCCCCTCTCGGCCACTGTGACCGTCAAGTGGGCCGTGCGCCTGATAATCCGGAACGCGCGCCCCATCGGCGCCGGCCGTACACGCTTCTGCGACGGCCCCTGGTTCGCGTAGCAGGCGCTGACGAAGAGATCGTCTTCGTCCAATCTCCGCTTCTGATTGCGGTCCGCGATGTAGACGGCGTTGGCGATCGCGGAGCGCAGGGCCTTCTCGATGTCGCGGGCCACGGCCTTCTTCGTGTAGCGCAAGATGGCCAGGGCCTGCGAGGCCTGTTTGCCGCGGATCAGGTCCATCACCAGCTTGGCCTTCTGGGCCGAGGTCCTTATGTACTTCGCGTGCGAGCGAGCCTCCAGCATGGTCTTCCCCTATGCCTTCGCGGCGCCGCCGGCGCCGCCGGTGGGAGCTGCCGCGGCCGCGACCTTGGCGGCCTTCTCGACTTTGGACGAATGCCCCTTGAACTGCCTCGTCGGCGCAAACTCGCCCAGCTTGTGACCGACCATGTTCTCGGTCACGTAGACCGGGATGAACTTCCTCCCGTTGTAGACGGCAATGGTATGCCCGACCATCTCGGGCGTGAGCGTCGACCGGCGGGACCAGGTCTTCACCACCTTGCGCTCGCGGGTGGCGTTCAGCTCGTCGATCTTCTTCGACAAGTGGACGTCGATGAACGGGCCCTTCTTCAGCGATCGTGCCATGGCTACTTGCGCCTCTTGACGATGAACTTCTGCGTGCGCTTGTTCTTGCGCGTCTTCGCGCCCTTGGTGGGCTTGCCCCACGGCGTCACCGGATGCCGGCCACCCGAGGTCTTGCCCTCACCGCCGCCGTGCGGATGGTCGACCGGGTTCATCGACACACCGCGGTTGTGCGGCTTCCGGCCGAGCCAGCGCGAGCGGCCCGCCTTGCCGATCGACACGTTCTTGTGGTCGAGGTTGCCAACCTGGCCGACCGTGGCTACGCAGGCGCTGTGCACCCTGCGGATCTCGCCCGAGGGCAGCTTCACCTGAGCATATTCGTCTTCGCGAGCCACGAGCTGAGCCACGGCGCCGGCAGCGCGCACGAGCTGTCCGCCCTTGCCCTGGCGCATCTCGATGTTGTGGATGAAGGTGCCGGGCGGGATCATGCGCAGCGGCAGGCAGTTGCCGGGTAGGATGTCCGCCCCTTCGCCCGCCAGGACCATCTGTCCGACCTTGAGACCGTCAGGGCACAGGATGTACCGCTTCTCGCCATCGACGTAGTTCAGCAGCGCGATGCGCGCCGAACGATTCGGGTCGTACTCGATGGTTGCGACCTTGGCTGGCACGTCGCGCTTGTCGCGCCGAAAGTCGATCAGCCGATAGCGCTTCTTGTGGCCGCCCCCACGGAACCAGATCGTGATCTGGCCCTTGCAGTTTCGGCCGCCGGTGCGCCGGCGCGGCTCGGTGAGTGCCTTCTCCGGTCGGCTCTTCGTGATCTCCTCAAACGTCAAGGTCGTCATAAAGCGCCGTCCCGGCGACGTCGGATTGAATGTCTTGAGTGGCATCGCTCTCTACCCGTTCTGTGCGCCTAGGCTTGCTCGAAGAACTCGATCATCTTCTCGCCCTTCTTCAGGACGACGTACGCCTTCTTCCAATCCGGCCGGTGGCCCGCGAAGCGCCCTTGGCGCTTGAGCTTGCCGTGCACGTTGATCACGCGCACGTCCGCGACCTTCACGCTGAAGAGCTTCTCGATGGCGGTCTTGATCTCCGGCTTGGTCGCATCGCGGTGCACCTCGAACGCGACGGTGTGCTGCGCGTCCTTCAGGGCGGCCGACTTTTCCGTGATCAGAGGCCGTCTCACGACTTCGTAGAGGTTCTTCATGGCGTCAGCCGCTCCTCCAACCTGCCCAGCGCCTCACGCGTGACGACGAGCGTGCGGCAGTCCATAACGTCGTAGACCGTCAGATGCAGCGAGTCGACCACGCGCACACCGCGAAGATTGCGGCTCGCGAGCACGAGCGCCGGAACCGGGCGAGAGTCGACCACCAGGGTCTTGCCGGTCAGACCCAGGCGTGCCAACAGTGCCTTGAAGGCTTTTGTCTTCGGCGCATCGGGGTTGATCGCGTCCACGACCTTGAGCGCACCTTCGCTGGCGCGCAGCGACACGGCAGAGCGTAGGGCTGCGGCCCGCGCTGCCTTGGGCATGGAGTACGAGTAGTCGCGTGGCTGCGGGCCGAAGACCGTGCCGCCGTGGCGCCAGAGCGGGTTGCGCGCCTCGCCTACCCGAGCGCGGCCTGTGCCCTTCTGCCGCCAAGGCTTCTTGCCAGTGCCCGAGACGAGCGCGCGGTTCTTGGTCATGTGCGTGCCGCGACGACCCCCGGCGCGGTACTGCTTGACCGCCTCGTACAACAGATGCTCATTCACCGGCGCCGCGAACACGGCTGGCGATAGGCTCACCTCGCCGACCTTCTCGTTGTTGGCGTTGACGACCGCGACGCTGCCGCTCGCTGCGGCTTCGTCGGCGGTCTTGGTCTTCTTCTGTCGTTGCGCCATGGTTGCCTACCCCTTCCGACTCGACGCCTTGCCCTGGGCCTTCTGGATCAGCACATAGCCACCGCCCGCGCCGGGAACCGAGCCGCGCACGAGCAGCGTCGCGTTCTCCACGTCCACGCCGACGACGCGCAGGTTGCGCGTGGTCACGCGCTCTGCGCCCATGTGGCCCGCCCCGCGCATCCCCGGGTAAACGCGCGAGGGATACGCCGAAGCGCCGATCGAGCCTGGGGCGCGGTGGAACATCGAGCCGTGCGTGGCCGCCCCACCGCGGAAATGATGCCGTTTGATCACACCTTGGAAGCCCTTGCCCTTGCTCACGCCGGTCAGGTGCACGATGTCGCCGGGTGCGAACATGTCGACCTGCACCTTGTCGCCCACCTGGAGCGCCGCCGACTCGTCGATGCGGAACTCGCGCAGCACGCGGCAGGGCGGCAGGCCAGCCTTCGCGAAGTGGCCCTTCATCGGCTTCGGCACGTGCTTCACCTTGCGCCGTTCCACCAACCCGAGCTGAACCGCGACGTAGCCGTCCTTGGCCTCGGTCTTGCGCTGCACGACGATGCAGGGCCCGGCTTCGATTACCGTGACGGGAATGGCAGACCCGTCCTCGGCATAGATCTGTGTCATGCCCACTTTGCGTCCGATGATTCCCTGAACTGACATCACTTTGCCTTTCGTCTGCTCCACGAGGCCGCGCTCATTGACGGGGTCGCCCTAGGGCGTCGCCCCCTCTCGCCCAGCCTCATCGCATTCACTTCGCGCGTTCCTTGCCGAAGGCCTTGATCTCAACGTCCACGCCAGCGGGCAGGTCGAGCTTCATCAGGGCATCGACCGTCTGCGGCGTGGGCTCGAAGATGTCCATCAGTCGCTTGTGCGTGCGTATCTCGAACTGCTCGCGGCTCTTCTTGTCCACGTGAGGCGAACGCAGCACAGTCCAGCGGTTCTTCAGGGTCGGCAGCGGGATCGGCCCGGCCACGCGTGCCCCGGTACGCTTGGCCGTGTCGACGATCTCACTCGTGGACTGGTCCAGAATGCGATAGTCGTACGCCTTGAGCCGGATCCGGATCTTCTCATTGAGCATCATATGAGCACCCGCAGTCGGAAGCCGACGGCTTCCCTACTTGATGATCTCCGTGACTGTTCCTGCGCCGACCGTACGGCCACCCTCGCGAATCGCGAAGCGCAGGCCCTTTTCCATGGCGATCGGCGTGATCAGCACCACCGACACGCTCACGTTGTCCCCAGGCATGACCATCTCGACACCCTCGGGCAAGGTCGCGACACCGGTCACGTCCGTCGTCCGGAAGTAGAACTGCGGCCGGTAGCCCGTGAAGAACGGCGTGTGACGTCCGCCCTCTTCCTTTGTCAGAACGTAGACCTCGCCCTTGAACTCCGTGTGCGGCGTGATCGAACCAGGCTTGGCCAACACCATCCCGCGCTCGATCTCCGCCTTCTCCGTCCCGCGCAGAAGCACGCCGATGTTGTCCCCAGCCTGCCCCTCGTCCAAGAGCTTCTTGAACATCTCCACGCCCGTCACCACGCGCTTCAGGCTCTCAGGGCGAAGACCCACGATCTCGATCTCTTCCCCAACCTTCACCTTGCCGCGCTCCACGCGACCAGTCGCCACCGTCCCGCGCCCCGAGATCGTGAAGATGTCCTCGATCGGCATCAGAAACGGCTTGTCGACGTCACGCTGCGGCAGCGGTATCGCCTTGTCCACCGCCTCCATCAACGCCAAGATCGCCTTGGCGGCAGGGTCGTCCACACCACCAGGACCCTCCAGCGCCTTCAGCGCCGAGCCCCGCACCACTGGCACCTCGTCCCCGGGGA
>Ga0302323_100001805_pt1 | contig 17360 bp, 10 predicted proteins | sample Fen_T0_3_FD_201950 | JGI IMG/M metagenome (GOLD analysis project Ga0302323, IMG submission 201950) | Peat permafrost microbial communities from Stordalen Mire near Abisko, Sweden - Fen_T0_3 | ecosystem: Environmental > Terrestrial > Soil > Wetlands > Permafrost | place: Sweden: Abisko... | reverse complement strand
CAGGCCCATGCGCGCGAACTCAACGGCGCGTAGAAATCCGGGTTCACCGAACACAGCTTGTTTGCCAAAGTCCCACGGCGACTTCTTGTCGATGTCGCCCATGTGCTTGCGCAGTTCGTGCAGGAGTTCCTTCCTAGCCTCGGGCGCGATCTTGCGCAGGCGTTCGAGCGAAAACAGGGTGTAGACCGACAGCGGGTAGTCGCGCACGGCGCGCTCGTAGCCGTCGCGTGCTTTCTTGCGTTCGCCCTTCTTCTCGAAGATGCGCGCCTTCCAATAGAGCGCGCGGCCCTCGGCGTAGAAGATGTCCTCGCGCGGGTAGCGTCGCAGTTCCTGGTCGAGCCAATACAACGCCTTGTCGTAGTCGCGATCGCGAAAACGGTCGAAGGCAAGCCGCCACAGGGCTTCGGGCGCCATGTCGCCCTTGGGGTAGATGTCGGCCAGATCGGAAAGCAACTTCTGGGCCTCGGCATCCTTGCTGTCGTCGGTGTAGACCTCGGCCGCGCGCAGGCGGGCGTCGTCGGCCAGGCGGTGGCCGGCGTGATCTTTCTCGATTTGCGCGTAGAGCGCGATGGCCTTGTCTCTGTCGCCCGTGGAGGCATAGGAACGCGCGTCTTGGTACAGCGAACGCGCCAGCAAGTCGCGGTCGCCAGCCTCGCGGCACCCCGCGATGGCTTGATCGAATAGCGGGGCCGCCCGCTGGCGCTGGCGCTGCTTCCACACCGACTGAGCCAGATGGAAGCGCAGCTTGCACTGGACGGTCTTGTCGATGCCCGGCGTGGCCAGGGCAGCGCTGAAGGTCGCCTCGGCCTGCGTGTTCTGGTTGGCGTCGAATAGGATCATGCCGCGCGAAAGCAGATCGTCCACGCCGCGGGCCAAAAGTGCGCTGGCTTCGGCGGCGGGCGCCGTCTTGGCCAGGTCTTCCAGTCGCTCGCTGGCGCGCGAGGCCCAGTTCTCGGTGGGCGACTCGGCCCACACTTTGCGATAGGCCGCTGCGATGTCCAGCAGCGGCCGTCCCAACTCGCGCAAGGCTTCGGCGTGCTGAAACATGGCTTCAGCGCGGCGGGGGCCCTTGGGAAAGCGAGTCAGGAAGGTGCCGGTCTCGGAGTCCACCTCGGCCCAGCGCTTGGCCGCCACGAAGGCGTCCACCTTGACCATCACGGCCTCGGCTTCAGGCACGCTGCCCGAAGGCACGCGCGCTAGCCAGGTGAAGGCCCCGTCGGAATCACCCCGGCGCAGGCGGCAGCGGGCCGCGTGGTAGGCGTGGTAGGGGGCGAGCAGTGGATAGCTTGACCACAGATCCTCGAACAGGTCGCCCGCGGCCTGCCAAGAGGGTGGGGACTGGTTCATGAGGGCCAGCGCTAGCAGGAAGCGCAAGGGATTGCGCTCAGGTGCTTTCGCGGGAAAATCGGCCAGGACGCGGGCCAGGTCCTTGCTGGCGCCGGTGAAATCGCCTGCCCGAAAGCGCGCGGAAGCCTTGCTCGCGGGGCCGGTCGTGAAGAAGGGTTCGAGCCACTGCTTGTCGAACGCGACGGGGACCGACTTGGTGCTTGGTGCGGGCTCGGCGGGCGTCGATTGCTCCTCATCGTCGTCGGAGTTTCCGGCCTCGCCGGCAAGCGCAAGTCGGGGTGATGCGAGCAGCGCCGGCACGGCAAGCAGAGCAAAATGGACAAGTCGCCTCATGGGTACCGTCGAGAGTACGGATGTGGGCCGCTTGTCGCAAGAAAGCGGCCCGTGCCCGGACTAGGCCTTGGGGCTCGCCACGCGCGCGTCGGGCGTGCCGCCTTGGCTTTCCGTCTTCTGGTTGTCCATTTTGCGGATGGTCTGGAATTCGCTGGTCAGGCTGCTGATGCTTTGGTCGAGCAAGTTGATGTCGTTCTCGACCATGGCCATTTTCGACTTGAGCAGCCGCACCTCGCGCGACAGGCGCGCCATGGCCCACAGAATGAGCAGTAGGTTGGGGATGAGGGCCAGGACGGTGTAGACGATGACCTGAGTGTCGAGAAAACTCTTCAGCAGTCCCACGGGGTCATCCTTTCCGGCGGCAGAGGCGCAAGATCGTCCTTTGTGTAATTTGCGTCATTTGGGTTGCCAAACGCACACCCGGTTGCGTCCCGTGCGCTTGGCTTCGTAGAGCGCGTGATCCGCGGCCGCGACGAGCGATTGTGCGTCCGCGATGCGCGTATCGGGAATCGAGGCCACCCCGGCGCTGACCGCGACGGGGATGAGCTTGTTGTTGGCTCTGAAGGTGTGGCCGTCCACGGCTTGCCGCACACGCTCGGCCACCGCCAGACCTTGAACGCTGTCCGCGCCACGGCAAATCACCGCGAATTCCTCGCCACCCACCCGTGCAAACACGTCTTCCGCGCGGATAAGCGCGGACACGACCTGGGCCATTTCCGAAAGAACCTGATCGCCCACCGGGTGGCCGTGGGTGTCGTTGATGGTCTTGAAGTGATCAAGGTCGAACACCACCAAGGACAGATCGGCCTTGCTGCGCGTGGCGAAGGCGAATTCGCTCTCTAAACGATCGGTGAAGTATTTCTTGTTGAAGGTCTTGGTCAGATCGTCGCGCAGCGCGGATTCGTACATCTGGCGCTGGAAGACCTCGTCCAGGCTGTCGTGGTAGGTGAACTTCAGCACCGTGCTTGACCCGACCAGGATCTTGTCCCCGTCCTCAAGCACATGCCGATCGACGCGCAGGCCGCGGCAGAAGGTGCCGTTGGTCGATCCCAGATCATGCAGGATCATGCTGTCGCCCTCGACCTGGATCTCGCAATGCTCGCGCGAGATGCCGTCGTCCATCATCCGGACGTGCGCGGTCTGGCCGCGGCCAATGATAGTTTGCGGGCGAGCGATCTTGTACATCTCGCCCATGGCGCTGCCCGCGAGGACGATCAGGTAGGCCTGGTCGCGGCTGATCGGCGCTCTAGAGGTGCCGCCGGGCGGGTCTTCCTGAACCCGCGTGATGTCGTCCCAGGTAATCGTCACGGTACGCTCGATCGTATCACCGGCCAGCCCCTGCGCTAGGGTCCAACTTCCAAGCCAAGGCGCGCAGGGGTGCCGCCTTGTCGCCAAATTCGTTCAAGGCCGCGGCGGCTTCGGTCACGAGTTCGTGGATACGCCGTCGTGCCTCGCCCGCGAATGCCGCGTGCTCGCTGTCGTCACGGTCGTCCGCGTGCTGGAAGGCGATACCGTAGCAATCGCCGAATCGTCCCAAGGCCGCCAGCTGCGCAGGCCGGGCGCCCGCCGTGGCCGCGCCAATTTCCAGGGCCGCGCGAAATAGCGCCCCGGTCTTCTCCACATGCAGGCGCTCGATGGCCGCAAGCGTGCTGGGCGGCGTGGTGAGTGTGTCGCGCGCCTGTCCGCGTACCATGCCCGAGACTCCCGCCCCATGCGCCAGGGCAGCGATGGCCGGAACATACCGGCCGGGCGCATCCGCAAGTCTTGCCGCCTCGGCCAACCATTCGAAGGCCAGGGTCAGAAGCGCGTCTCCGGCTAGGATGGCGGTAGCCTCCCCAAAGGCCTTGTGGCTGGTGGGGCGGCCGCGCCGGATATCGTCATCGTCCATGGCGGGCAAGTCGTCGTGGATGAGCGAATAGCAGTGCACCAGTTCGACGGATGCAGCAGCCACCCGCATGGGCTCGTCCAAGCGAGCGCCCACGGCCTCGGCCGCGGCCAGCGCCAGGATGGGGCGCAGACGCTTGCCTGGGGCCAGCAGCGAATAGCGCATGGCCTCCACCAGTCGCCCGGGATCGTCGCTTGCCTGCGGCAGGCGCGCGTCGAGGAGCGTGTTGACCTCGGTGCGCCTGGCGGCGAGCCAGGACTCAAGATCGAAGGCGCTCACCGGCTCTCCTTGTTGTGTTGGCTGTGTTCGTCGTCTTGGTCGTCTTGCGGCTCATCGAGGGGCGCGGTGGTGGCATTGTCACCGGCACCCGCGAGCAGGACCTCGACGCGCTTCTCGGCCTTGTCCAGGACAGACGCGCCCTGGCGGCACAGCTCCATGCCTTCCTCGAAGAAGCGCAGGCTGTCCTCAAGGGCAAGATTGCCGCTTTCGAGACGCTCGACGAGTGCGCGCAAGCGCGACAGGATATCGTCGAAACGCACGGGGTCGGCCGGGTCGGGTGCGGGCTTGGTCGCCATGGCCCGGCGATTGTAGCAAGCCTTGCCGCCGCGCGGGCAAAGGTTCTGACACGGGATTGTCGCCAGTGTGACGATTCGCGACGATTCGCGACGATTCGCACCCTGGCGGCCCACGGTGCTATCGTCAACCTTGAGAGTGCTGAGCGCGACGCCGATCTCGGAAATACCACGAACGCGGGCCCGCCCGGGCTTGCGCGCGCAGATCATGCTGGGCATGACCGCGGTCACTCTGGTGGCGATTCTGACCACCGGCTACATTGCGCTGTGGGCGTCCGGCGACAGCCTGCGTATGCAGCGCGAATCGATGAGCGCGACGCTGGCCGCGGCTGTGGCCCGTTCGGTGACGGCTGAATGGATCCTGCACCCGGTGACCGCGCTTCCCGAGCGGCGGGCCAACCTACGCGCCTTGCTACGTTCGCTGGCCGAAACCACGGACGCCTTGGGACTGTCCGTGATCGGCCTGGACCGCGTCGAGATCGCCTCGTGGCCACAGCGCCGCGATCGCGATGGCGACGCTGCGGTCATAAGCACCGCCTTGGCAGGTGGGCCGCCGGTCATCAACTACCGTCCATCACCGCAGGGCCGCGACGAAGAACTGCTGGCCTATGCGCCCATTGAGTTTGGCGGGCGCGTGGTCGGTGCCGTGCGTGTGGCGATGGCGGCCAGCGAACCGACGAAGTCGGTCTTGCGCCGTTCGGGGCTGCTCTTGCTCCTCCTTGCCCTGGCCGACGCCTTGCTGGTGCTGGGGTTGGGGCTCTTCGTGCTTACACAACTTGTGGTGAAACCGCTCGGGCATTTGCGCCGGGCTACCGCCTTGATGACCGCCGGCGACTGGGAGCCGCGCATCGCCGAGGAGGGACCCAAGGAATTTGCCGCGCTCGCCTCGGCGTTCAACCAGATGACGGTGTCGCTGTCGGCGCAGCGCGAGCAGATCATCCGTTCCGAGAAGCTGGCTTCGGTGGGGCAGCTTGCGGCGGGTGTGGCGCACGAGATCGGCAACCCGCTGGCCACGATCTTGGGCTACGTCGATATTCTTCGCTCCGATCTCGCGGGCAAGGGCGACTTGGCCGTGGCCGAACGGCAAGACGCCCTGGACCGGGTCAAGGCCGAAACCCAGCGCATTCATCGCATCATTCGTGAGCTGCTCGAATTCTCCCGGCCGAGCAAGGAAGATCCGGTGCCCACGGATCCGCTGCGGGTCGTGCAATCCGCGCAGGCTCTGTGCGCGCCGCAGAGCCGTTTCCGCGAGGTGGGCGTGGTGACCACGCCGTCCGGCGAGTCGTGGTCGCTCGTCATGGTGGCCCCGAGCCGGCTGGTGCAAGTGTTCGTGAATCTGATGCTGAACGCCGCGGATGCGATGGCCGGCAAGGGCACCATCGTGGTGACGTGCCAGCGGGACGGCCGGCGGGTGATCCTCACGGTCACGGACGAGGGCCCAGGCGTTCCCAAGGAGAATCGCCGCAAGATTTTCGACCCTTTCTTCACCACCAAACCCGTCGGTCAGGGCACGGGTTTGGGCTTGTCGGTGTGCCGTTCGATCGTCGAGAGCTTTGGCGGTTCGCTCGAGGTGGCACTCAGCGCGGCTGGGGAGGGGGCCAAGTTCGTGATCGCACTGCCGGGGGCCGACCAAGCCACGACGGAATTGCCGGTGCATTGCCTCTGAAGCCAGGCCTGGCCCGTCAGGAAGACATGGACTGTAGAAAGGCGCGGTAGTTCTTCGGGGTCGAACGGGCGAGCAGCGTGCGGAGTACGGTGCGGATGGACGCGATGGTTCTCGGCCGGGCCATGTCCGCGGGATGGATGGCCAAGCGGGTGTCAGCGGGAATCCTGCGCATCTGCAGGGCTGCCCACCATCGGGTGGCACAGGCTTCGAGGGTATTGAGAGAGCCCCAACCTACGAGCCTTCTGGCGTGCCGGCCTTGCGCGGTGACGATGCCGCCCATTTCCTCGTGACAGGCAAAACCTTGGGCGAGAACCACGGCGCGGGCTTCGGGGGAAAGCAACCACGCTGGCGGTACGAAGTGCGTGGTTGCGCTGGTCAGGCCAGCCCGCACCAGAATGGCTCTTCCCTTGTCGAGCCGTCGCTGGGCATCGGCGGCGTCGCTGCGGAAGAATTCCCCCTGGCCACGCGCGAAACCATGCGCCCACACGATCCCGCCTGGCGAGTAAGATCGCCCCGCCATGCGGTGGGAATAGCCGTGCATGATGAGATGCGCGCCCCGCGCGTCCAAATCGCGAAGCCAGGCACAAGTTTCAGGACATTCGTCGAGCGGCGCGCGCTCTTCGTGGCAGGGGATTACCAGCACCGTGAGCGCACGCTCGGGAACGCCTGTTTCGGTCGCCAGCTCCACGGCCCGGCGGGAGAAAGCGAGCGTGAGTGGCGAGACGTCGTGGACGGACACGAGCAGCGTGGGTGACGCCTTGTCCGTGCTTGAGCCATCCCGACCCTGTTGCATGGTGCGAGTCGCGACTGACTATGAGGGTGTATCGGCCCTGGGTTTGCGCAGCATGGTTGCCCACACATGCTCGAAATCGGCATCTTCCCAGCGTGCCAGCACGTGGCGGCGGCCACCTTCGGACAGGCGCGTGGCGCAGGCGGGATTGTCCAGTACCAGTTCGATGGTGCGTGAGAGATCCTCGGCGTCGGGGGTGAAGAACATGGCGCTTTCGCCGTGATCCAAGGATTGGGCGATGGCTGAATCAGATGGCACCAGGATGGGGGTACCGCTGGCCAGGGCTTCAAGATTGACCAAGCCCAGCGTATCGACCCGGCTTGCGAAGATGAACACGCGCGCCGAAGCGTAGAGGTTGCGCAGGATCTCGCCTTGCTTGAATCCGAGGAAAACGACGAATTCTTTGTCCCTGCACTTCAGTTCGAGGTCGGCCCGCGCGGGGCCGTCGCCCACGATCAAGAGCAAGGGCGGATTGGCGCGTTCTTTCAGTCGGCCGACCGCATCGATGATGAGCGGGAGGTTCTTTTCTTCGGACAAGCGGCCAACGCTGAGCAGGATCGGCCGATCGCGTGTGTCGATGCCCAGGTTGGTGAAGGTGGTGGTGGAGGACTTTTGCGGCGAAAAATCCGAGGGATCCACGGCCACGGGCATGGGTTCGATCTTGTCTGGCGGGACGCCCATGGCCACCAGCTTGTTGCGCGAGGCCGGCGAGAAGGCGAACACGCGATCCACGGCGCGGTAGAACCATCCGAGGTACTTGCGCGCCAGCTTGGCCAGTCCTGGTTCACCGGTGAGCATGGCGATCATATCTGGAAGATCGGTGTGATAGCTGGCGGTGACGGGCAGGCGCAGGAGGCGCGCGGCGATGAGCCCGACCAGACCCATGGGGCCCGGCGTGGAGACCTCGACGTGGGTGATACCCTCTTGCCACAGCCGTTGCAGCGTTGCCGGCAGCGATGGAATGGTGATGTCGAAGCCAGGGTAGAACGGCAGGCTGAAACGGGACACCAGCGGCAGGGGCAGCTGGCTTTGCGCCTCGGGGCCATGGGATGGCAGCTTGTCGCACGAAGCGAACCAGACACGCCGGCCGGCCTTGCTGGCTTGATGGCTGAAGCGGCTGCACCAGGTGGCCACGCCATCGATTTTTTCAAGCGAGTCGGAGAACACGGCCAAATGCTCTTTCGCGCTGGGTGGCGGGAACGCAGTCCATTCACCCCACACGCGCCGGACCTGGCTTTCTTGTTTGGCGAAGTGATCGGCGGCGAAGATGAGCGGCGTGGCCGCCGCGAAAGCGCCCATGAGGTCGGGCAGGGTTTCGAGGATTGAATAGATGTCGAAGTTCTGGACGGATTCGATGAGGTTCTGCGCCGATTTGGCCACCAAGGCGTCACACACCGAAGCGACCGCATCGACGATTTTCGCATCCCCTTCGGCGGTGGGCGTCCCGGCGATGTCCTGGAGGTCGAGCGCTGGATCGCCCAAGTGCGGAAGATTCCGCGCGGCCGAGGTCAGACTCGCGATGAGCACGGCCGCCGCTTTCGACGTCTTCCCCGTGATAGTTGGCGCACGTCCAGCCACGCAGTCCATCAGGTCCAAGTAGGGGCTGTTGGCAGTCTGGCTTAGACCGCATTCGTGGCGGAAGTGTTCGTACGTGGTGTGCTTGATACAGGCGGCCATGCGATTCATGTCGGCGGTGCCGCCCATGGGGCGGGCCTGGCCATGCATCACGCGGTCGAGGAAAGCAGCTGCGTCGAGTATGCCGTCGGTTTCGGTGTACACGGTACCGCAGCGCCGGTGGACGTGGTCGTCCGAGCCAGCGCACACCGCCGGCCGGAGCGCTCCGCCTTCGGGCAGGGAGATGCCGTGCTTGCGCGCGAGCGACGCGATCACCTCGGGGGTCAGGGACGCAAGCAGATGCGCGATGCTGGGGTCTGTGCGCTGATCGACCAGGCCGTTGCAGATCTCCAGGGTCGGAAAGAGGACTAAACTTCTCTCGAATGTGATCGCATCCAGCCGCCAGTTGGAACTCAAGAAAGGGTGGGCGAGTGCGTGGGCCAGCTTGTTTTCTCGCACGTAGCGAACGAGGTCATAGATGTTGTCTCGCAGGCGCTGCAACTCGGTGTGCTGCCCCTCGGTGATGTTCCAAACCAAGACGTGCATCACGCAGCCGCTTTCCGGAAATCGGGTGGTGACCTCCTCGGAAAGAAAGAAATCGGGCCGGTCGCGCAGGTGCAGGCCGCCAGCGATGGAATCGTGATCGGTAAGCGTCACCAGGGTCATCCCACGGGCTTTGCATAGCTCGTACTGACGGACAGGATCGGCGTAGCTTTCAGGACAACCGAACAGCCGTGTGTACCATTCGTCATTCATGACGGAGGCGTTGGAATGCATGTGCAGGTCGCAACGACTGACCGCGCTGGAAAAGCTCATCGGCCCCAAATTAGGCGTTTAACGGCGTGGGAGACAGATCTTTCTTGGTGCCTGTCGGTTGACGCCAAGAGACGATCGGCGCGACGCTTGACAAAGTCGGAGTACTTTAGTCCGGCTTTCAGTCCGTCGCTTGCGGATTGAACATCACCGCGGCCACGGGCTGGGCCGGCCGCGGCGATGCGTGTTGTTGTCCGTGCTATTTCCCGCCAGCGTCGATCAGGCGGAATTCGGTGCGGCGGTTGGTGGCGCGGCCTGATGAGGTCGAGTTGTCCGCGATGGGGCGATCTTTGCCGTAGCCGATGGACTGCAACCGGACGGACGCAATCCCGCGCGTGACGAAGTACAGCTTCACGGAATCGGCGCGATTCTGCGACAGCCTGTGGTTGTAGTCGGCTTTGCCCTTGCTGTCGGTATGGCCCGAGATTTCCAGATTCACGTCGGGGAAGTCCTGCAGGACCTTGAGCGCACGGTCGAGGATCGCAAACGATCCGGGTAGGATCTCCGCCGAGCCGGTCTTGAAGTTGATGCCCTCGATGACGCCGGTGAACTTCTTCACCTCCGGTGGCACCTCGTCGGGACAGCCGTCTTCATCCTTGTAATGGTTGAAGGTCTCGGGCTCGTTCGGGCACTTGTCGATGGCGTCGGGGATACCGTCCTTGTCGTTGTCGGGATCGGGGCAGCCGTCGCTATCCTCGAAGCCGTCCTTGTCCTCGGGTTCGTTGGGACACTTGTCGAGGGTGTCGGGGATGCCGTCCTTGTCGTTGTCGAGATCGGGGCAGCCGTCGCTATCCTCGAAGCCGTCCTTGTCCTCGGGCTCGTTGGGGCACTTGTCGAGCGCGTCGGGGATACCGTCGCCGTCGTTGTCGAGATCGGGACAGCCATCTTGATCTTGGAAGCCATCCTTGTCCTCGGGCTCGGTCGGACACCTATCCACGTCGTCGGGGATGCCGTCGCCGTCCTTGTCGCCGCTCCCCACCTTCTCGATGACTTTTTCGTTGTGGTAGATGTGCACCCGCTCGACTTCGGCGAAGTTGAGGTACAGACCGCCGAAGACCTCGAAGTCGGGGCCGGTGTAGCCGATGCGATCACCGTGCGGGATGACGGGCAGCGCGGTCCAGGGCACGGAAATGCGCCCATCGAAGCGGATGCCCACCATGGGCGTGAAGCCAATCTTGAAGCCCAAGCCCGCGTGCACGTACGACTCGGTGCCAGCGCTAGCCTTGGTCGAGTCGCTCACCAGCGACGTCAGCGCGCCATACCCGGCGAGCAGGAAGGGCTGGAACCAGTAGTGGTCGTTCAGATTCAAAACGAAACTGCCTCGATAGGCGAAGATGAACATCTTCGAGGTGAAGTCGAAGTTGGGATCGCTGTTGAGAGTGAAGTTAGGATCGTCGTTGCGGGTTCTGGTCGGGATGAGGGCGAGTTCTCCCTCGAAGCCAATCCAGCGGTTGAGATGCAGGCCGAATTCTCCGCCGAACATGCCCGCGCTCTTGGGCGACATGCCCGTCGAATTACCCGTCACCCGCCCCAGCGCATGGTCCTGGGTGAAGAAGTGCCCGCCGCCGAAGAGGTAGAAGTCGAAGCGGTACTCTGGATCCTCTTCTTTCGGAACCACATCCTTCTTGCCCGGCTGGTTGACTGACTGGTCCTGGGCCAGGGCCTGTCCGGTGGAAACAGCGGCAAAGAACATGCCGAGCAGGAGCGCCCGACGACCGACCAGTGTTGCGGGGAAACGAATCATCACGATGACCTCCGGTAATGGTTACAAGCGTGGTCCCGCCCTATGCGCCTCCACCCGAGAGAAGGGCGCCAGGATATGTGAATCTTTAGGATTTTGCTATCGCTGGCGCGAACTCCCCGTCGGCCGTAGAATGCGACGCAACCAATCAGGAACCATGAACAAGCTCTCCGCCTCCCTTTGCTTGGTGCTTCTCGGCCTCACGGCCGCGTGCGTCCGTGCTTCGTTTTCAGTCGTCGAAGGTCGGGATGCCAGCAATGCCATCCAGCCCGACACCGCCAGCGGCGGCGGCGACGAACCGGCGGCGGCGACGATGTGTCCCCTCACTCCCTTAGACGGTTGTTCACCGCAGATCGCCAACGGCGCGCCTTGCGATCCGGTTTGTCAAGGCGGCACCTGCCCCTGTGGCCAAAAATGCTCCGTCGTAGGGGACGGAACCACGGCCTGCGCCAGCGTCGGAAATCTGCCGGCCAGAGGTCCATGCACCATCAATAACCCCGGCACGCCCCTCCAGCACGACGACTGCACGCCTGGCCACATTTGTATCTCCCCGGATACCGGTTCGGGGTATGCGTTCTGTCTTCCGCTCTGCCGCACCAGTACAGACTGTGTGGGTGGGGTTGCGTGCGGAAAGCGTCCGCTCTCGCTATACCAGACGTCGAACCCCGCTCTGGTCTCGGTTTGCGATCCGGAATACCTGTCGTGCAATCCCGTGTCCCCCAATCCCTGCTGCAATCCTGTTCAGCTTGCCGGCTGTCTGTCAGGTGAGAATTGCTATCTGGTTTCGGCCGATACGCAAACACATGACAGTCGCACTGTCTGCGAGTACACGGCCGGTCTCGGCAAACGCACCTATTCGTGCGCTTCCTCGCGCGATTGCTCCCCGGGCTGGGCGTGCGATGGCGGTTTGTGTAGGCAGGTTTGCGATCCGAAAGATCCGAATGTTGCCACCGCGTGTCCAGCCGGAGGTGTGTGCAGTTACACCAGTTCTTCCGGTAACCAATTCGGATATTGTCCGCCGTAGGATCGGCCTGGGCGTCTGACTGTCTGCGGCTCAGTTCCCTCTTGATCTGAACCCGGTATGGTCCAAGCTCTGCGCCTGCGTGTGCTTATGACCGGAGGCGACTCGTGAGAACTTATCCTATTCAGACACAGGGACTATCGGCTGGCTTTGGCGTGCATGGTGCTCGGGGCCTTTTCGTGGCATGCGCGTTCATGTTCGGCTTGCTTTCCGCGGGCTGCACGTCGGCGCCTGGCCCGGCCCACTCGGACAGTGCTGTTGGTGATGCCAATGGCCGGGACGTCGCCAAGCGCGACGATGGATTCAGCTCGGAGCACCCGGATCTCTCCGGGCCGTCGTGCTCGGGCGACACCGGCGCCGCCAACAAGGGCAATGCCGAAGCTTGTACCTGCAACAGCGAATGCAGAACCGGATTCTGCGTCGGTGGCGTGTGTTGCTCCTCGGCGTGCACGGAGGGCTGCAAGGCGTGCAACCTACCGAGTTCGCTTGGCGATTGCAGCTTCATTCCCGCGGGCGTGAATCCCGTCCAAGCCGCTTTCTGCAGCGCCAGCACACCATCGACCTGTGGTCAGGACGGTACCTGCGACGGCAAGGGTGCATGCCGGAAGTTCGTGGCCGGTATCGAGTGCAAGCCGGGGACGTGCGACGGGGACGGCGTGTCGGGCGCGAAGGCGTGCGATGGCAATGGGAACTGCTCCCAAAGTGTCAGCACGCCCTGTGGCAACTATGCCTGCGATTCCGCGACCAGCAAGTGCTCCCAGAAGTGCACGACCAATGCCCAGTGCGCGGCCGGGCAACAATGCGCCCAGGGCAGTTGTGGCATGAAGCTGAACGGCTTCGACTGCAACGCCGACAGCGACTGTGCTTCCGGTCACTGCGCGGATCACAAGTGTTGCAACGTGGCCTGCAACGGGGCGTGCTTGTCGTGCAACCAGCCAGGCTCCGTAGGCCGGTGCGACTTCGTCGATCTGGGCCTTCCCCATAGCGCGTGCAAGACCAGCAGCGTCTCGACATGCGGAACCACGGGGCTTTGCGACGGTAGCGGGACCTGCGCGCTCTTCCCGGAGAACACCCCCTGTGTCGCGGCCTCGTGCGCGGGCGACGTGCTTCTAAATTCTCCGCGCGTCTGTGATGGGCAGGGTACCTGCCGGGCGGCGCTGCTGGTGGATTGCTCGCCCTACCTTTGCTCGACTGGCGACTGCAACGGCTCCTGTTCGTCGGACTCCGACTGCCAGCCGGGACATCAGTGTGTCGCAACCACGGTTCGTGGCCTGACCACGGGTCGCTGCGGACTGAAGAAGAACGGTCAATCCTGCTCGTCTGCAAGCGATTGCGAATCGAATCAGTGCGTGGACGGTGTGTGCTGCGAAAGTGCCTGCGAAGGTGCCTGCCGAAGTTGTAGCCTGTCAGGATCGCCTGGACATTGCGTGAACGTCGCCGCCGGCGCTGCGGATCCGCGCCGGACGTGTGAGGACAAGGGCAAGCCATCATGCGGGACGAATGGCGTGTGCGATGGCAATGGTGCCTGCCAGAAATATGCATCGGGCACAGTCTGTGGCACCGAAACCTGCCTGTCTGGCGGGCATACCCCGGCAGCGACCTGTAACCAATCCGGCCTATGTGTCACGCCGCTCGCACTGCAGTGCAGTCCATTCACTTGCAATGGTTCGAATTGCTACAGCGCTTGTTCCACCGACAGTCAATGTGTGACGGGGAACTTCTGTGTCAATGCCTCGTGCGGGCTCAAGCCGCCGGGCGCCAATTGTAGCCTTGCCAAGGAATGCCAGTCCGGGCACTGTGCGCAAGGCACGTGTTGCAATTCCGACTGTACCGGCGCATGCATGGCGTGCAACCTCTCGGCATCCCTGGGGCTTTGCACAGCGGTTGCCGATGGCGGGCCTGATCCGCAAGAAAAGTGCAAAGCCACCGCGCAAACCAGCTGCGGGACGACGGGCTTGTGCAAGGCTGGCGCGTGCGCCAATTTTGCAAAAGGGCTCAATTGCAAGACTTCCGCTTGCGCCACGAACTCTTCACAGACCCCAGCCTCTGCCTGCGACGGACTTGGTGCGTGCGTGACACCACCTGCCTTGGACTGCGGCAGGTTCATTTGCAGTTCCGCCGCGTGCGAAAGTACCTGCAAGACAGACGCTGATTGCGTGTCGCCCAACACCTGCGCAGGCAATTCTTGCGGTCTTAAGGGGAACGGTGCTTCGTGCACGGCAGGTACGCAATGTGATAGCAACTTCTGCACCGAGGGCGCCTGCTGCGATAGCGCCTGCACCGCCGCCATTGCCGGAAACTCTTGCAGTAGCTGCAAGGTTGCCGGCAAGGAAGGCAAGTGCTCCATTGTGGCTACAAGCTGCGCAATCAATGGGGCTTGCTACGCGGCCAACGCTGTCAATCCGGCGAATGCGTGCCAGCAGTGCGTGCCCGCGACCAGCCAGACGGCGTGGACTCCAAAGTCCAAGGGGGCGACCTGCCGCGAGGCAGCCGGCCCCTGTGACACAGCCGAGGTCTGCGACGGGACAGCGGCGGCCTGTCCGGTGGATAGCTTCGCCCCAACTACGACGGTTTGTCGCGCCGCCAGCAGTGGTGGGTGTGACGTGGCCGAGACCTGTACCGGGACAGGCCCGAACTGTCCAGCGGATAGCTTCGCCCCAACAACGACGGTTTGCCGCGCCGCCAGCAGTGGTGGGTGCGATGTGTCCGAGAGCTGTACTGGTACAAGCCCGAACTGTCCTGCGGACGGGTTTGCCACGATATCAAAGGAGTGTCGCGCGGCTAACGGTGTGTGTGACGTGGCCGAGAATTGCACCGGGACAGGCCCGACCTGTCCTGTGGACGGGTTTGCCACGACATCAAAGGAGTGTCGCGCGGCTAACGGTGTGTGTGACGTGGCCGAGAATTGTACCGGGACAGGCCCGACCTGTCCTGTGGACGGGTTTGTCTCAGTAACTACGAACAAGGTATGCCGTCCATCTGCGGACGTGTGCGACGTGGCCGAGATCTGTATGGGGACGAGTGCAGCTTGTCCAGCGGACGGGTTCGTCTCAGCAAGTACGAACAAGGTATGCCGTCCATCTGCGGACGTGTGCGACGTGGCCGAGATCTGTATGGGTACGAGTGCAGCTTGTCCGGCGGACGGGTTCGTCTCAGCAAGTACGAACAAGGTATGCCGTCCATCTGCGGACGTGTGCGACGTGGCCGAGATCTGCGACGGCTCGGGTTCGGCCTGTCCAGCGAACGCTTTTGCACACACGACGACGGTTTGCCGCGCGGCTAACGGCGTGTGTGACGTGGCTGAGAACTGCGACGGGGCGGGTGCGGCCTGTCCAGCGGACGGGTTCGTCTCAGCAAGTGCGAGTAAGGTATGCCGTCCATCTGCCGGCGTGTGCGACGTGGCGGAGGACTGCGACGGACTGAGTGGGGCTTGCCCAACGGATGTGCTGTTGCAATCGTCGGCGGTATGCCGCGCCTCTGCCGGCGTGTGCGACGTGGCGGAGAACTGCACAGGGACAAGCGCGGCCTGTCCAACGGACGAGTTTGCCTCATCATCGACGCTTTGCCGCGCCTCTACCGATTCGTGCGACTTGGCCGAAAACTGCACAGGTACGACCGCGGTGTGTCCCGCGGATGTCCACGTGGTGTGTACCGCCGCCGACATCTGTCACACGGCTGGAGTGTGCGATCCAGGGACGGGGTGCTCGAACCCGCCCGTCGTTTGCGCTAGCGGTACCTGCGACCCTATCAGTGGCTGCCCCACACCCTAGCGATCAGGGTCCTTCGCTTACGGCTCCCCATCGTCGCGCCGCCAGCGATGACCGTCCACGCGCCTTCATTCACGGGTCTGGCGTAACCAGGCTGCCCCAGCAGTTTGCGAAGCCGTTGTCTCGCAGTCCGCACGAGAAGCTCTCGCCGGCGGCGAGCTGAGTGAACGTGCCCGCCGGTGGGGTCGCCTTCCCGTAGGATTTGTCGCCCCAGCAGGTGGCGCTGCCATCGGCCCGTATTCCGCATGTGTGTTCGGGGCCGGCTGCGATTTGAATGAACGAATTCGCCGGGGCAGCTGCTTGTCCCAGGGTATTCCGGCCCCAGCAGGTGGCGCCACCATCGCTGCGCAGTCCGCAGGTGTGATACCCGCCAGCGGAGATCTGGGTGAACGCACCCGCCGGCACGGTGGACTCTCCGTCGGCGTTGTAACCCCAGCAGGCGAGGCTGCCGTCCGCGCGCAGTCCGCACGTGTGAAAACCGCCAGCGGAAATCTGGGTGAATGCCTCGGCCGGAGGCGTGGATTGCCCGTCATCGTTGAGGCCCGAGCAGGCGACCGTGCCGTCGGCGTGCAGCCCGCAGGCGTGATAGCCGCCAACCGAGAGCTGCGTGAAGGTGCCCGCCGGTGCCTTGGCCGTTTGGTAGTAACTGTTGTCCCAGCAGGTGGCGGTGCCATCGGCGCGCAGCCCGCACGTGTCCTGCCAGCCGGCAGAGAGTTGGCTGAGGGAGCCCGCCGATGAGGTCGCTTGTGCGGCGAAGTTGTCGATCCATGAGAAGGGGCTGCGGTTGGGGCGCAGACCCCACAGGGTCGTCCAGCCGATGGATATCTGGGTGAAGGGGCCAGCCGTGGGCGTCGCTTTGCCGGACGACTTGTCGCCCCAGCAGATGACATCGCCATCAATGCGCAGGCCGCAGGTGTAGTCCTCGCCCGCGGAAATCTCGGTGAACTGGCCAGACGGAGGCGTCGCGTCCTCCCAGCGATTGACGCCCCAGCAGGCCGCGCCTCCGTCAGGGCGTAGTCCGCAGGCGTGGGTGTCGCCAGCGGAAATCTGGGCGAAGACGCCCGACGGGACATTGCGCGTCCAGGACTCGGTATCACCCCAGCATTTGACGATGCCGTCGGTTCGCAATCCGCACGCATAGCCTGTGCCGGCGGAGAGTTGGGTGAAGGTGCCGGGCGGAGGCGTGGCCCGACCGTAGTCGTTGTCGCCCCCCCAGCAAGCTGCTGTGCCATCAGATCGCAACGCGCAGGCGTGATCCCTGCCCAGGGCCAATTGGATGAAGGTCCCCACCGGTGGATTGCCCAGCGTGTTTTCAAGGTGGCCCCAGCAGGCGAGGCTGCCGTCGCTGCGCAGTCCGCATGCGTGGTACCAGCTCGCGGAAATCTGGATGAACGTGTCTTGGGGTGGACTGAACCTTGGGTCCGATAAGTAGCCCCAGCAGGTGACGGTGCCCTCGGCTCGCAGCCCACAGGCGCAGCCGGCGCCGGCCGCGATCTGCGTGAATGTTCCCTCGGGTGGATTGGACTCCCCGTCCGAGTTGGCGCCCCAACAGGCGGCGCTGCCGTCAGCCCGCAACTTGCAACCGTGGTTCGTGCCGGTCGAAAGATGGGTGGGGAAGTGAGCAACCCCGATGGGCATACCTGTGGCGGTGGTCACGGAGGTATGTGTCGATGTCCCGGCGTCAGGCGCGCCGGCTTGCCGAGGGTGGCTGCACGCGGCCGCCGCAAGAAAGGCAAGGATTCCGATGCTACTTGATCGCAAGACCCCATCCTTGACCATGGCGCATTCTACCCGCGATGTGACAGCCGGTC
>Ga0302323_100001804_pt1 | contig 17369 bp, 11 predicted proteins | sample Fen_T0_3_FD_201950 | JGI IMG/M metagenome (GOLD analysis project Ga0302323, IMG submission 201950) | Peat permafrost microbial communities from Stordalen Mire near Abisko, Sweden - Fen_T0_3 | ecosystem: Environmental > Terrestrial > Soil > Wetlands > Permafrost | place: Sweden: Abisko... | reverse complement strand
CCCCTGGGACCCAGCTGCTCATCCCCGCTGCCACTGAGCACGCATCGAGCGCGCCCCGCTTACGAGCCCACTCGCGCGCGTCGGCCACCCACAGCGCCGTGCGCCACCGCGTTCGCGCCGGCGAGACGCTCGCGACCATAGCCGCTCACTATCACACGACCGTGACGGCGCTCCAGCGAAGAAACGGCCTGCGGAGCTCAAGCATCGCCGCCGGCGCCGAGCTAGTCATCTTCCCGGCCAAGTGACTCCTTGTCTCTCGACGACCGGCGCAGGCGCTGGACCCATTACGGCTTGACCCCAGAGTAGTCTCTTGGCACAGGCGGCCTCTCCCGCCGTCGTCTCAGGGCGCCGCTCGCGTGCGTGCTTGCTTACTGGTTCGAGGTCAAGCCTGAGGTCTTGGCCAAGGGAGAGGAGTCACTATGTTGGCCACTGCCCTGACGGGAGCCCTTGTCGGCGTGGACGCCCATCTCGTGCGCGTCGAGGCAGACACTGCCGCCGGCTTTCCCAGTTTCACGATGGTCGGATTGCCAGACCCGGCCGTAAAAGAGAGCGAGAGCCGCATTCGTGCGGCGCTGCGCAACTGCGGGTTTGACTTCAAGTGGGATCGTCGGATCACGGTCAATCTTGCGCCTGCCAGCCTTCGCAAGGTGGGCTCGTCGTTTGACCTGGCCACCGCAATGGGGCTCTTGGCGGCCGACGCCGTCGTGCCGCCGGAGCGTCTGCCGAGCCTCCTGCTTGTCGGCGAGCTGGCCCTGGATGGGGCGCTACGGCCGGTCCCGGGCGTCCTGCCCATGGCGCTCATGGCACGCCGGCAGGGCCTGACCGCGGCGATCGTGCCGGACGGCAATGCGCGCGAGGCAGCAGCAGTGGCCGGCCTGGCCGTCTACTCAGCGCGCAGTCTGCCGCAGGCGGTCGAGCTCGCCGCCGCCGAGGCTCTTCCTGCCCCTCTGCAGCCGACCCCGCCGGACGCACCTCCGCCAACTCGACCAGATCTGGCCGACGTGCGTGGTCAGCTCGGGGCACGACGCGCCCTGGAGATCGCCGCAGCAGGCGGACACAACCTCCTCCTCGTGGGACCACCCGGCGCCGGCAAGACCCTGCTCGCCCGATGCCTTCCTGGGTTGCTGCCGCCGCTCACGATCGAGGAGGCCATCGAGACGTCATCGATCCACTCAGCCGGAGGTGCGCGTCTCGACGGCCTGCTCGCTCAGCGGCCGTTCCGCAGCCCCCATCACACCGCGAGCGAAGGAGCCCTCGTGGGCGGCGGGACTATTCCCCGCCCTGGCGAGGTCAGCTTGGCGCACAACGGCGTCCTGTTCTTGGACGAAGTGGCGGAGTTTCGGCGAGGTCCGCTGGAGGCGCTGCGTCAGCCGCTTGAGGAGGGCTTCGTGACCGTATCGCGCGTCCGGAGCAGCGCCCGTATGCCAGCGCGCTTCACGCTTGTGGCTGCCATGAACCCCTGTCCTTGCGGGATGCTCGGGGACCAAAGGAGGCGCTGCGAGTGCACGTCGCACCAAGTGCGCGCCTACCGCGCACGCTTGTCAGGCCCGTTACTGGACCGAATCGATTTGCATGTCGAGGTACCGGCCGTGCGGTTCGGCGAGATGAGGGGCACACCGGGCGAGGACAGCGCTGCGGTCGCTTCGCGCGTGGTCGAGGCGCGTGCCCGCCAGCGCCGACGGGCCCTGGTGCAGCGCGCGGAAGGGCCGGACGGGCTTAACGGGCACCTGGATGCGGCCGCTTTGCGCCGCACGACATGGCTCGAAAGCGACGCCCTGGGCCTGTTGGCCGCAGCCATGGAGCGCCTCGCATTGACGGCGCGGGGGCATGACAGAGTCCTCAAGGTCGCGCGGACGATCGCTGATCTGGCCGGCGCAGATGATGTTCTCGCGCCACATGTAGCTGAAGCGCTACACTTCCGACCTCTGATTGGTCCGATCAGCCTGACGTGACCGGTGTAGACTGGCTCGTGGGAGTGTGTGGCAGCAGGGCCCGTTGTGCGTTCTGTCACACCGCCGTCGATAGTCGTTGACGTCCCTCAACTTATTGTGCTACGTTGTCTTGCCTGTTGTGAGTGTCGGCATGTGGAGGGAATTTTGCCTATCCCTCGAGGCGTCAGGCTGCGGTGGTGTGAACGTCGGAGCGCAGAATGGCTGACGGCTTCTATACACTAATAATCGTCCCCCACGCAAAGGCCCGCTTCAGAAAGATCCGCGTTCCAATACGTCTCGTCCAGTGGGGCACCGTTGGGCTCGTGCTCCTGAGCTGCCTGGCGGCCATCACGATGATCTACACGACACGCATGAGCTGGGAGGTCTACTCTCTCCGGCGATTGCGGGTGGAGAACGCGGCGCTCGTCGCGAAAACGCGGGAGTACGAGCAACGCCACGGCCTCCTGGAGACACGGCTGCACGAGCTCGAGGGCGTGGTCACCAAGCTAGGCGTAATGGCAGGGATCGAGAAGGTCCTGCCAGACTCGCGCGTGGGCGGCGTTGGCGGCCTGACGAACGTCGAGACTGTGTCGCCGTCCTTTGACTCGGCGACCCTCGATGGTGTCGAGAAGACCGTGACCGCTCTGCAGAACCGCTCCAAGCAGCTCGAGGGCATCCTGGCCGACCAGCGCGTCCTGCTAGCGTCCACTCCGTCGATCTGGCCTGTGCGCGGCTATCTCTCAGCCGGGTTCGGCAACCGCATTGATCCCTTCACGGGACAGCTGGACTTCCACGCAGGGATCGACATCTCCACGCCGCAGGGCACCAAGATCATGGCGCCCGCCGACGGCGTGGTCATCTCCTGCGCTGTCAAGGGCGGATACGGTAACGCGCTGATCGTGGACCACGGCTTTGGCATCGTCACACGCTACGCGCATCTCGATCACTTCAACGTACGGGCTGGGCAGCGCGTGCACCGGGGCGAGGTCATCGGCTTTGTCGGCAGCACGGGCCGCTCGACAGCGCCGCACCTACACTACGAGGTCTGGGTTCGCGATCAAGCGCAGAACCCGATCCAGTACATCCTGGACGAGTACCGCTCGTTCGGCTAGGCTCGCCTCTACCGACAGCTCGGTGCCACGCAGAGCAATTCCTGCTACACGCGCAGGCTCAGTAGCGCCACGTCCGACCAGGGCACACGCGCTGCAGTTGGCCAGAAGCCCAGGCCATCACGCGTTCCGCTGCGGCAAGGTGCTCCGCCGCGCCCTCCCGCGGCTCCGAGACTTCGCCCACCAGCTCCCGTGGAGCAGCCAGGCATTCGAGCGAGCGAGCCACGTCACCGGAAAATGGCTGCCCCGCCGCGTGCAACGCCGCTCGACAGGCGTACTCCATCGCAGTGCGGCACGCCGTGTCGAGCAGCCCCACAGGCCGCCGCTCGTGGAGCAGCAAACGGGCGATACCTACCGAGTTCTGGCTATGCTGCCAAAGCGCTTCGGGGTCTATCGAGCGAGCGGGCGCCGGCTGCGGTGGATCCCTGCGCACAGCGGAAAGCAAGGCACCAGGCATGCTTGCGCTCCCCTAACTGCACCCACTCGTCGACCCACAGTTCGCGCAGCGATAGCAGCTGCCGTTGCGAATCATGATGCTGCCGCAGAAGTGGCAGGCGGGCGCATCGCTCTGTACCTTGAAAGCCGACTCCAGCGAGGCCGTGCGGCTGGCTGCACCGGCGCCGCTCGCGACGCCTGTGTCTAGCGTCTGACTCAATGACCCTGCGCTGGACTGGACGCCGACGGCCTGCTGGTGCTCCTGGCTCAGGAACTTCGAGGCGAGCCAGCGGAAGATGTAGTCCGTGATGCTCTTCGCGTAAGGGATCTCCGGATTCTTGGTGAAACCAGAGGGCTCGAAACGCACGTGCGAGAACTTCTCGACCAGGGCCTCGAGCGGCACCCCGTACTGAAAGGCGATCGAAATCGACGTCGCGAATGCGTCCATCAGGCCTGAGATCGTCGAGCCTTCCTTGGCCATCACGAGGAAGATCTCACCAGGCCGGCCGTTCTCGTACATGCCAACGGTGATGTAGCCCTCGTGCCCTGCAATGGAGAACTTGTGCGTGATCGCGCGACGCTCATCCGGTAGCTTGTGACGCAGGGGGCGCGACTCCGGCTCGACGGCCGCTGCCGGCGCAGTCTCCACTTTTTCCTGGCTAGTCGTCAGCGGCTGACTGCGCTTGCATCCGTCCCGATACACCGCCACCGCCTTGAGCCCCATGCGCCACGACTCGATGTACGCGTTGGCGATTTCCGCCGGCGTGGCGTCGGTCGGCATGTTGACCGTCTTCGAAATGGCGCCCGAAAGGAAGGGCTGCACCGCGGCCATCATCTTGATGTGTCCCATGTAGTCGATCGATCGTCGACCGTTGGCTGGTGGAAAGGCGCAGTCGAAGATGGGCAGGTGCTCCGCCTTGAGATGCGGGGCGCCTTCGATGGTCTCGCGCTCGTCGATGTACTTGAGTACGTCCTCGACGGCAGCGTCCGCGTAGTCCAAGCGCTTGAGCGCCCCGGCGACGCACTGGTTCACGATCTTCATCACGCCGCCGCCGACGAGCTTCTTGTACTTGACCAGGGCGATGTCCGGCTCCACGCCGGTCGTGTCGCAGTCCATCATAAAACCGATGGTGCCCGTGGGCGCGAGTACGGTCGTCTGGCTGTTGCGGTAGCCGTGCTGCGCGCCGAGGGCATAGGCCTCGTCCCAGACCCCGAGCACCGTGTGCAGCAGATCCCTCGGAACGAGCGCGGCGTCGAGGCGGTGTGCCTGCCGCCGATGCTTGTCGATGACGCGCAGCATCGGCTCGGCGTTGCGTGAATATGCGGCAAACGGGCCCATGGCCGCTGCAAGCCGCGCGCTTTGCGCGCAGGCCTCACCGTGCATCAGCGCGGTGACGGCGGCGGCGTACGCCCGGCCGGCCTCAGAGTCGTAGGGCAAACCGCGATCCATTAGTAGCACGCCCAAATTGGCATACCCGAGACCGAGCGGCCGGAACTCATGGCTGTTGCGCTCGATGGAAGGCGTGGGGTAGCTGGCGTTGTCGACGAGGATCTCCTGCGCCGTGATCATGGTTCGGCAGCCGGCCTTGAAAGCCTCGGCGTCGAACTCGCCGTCTTCGCCACGGAACTTCATCAGGTTCAGCGAGGCCAGATTGCAGGCCGTGTCGTCGAGAAACATGTACTCGGAACATGGGTTGCTGGCGTTGATGCGGCCTGAGCTCGGGCAGGTGTGCCAGGCGTTGATCGTGGTGTCGAACTGCATGCCTGGGTCACCGCACTGCCACGCCGCCTCGGCCATCATCTGCATCAGCTCGCGAGCCTTGTACGTCTCGCAGGGCTCGCCAGTCAGAACGTAGCGCGTCTGCCACTCCTTGCCTTCGACTACGGCGTTCATGAACTCGTCGTTCACGCGCACAGAGTGGTTGGCATTCTGAAAGAAGACCGAATCGTACGCGCCGCCCTTGACGTTGAAGGCCCCGTCGTAGCCAGCATCGATCAGAGCCCAGGCCTTCTTCTCCTCCTCGGACTTGGCGTGAATGAAGTCGACGATGTCCGGGTGCTCTGCGTTGAGGATCACCATCTTCGCGGCACGACGCGTCTTGCCACCGCTCTTGATCACGCCGGCAAAGGCATCGTAGCCACGCATGAAGGAGACCGGCCCTGAGGCCGTGCCGCCGCCAGCCAAGGGCTCCCTGGACGAGCGGATGCAGGAGAGGTTCGAGCCCGTCCCGGATCCGTACTTGAACAGCATGCCTTCGGTCTTGGCCAGGCCGAGAATCGCGTCCATGGTGTCCTGGACCGCGTTGATGAAACACGCCGAGGCCTGCGGGCGGGGCTCGATGCCGACGTTGAACCAGACTGGGCTGTTAAACGCCGCCTTCTGCTGGACCAGCATGTGCGTCAACTCGTCGCAGAACGCTGCGAGATCGGCCGGTCCGGCAAAGTATCCCTGGCGCTCCGCCCAGGCGCGGATCGTACCAACCACGCGCTCGATCAGGCTGCGCACGCTGTGCTCGCGCACGGGCGAGCCGAGCTGGCCACGGAAGTACTTGGAGGCGACGATGTTCGTTGCGGTCTGACTCCACGCTACTGGCACTTCCACGTCCGGCTGTTCAAAGACCGGTCTGCCTTTCTCGTCATTGATGACGGCGCTGCGCGTCTCCCAGACCACCGCGTCGAGCGGATTGGTGCCGGCCTGGGTGAAGTGCCGGCGGAAACTCAGGCCAGTGCGGGGTACACCGCTGGCGTGCGGCCATGACTCGGTCCGTGGCTTATCGATCGGCTGGGTCGACATCGCGCTGCCTCCTGGTCATCGGCTTGTCACTCTGGCACTGCCGAAGGCGCCCCGCCGGCCCCGATGCCGGCCCGCCCACGGTGTGGTCAGTAGCGAGGGGCATTATGGCCACCTCGAACTCGGCCTGTCAAGGCCAAAAGCCCAACATATTGTGCTGGTGTGGATCTGAGCATTCAACATCTAGCGACGAGCTCGCGGACTTGATCGAAGTTGCCTTGAGTCATCGACTTGACGGCCCCGCCTGGTCGAGTAATACTACCGACCGGACGGTAGGTCGCTCGTCGACATGCTTCCACCTCGGCCTGAGAAACCCGCCGAAGACGCCAACAGGCGCCACCGGACCGTCATGGAGACCGCGGCGCGCGTGATCTGCGAACGCGGCTATGACGGCGCGTCTATCCAGGAGATCGCACAGGCCTGTGGGCTCACCAAGGCCGGCCTCTATCATCACATTCGCAGCAAGGAGCACCTGCTACACGAGATCATGAACTACGGCATGGACCTTTTTGAAGAGCAGGTCCTACGTGAGGTGATGCCGATCGCCGATCCTGTGGAACGGCTCAGGGAGTGCATGGCGCGCAACGTCAGGCTCGTCACGCGCGGCTGGAGCAAGGAGATCACGGTCATCCTGCACGAGCACGCCACACTGCGCGGCGAGGCGCGGGCGCAAATCAACGCGCGCAAGAAACGCTACGTGCGCTTTCTCGAGACCTCCTTTGCCGAGGCCATACGCGACGGACGCATGCGTCCCTTGAACCCGAAGGTCGCCGCGTTTGCTTTTCTCGGTGCCGTGCTGTGGATCTACAAATGGTACCGGCCGGACGGCGCCATCTCCGAGGATCAGCTCGTGCAGGAGCTACAGAACATATTCTTCGGCGGCACGCACGACCTCCTGGCCGCGCCTGTCGGACCGGCCAAGCGGGCGCGCACGCAAGGCGCGGGCGCGCCATGACCCCGTCGGCCACCGCTCACGTCTTCGCCCACGAAACAGGCCAACGCTGTCGTGACTGCGGCGCGTTTCACTATCCGCCGCGCACACTCTGCCGTATCTGCCGGGGACGTCGTTTTGCCGCCGAGCCACTCTCCGGCCGCGGCGTGGTGCACGCGCTGCCGCCCCTGGCACCCCACGTCTCCACCTCTGTGCGGCGCTGGGTCTCGGTTTGGGTGGAGCTAGCAGAAGGTACGCTCATTCGCGCGGAGCTGGCAGCCGAGGAGGCCATCGTCGGACTTCCTGTTGAGTTGGTCCCACGGCAGCAGCGCCTCCTGCGCGCACGACCCGCGATCGGTCACGCGTTCAGGGCACTGGACCCAGCAGCGCAGGTGCTGGGCATGCCGCGCGCGTTCGCGCCGCCAGCAGCGACGCTGCCGGCTCGTTCAAGCCGCTGACCAGTTCCGCCTAGCGCGCGGTACGCCTGTACCACGCCACGGTTTGACTCAGTCCGTTTTCGATGTCCGTCTTGGGCCGGTACCCCAGCAGCAGCCGGGCCGCTCGTATGTCGGCGACACTGTGCCGTATGTCGCCCGCTCGCGCCGGCGCGTAGCGCGCAACGGCCGGGCGTTGCGCCTCCGCCGCGATCAGACGCAGCAGCTGTCGCAGCGTCGTCCGTCGACCTGTGGCCACGTTGACGGCCTGGCCGCGCAACGAGCGCGCAGTCAGCGCCCTCAGATTCGCGTCCACCACGTTCGTCACGTGAGTGAAGTCGCGACTCTGTTGCCCGTCGCCGTAGATCAGCGGCGTGCGGCCCGCCAGCAGCGCCGTGGTGAACAGACTGATGACGCCGCTGTAGGGCGACGATGGGTCCTGTCGAGCGCCGAAGACGTTAAAGTAGCGGAGTGTCAGTCCCTCGAGCCCGTACAGCTCGGAGAAGATCCTCACGAGATGCTCGCCCGTCAACTTGCCGACGGCATACGGGGACAGCGGTGCTGGGGTGGCAGCCTCGCGCTTGGGCAGACCCGGCCGGTCGCCGTACACCGACGAGGAGCCGGCATAGATGAAGCGCCGCACTCCGGCATCGCGGGCCGCCAGCAGCATCGAGAGCGTCGCGGTGGCGTTCGCACGAAACGAACCAGCCGGGTCCTGCACCGACAAAGTGACGCTGGGCACGGCCGCTTCATGGAAAACCGCCTCGACACCGCGGACAGCCTGGCGCGCGGCGCGCTCATCGGCGCAGTCGCCCTTCCGCACCTGCACGTCGCGTCTCAGCGCCGCCAGGTTCTCGCGCCGACCGGTCGAGAAGTTGTCCAGCACGCGCACTGTGTGACCTCGCCGCACGAGCGCCTCGACGAGATGGCTGCCGATGAAGCCTGCCCCGCCGGTCACTAGGATCTTCATGCTCTCCTCCGACGTGATGCCGCGCCAATGCGCTGACGACGATCGGCCACATGGTACCTCGGACCTGGGAATCGGCGTCAGACGTGCGGCCCGCGCACTGCTTCCAGCCGCGCCGGGCGCCGCCCACGGCGAGTGCCCGTGCTAGACTCGGCTCGCCTTTCGCGGAGGTCCTAGGTAGTGCGAGGTTCCAAGACAAGCGGCCGGAAGAAGGACGCCAGTCGAAAGCGCTCGGTCGCAAAAGCGACCAAGCCGCAACTAGCGCTGTTTCCTGATGAGCCTGCGGCGGCGCGCAGCACGGCGTCCGGCCGAAAGCCAGAGCCGACAAGATCCGCGGAACCGGCTCCGTCCACGGTAGCCGCCCCAGCGCGCGACGCGGCGCCAGCTGCGCCAAGTCGTCGCGTCACTGCGGAGACGCTTGCGGAGCGACAGCGCGAGATCTCGGTATCGGAGTTCTTCGTCAAGAATCGTCATCTGCTTGGCTTTGACAACCCCCAGAAGGCGCTCTTGACCGCCGTGCGAGAGTGCGTCGACAACTCCCTCGACGCGTGCAGCGAGGCGGGCATCCTCCCGGTCCTGCGCATCGACATCGAGCAGTTGGCCGAAGATCGCTTTCGTATCTCTGTGGAAGACAACGGACCTGGGATCGTCCGCGCGCAAATCCCCAAGGTCTTCGGCAAGCTGCTCTACGGCAGCAAGTTCCACACGCTCAAACAGCAGCGCGGCCAGCAGGGCATCGGGGTCAGCGCGGCAGGCATGTACGGGCAGCTCACGACCGGGAAGCCAGTCGTCATCTTCAGCCGCACGAGCCCCCAGGCGCCCGTCCATCTCTTCGAGGTCACGGTCGACACGAAGAAGAACCAGCCGCTCGTGCTGCGCGACGAGAAGACCTCCTGGGAGGTCAAGCACGGAACAAAGGTGACGATCGAGCTGGAGGCGATCTACAAGAAGGGCCGCCGCTCGGTCGATGACTACGTCGAACAGACCGCCCTCGCCAACCCGCATGCCGAGATTCACTACACGCCGCCGCGGCAGGAACCTATTCTCTATGCTCGCGCCGTCGAGACGCTGCCCGAAGAGTCGAAGGAGATCAAGCCGCATCCGTACGGCGTGGAGTTGGGTCGGCTGATGCGCATGCTGCAGGACACGCCAGCACGTTCACTCGGGATGGCGCTGCGTAGCGACTTCTCGCGCGTGTCGGACAAGGTGGCGGCCGCCGTGTGCAAGACGGCGCAGGTCTCGGCCAGCGCTCGACCGCGCGACTTGTCCGGCGCTGAGGTGGAGCGGCTGCACAAGGCCTTGCAGACGACCCGGCTGATGGCCCCACCCACAAACTGCCTGTCGCCCATCGGCGAGGAGGCCATCCGCTCAGGCCTCCAAAAGCGCTTCGCGCCCGACTTTGCTGACGCGGTCACAAGGCCGCCTGCCGTCTACCGTGGCAATCCCTTCCAGGTGGAGGTCGGTCTGGCGTACGGCGGCGCGCTCCCAGCAGAGGAGTTGGTCGAGGTCTACCGCCTCGCGAACCGCGTGCCGCTGCAGTACCAGGCCTCGGCTTGCGCCATCACCAAATCGGCGGTCAGCGTCGACTGGCGCAGCTATGGTCTGTCCATGTCCAAGGGCGCGCTGCCCTGCGGCCCGATGGTCCTGATGGTGCATATCGCGTCCGTGTGGGTGCCCTTCACCTCTGAATCCAAAGAGGCCATCGCCCACTATCCCGAGATCGTCAAGGAGCTACGCTTGGCGCTGATGGAAGTCGGCCGACGTTTGGGCGGGTACATTCGGCGACGACGGCGAGCGACGGAAGAGGCCAAGAAGAAATCGTACATCGACAAGTTCATCCCGCACATCGGTATCGCTCTCAAGGACATCCTCGAGCTGTCGGATCGCGAAGAGAAACGGGTCGTCACGACGCTGCGCGATACGCTCGAGCACAGCCGCGAGAAACTGGCTTGATGCCGCGCACGCGAAACGACGCCTTCGCCGCCAGAGCGGCCGCGCACGCGTCACGGCGCGTTCGGGCCAGGCTCGCGCGCGCGAGCCGAGCAGCGTGCCTCGTGGCTGGCCTCGCTTGCCTCTGTCTCGCGCGCTCAGCCGCGCCAGCCGACGCCCCACTGCCTCCCGAGAAGGTGCGCGCCATCGAGTCTCTGATCTCGATCGAGATGTCACGCCATCACATCCCGGGTCTGGCGCTGGCCGTCGTGACCGGCAGCCAGGTGCGCCTCGTGAACGCCCACGGGATTGCCGATCTCGAGAACTTCGTTCCCGTCAGGGCCGACACGGTCTTCCGCTTGGCCTCGCTGTCCAAGCCCATCACGGCAGTGGCCGTCATGCAGCTCGTAGAGCGGGGCCAGGTGGACCTCGATGCGCCGATCCAGAAGTACGTCCCCACCTACCCGCCAAAACCCTGGCCCATCACAGTGCGCCAGCTCCTCTGTCACCAGTCCGGGATCCGCCACCACACGGATGCAGAGTGGACGAACAATCGACACTACACCACTCTGGCCGACTCGCTGCAGGTGTTCGCCGATTCGCCCTTGGCCTTCGAACCCGGAACGAAGACCCTCTACTCCAGCTACGGCTACACGCTGCTCGGCAACGTCGTGGAGTCGGTGTCCGGGATGAGCTACACCGAGTACCTGCGGCAGAACGTCTTCCGGCCTGCGACGATGGAGCGCACCCAGGTGGACGACCATTTCGAGCTCATCTCCGGGCGAGCGTCCGGCTACTTCGAGGATGGCGCAGGCCGGATACGAAACTCCCCACTCGCAGACACCAGCAACAGAATCCCTGGCGGCGGCCTATGCGGGACAGCGGCGGACATCGGCCACTTCGCGGCCGCGTTCCAGTCCGGCACGCTCGTGAAGCCGGAGACCGTCCGCGAGATGCTCGCGAAGCAGCGCACCCGCGACGGTAAGCGCACCGGCTATGGACTCGGCTGGATCGTGTCCGAGAAGCACGTCCGACTAGAGGCCTGGTGCACTGGTGCACAACCGCAGGTCAGCGCATGTCTCTTTCTGCGACCTGACGGCCAAATCGCGGTCGCTATCTTGACCAACCTCGAGGGCGTGTCCGACGCTCTGACGGACCTGGCGCGCCACATCGCGGACACCGTGCAGCGCTGATCGCGGCGCATCGGCCACGCCGGGCGCGGCTATCTTTCCACACCCGACTCGCTCCTCTCTTGCGTAGTACGCCCGATAGAGCCTCGGATTCGAGCAGTACGGTCGGCACGGCGTTTGCATACAGGTCCGGAAGTGGCGCGGGGGTCCGATGCCGGTGACCCACGGTGCCGCAGCACAGGAGAGAGGTCATGAGCAGGAAACTGACATATCTGGCAATGGCGCTGGCAGGTGGTGCGGCTGGCGCGGCCCTTGGACTCTTGGCAGCCCCGGCCCCGGGCGGACAGACTCGCAGGCAGCTGGCCAGTTGGTTCGGCGCCGAGGTCGACAGGCTCTCTCCTATGCCCGCGGCGCAAGAACCATTCGATCTCATCTACTACAACGAAGGCGCGGATCTACTGGCAGACGTCGTCAATCTCTAGTCGTCGCTCTCTCTCCCTCCCCCCGGCGTCGTGTCGTCACGCGGCGTCGGGGGTTTTCTTGTCCGATTCTCCGTCATGCCTTCCGAAAATGATACACTGCGTCGGCTTCTGAGACGTCCATAGGGGCGAACGGTGTCCAAGGCAAAACCCAGCGCACACGCAGTGGTACGGCAGATCGTGTCCTCGGCGCGGGAGATCCACGGGCGCATCGTGAACGGCCGCAAGCCGTCCATGAAGTTCCCGCTCAGAAATCTCTCGAACGTGCGCTACACGCAGCGCAAGGGCTACTTCGAGCTGGCCGGGAAGACCAAAGAGCGCACCCTGACTGTCTCAACCGTCAAGACCTTTGCCCAGACCCTGCGCATGATCGCCCTCTCCCGGCAGCTCATCGAGAAGGATGACCGCGCCACCAAGCGCGACGCGTACTACCAGACGAAGAACTGGGAGGACGCACGCTGCGAAGACCAGGTCGAGTCTGACACGATCCTCGACGACATCGAGGCCTTCTTCGGGGTCAACAAGGAGCAGCTGTGCTTCACGCCGGACGAGCACGGCGGGCTCGTCGCGGGCGAGCTCGTGGTCGTTGACCGCGCGGCGCCCGGATCGAGCCGGACTCTCGACATCGACTGCACCAAGTTCGGATCGGGCGCCTATGGCATCCCGCCCGAGGTGGAGCATCTCGGCTTCAAGACCAAGGCCAAGTTCATACTCGCGATCGAGACCGGTGGCATCTTCGATCGGCTCAACCGCCACAGGTACTGGGAGAAGGCGGACTGCATCCTGGTTTCGATGGCTGGAGTACCCACACGCGCGGTGCGGCGCTTCATCCGCCGCCTGGCAGACGAGAAGAAGATCCCGGTCTACGTCTTCGTGGACTGCGATCCCTACGGGATTGCCAACATCTATCGAACCCTCAAAGTGGGCTCGGGAAACAACGCCCATTTGAACGCCTTCTTTTGCGTGCCGCAGGCGCGCTTTCTGGGCGTTACCCCGCAAGACATCAGCGAGTACAAGCTCCCTACACACCCGCTGAAGGACGTCGACGTCAAGCGCGCCAAGGACGCGCTCAAGAACGATCCCTTTTTTCAACACCATCCGGAGTGGGCGCGCGCCCTTGAGCAGTTGCTCAAGGCAGGCGTGCGCGCGGAGCAGCAGGCCTTTGCCAAGTTCGACCTCAACTTCGTCATGGACGCCTACCTGCCCGCCAAGCTGAAGCATCCGGAGAGATTCTTGCCATAGGAGCGCGGCGATGACCAGTGCACATAAGGCGAAGAAACCGGCGGCCAAGGCCGCCAAGAAGGCGCTGCCCAAGCCACAGCCGAAGTCCGGGCCGGCTGCGAAAGCCAGGCCCAAACCGGCAGCGGGACGGCCGGTTCCTGCGCCACCCAAGGGCAAGGCGCGACCGCAGTCCGCTGCTCCGCTGGGTCGCGGCGCCGCTCCATCGAGCGGCGCTGGACACCGCGAGCAAGGACGCGCTGCCGGTGCGCCGCAGAAGAGACCATCGCGCAAGGGCGCGGGCGGACGGCAAGGCAAGAGCTACACACCAGGCGAGCTGCTGCTACCAGGCAGCACACTGACGGCGGAGGAGATGCTCTACTTCTTCCGGGGCTGCGTGGCTGCGGAGCACGCCGTGCCGCAGGAAGGGCTCCAGGAGATCGTCACCAAGCGTGGTCTATCCGAAGGGGACTCGGCTGCCGAGGAGGCGAAGCGCGTGATGGTCACCGCGCTGGAACGCTTCGCCAGCGGCGTGCTCGACCCGCTCCTGCCTTCGCGCGCCCAGGCGCGACGCTCTTTCTCGGGCGTCATCGAACGCGTGCGCGGCCGCCGCAGGGAGATCGGCGCCTTTCTGCGCGGACTGGACCTCGGCCGCACCGAGGTCTCGCACCTCGATTCTCACGCAGAGACGAGCCTGCAGAACCTGATGGAGTGGACCGCGCGCATCGAGAAGATGGTCGAGGAAGGCGAGGAGCCGGAACAGGCCGACTACAGCCAACTCCACCGTGGGATCGACCAGCTCGACAACACGACCGAGGCCCTGATCGTCGATCTGGAGCTGACGCTCAAGCGGCTGCGCGACCGCGCCTCGTCCTAGGCATCGGCGCCGCGACAACGTCACGGCGATACAACAAGGGGCTGGCCCGAGAGCCAGCCCCTTCGTGTCTGGGCGCGCCGAGAGGCGCTACAGCTCGACGTTGTCCTTGATGTGCTCCGGCTCCACCAAGTACTCTGGCGCGTATTCGCCTTCCAGCGCAGAAACGTCCGGCTGCTCGACGACTTCTTCCGGAATCGTCACGCGCCGGTAGAGCTCCATCCCGGTCCCGGCCGGGATCAGCCGCCCCATGATCACGTTCTCCTTCAGCCCGCGCAGGTTGTCCACCTTGCCGCTGATGGCAGCCTCGGTCAGCACGCGTGTCGTCTCCTGGAAGCTGGCCGCGGAAATGAAGGAGTCGGTCGACAAAGACGCCTTGGTGATGCCGAGCAAGAGCGGCCGGCCGGTCGCCGGTCGCTTGTCCGCGGCGCCGATGCGCGCGTTCTCGCCCATGAAGCGGAAACGGTCGACGACTTCGTCGATCAGGAAGACCGTGTCGCCGACGTCCTCGACCTTGACCCAGCGCATCATCTGGCGCGTGATGACCTCGATGTGCTTGTCGTTGATGTTCACGCCTTGCAGACGGTAGACCTCCTGGATCTCGTCCACCAGGTAGCGCTGCAGCTCCTTCTCGCCGCGCACTCGCAGGATGTCGTGCGGGTCGATCGGTCCGTCCATCAATGCCTCGCCGGCCTTGACGCGCTCGCCCTCTTGAACGTTGATGTGCGCGCCGCGCGGCAGCTGGTACTCGCGCTGCTCCGCGTCGTCGCCGAGCACGAGAATCTTGCGGTACTGCTTGGCGACGTCGCCGTACTTGACGGCCCCGTCGATCTCGGTGATAACAGCCGGCTCCTTGGGACGCCGCGCCTCGAAGAGCTCCACAACGCGAGGCAGACCACCCGTGATGTCCTTGGTCTTGGCCGTCTCGCGCGGGATCTTCGCCAACACCTCGCCCGGCGAGACCTCGCTGCCGTCGTCGACCATCAGGTGAGCCCCTGAGGGCAGCAGGTACTTGCGCGCGGTCTTGCCCTTCTGATCCTTGATCTCCACGCGCGGCTGCTTACGCTCGTCCGAGGATTCCATGATGACGAGAGCGGACAAGCCGGTGTTCTCGTCCACCTGCTCGTGAACGGTCTGACCGTCGACGATGTCCTTGAAAGCGACGGTGCCGCCCTCTTCGGTCAGAATCGTGAAGGAGTACGGGTCCCACTCCACGAGCAACTGGCCCTGTTTGACCTCTTGCCCTTCCTTGACTTTGACCTTTGCGCCGTAGACCACGGCGTGCCGCTCGCGCTCGCGGCCCTTGCTGTCCTGCAGGACCAGCGAACCGGAGCGATTCATGACCACCAAGTCGCCGCGCTTGTCCTTGACGGTCGTCAGGCTCTGCAGGCGAACGATGCCCGCGCTCTTGGCCTCCAGCGTCGTCTGCTCGGTGCGGTGGCTGGCGGTACCGCCGATGTGGAAGGTGCGCATGGTCAACTGCGTGCCCGGCTCGCCGATGGACTGAGCCGCAATCACGCCCACCGCCATGCCTAGCTCGACCACCTTGCCTGTGGCCAGATCACGGCCGTAGCACAGCGCGCATACGCCGCGCGGCGACTCGCAGGTGAGCACTGAGCGAATGCGTACGCGCTCGATGCCAGCCGACTGAATGGCGTTGGCAATCTCCTCGGTGATCTCCTCGTTTGCGCCCACGATCACCTGGCCGCTGAACGGATCCTTGATCGACTCCAGGCCGACGCGGCCGACGATGCGGTCGCGCAGGGGCTCGATGACCTCGCCGGATTCGATGATCGGCCGGATATCGATCCCGTCCACAGTTCCGCAGTCGTAGTCGCTGATGATCACGTCTTGCGAGACGTCCACCAGACGCCGTGTCAGATAGCCCGAGTCGGCCGTCTTGAGCGCCGTGTCGGCCAAGCCCTTGCGCGCGCCGTGCGTCGAGGTGAAGTACTGCAGCACAGTCAGGCCTTCGCGGAAGTTCGAGGTGATCGGCGTCTCGATGATCTCGCCCGACGGCTTGGCCATCAGACCGCGCATCCCGGCCAGCTGCCGAATCTGCTGCTTCGAACCGCGCGCGCCCGAGTCGGCCATGATGTAGATCGGGTTGAACTCCCTGCCCTCCTGGTCCTGATGCTGCATCTCCTTGAACATGGCGTCAGCCACCTTCTCGGTGACGCTCGACCAGATCGAGATGACCTTGTTGTAGCGCTCGCCGTTGGTGATGGCGCCGTCCAAGTACTGCTTTTCGACCTCGAGCACCTCTTTCTGCGCTGCCCCAACCATGCGCTCTTTGCATTCGGGAATGATCAGGTCCTCGACGCCGATCGAGATCCCGGCCTTCGTGGCGTAGAGGAAGCCCAGATCCTTGATCACATCCAGCATTTCCACGGTCCTCTCCACGCCGAAGCGCAGATAGCCGTAGTTCACCAGCTGCTGCAGGCCCTTGCGGCGCAGGAGGCCGTTGACAAAGGGCATGTCCGGCGGCAGATGGTCCTTGAGGATGACGCGGCCCACGGTGGTGTTGATGACCTTGTTCTTGACGGTCTGCACCTCGGCGTGCGGCACGTCCTGGTCGTCAGAGGCCGTCGTCAGGTCGATCAGCTCGCCGGTGTACATCAGCCGGATGGGCGTGAGCGTCTCCACCTCACCGTGCTCGATCGCGATCAGCACGTCCTCCGGACAGGCAAAGGCCTTGTTCTCGCCCTTGGTGCCCTTCTTCTCCTTGGTCAGGTAGTAGCACCCGAGCACGATGTCCTGGCTGGGCACGGCGATCGGATGACCGTTGGCCGGAGACAGGATGTTGTTCGACGACAGCATCAAGACCGTGGCCTCGATCTGAGCCTCAGGCGAGAGCGGTACGTGGACCGCCATCTGGTCGCCGTCGAAGTCCGCGTTGAAGGCCGTGCAGACCAGCGGGTGGATGCGGATGGCCTTGCCTTCGACCAGAGTCGGCTCAAAGGCCTGGATGCCAAGGCGATGCAGCGTCGGCGCGCGGTTCAGAAGCACCGGGTGCTCCCGGATGACGTCCTCGAGAAAGTCCCACACCTCGGGACGTTGCTGCTCGACCATCTCCTTGGCGGCCTTGATGGTCGTGACCAGCCCTTCCTTCTCGAGCTTCGAGTAGATGAAGGGCTTGAA
>Ga0302323_100001802_pt1 | contig 17377 bp, 13 predicted proteins | sample Fen_T0_3_FD_201950 | JGI IMG/M metagenome (GOLD analysis project Ga0302323, IMG submission 201950) | Peat permafrost microbial communities from Stordalen Mire near Abisko, Sweden - Fen_T0_3 | ecosystem: Environmental > Terrestrial > Soil > Wetlands > Permafrost | place: Sweden: Abisko... | reverse complement strand
CCTGTTAAGTGCACAAACAGATCGCTTCGACAACGTCACAATCCCGACCGATAATGCTTTTTTCAGGCAACAAGCCTTGCTCTATTTAGAACAAGCGGATCTTGATGCGCTGGCTAAAAAACTAACTGATGCCCAACCGTTTATTGGTCATCTTGCGCAAAACTATCATCTTGACGGGCTGTTTGAAATCATCAGCCTGGCCTTGAACAAGCGCGATGAAAACCTGCCGATGGAATTAAATCCTTTGCTGGTTGCGATTGACAACAACATCAACCATCAACTCAGTGGCAAACCACAGCGCTTATCCTGGCAAAGCTTATTGGCGGAAGATAAGCTTAATACCGATGCCAATCGTACCTTGGTTATTGCCAAGCCCAAGTTGAATTTTAGTGAGATGCTGCCTGCGGATGTCGCACAAACCTCAGCCCGTGAAGCGGCACATGCCATCATGACCGAAAATCCGTCCGTTAAAATCCGCATTACGGGCGAAACCGCCCTGGAACACGATGAGCTGGAAAGTGTTATGACAGGTGCCCAACTGGCTGGCATACTCTCTTTAGTGTTGGTGTTTGTTGTGCAGTGGATAGGCTTGCGGTCACTGAAATTATTGAGTATCACCTACATCGTGCTGGTCATGGGCTTAATAATGACCGCCGGATTTGCTGCCATCACCGTCGGTCATTTGAATGTCATTTCAATCGCCTTTGCTACCCTGTACATAGGCTTGGGAGTCGATTACGCCGTACATATTTGTCTTTACTACCGCGAACGTAAAGTACGTGGTTACACGAATGACTTAGCCATTCATCACAGCATGAAGGGTGTTGGTTCCTCGTTGTTTTTATGCGCGTTGACCACAGCACTGGGTTTTTTTGGGTTTATCCCCACTGATTATGCAGGTGTATCGGAATTAGGCATTATTTCCGGTGGTGGCATATTTATAGGACTGATTATCTCAGTAACGGTATTACCTGCCTTGTTCTGCGTTTTACCAGTCAATAATCCAAAACCGATACATTCCGTTTTTGCGCCTAAATTTATCGTGACCTTTCCATTTCATTATTCAACCGCCATTCGTATTGCCTCTGTCCTATTGGGGATTGGCGCTTGCGTGGTGTTGACTAAACTGTCGTTTGATTCCAATCCGGTTAATCTGCGCGATCCCAACAGCGAATCGGTGTCCTCCTTTAAAGAGCTGCTGAAATCCAAGAATGATTCACCGTTTGCGCTGATAACGTTAGCGAATAATCTTGATGATGCTAATAAAATTGCCGCTAAAATGCAGGGATTGCCAACGGTACACGATACTATCACGCTAGACAGTTTTGTTGCCAAAAACCAGGATGAAAAATTGGCAACCATTGAAGACATGAGCTTGATTCTGGGTAATCAATTGGAAAATTTTGGCAAAACCTTGCCGGAGAATAGCAATCAGAGAGGGGCATTAGTCAAATTCAACGATGAACTAAAAAAAGCCATTGCCGAAAACTCGCCGAATGCGCCACTGGCTACTTTACAGCAACTGCAACAACGCATAGAAGCCTTCATAAAACAGGCCGACAGCTCTGCCAACCCAGCGGCAAACTATAGTCAACTGGAAAACAACATGTTGGGATTATTGCCGTACACGCTTGACCGCCTGAAAACCAGCCTGACTGCAACCGATTTTGGCATCGACGATATACCTGACTACATTCGTTCCCATTGGTTAAGCGCAACGGGTCTTTATAAAATATTAATTACTCCAAAAAAAGACCTGAACGACCCGGAAAACCTGAAAGAATTTGTAGTGGATGCGCAAAAAGTCGATAACAAGGTGTCCGGCTTGCCAGTTGCCAATCAGGCCAGTGGCGATGCCGTCGTCAAAGCCTTTATTCAGGCTTTTGGTGGCGCTTTCATTGCTATTGTCCTGGTATTGCTGGTCATTTACAAAAGCGTCAAACAGACCGCACTGGTTATTCTGCCCCTTATGCTTGCCGCATTACTCACCGGGGCTACTAACGTCCTACTGAATAACCCGTTCAATTTCGCCAATATTATTGCCCTGCCTTTGCTGCTAGGTATGGGGATCGATAGCAGTATCCTAATTATGCACCGGTTGCATTTCAACTTGAACGAAAATGAAAACCTGCTGCAAAGCAGCACTACGCGAGGTATTATTTTCAGCTCGATAACCACTTTATGCAGTTTTTCGAGTCTTTCGTTCACTTCGCATCAAGGCATGGCGAGCATGGGATTATTACTGTCTATCGGCTTGTTTTTTACTGTGATTTGTTCATTAATCGTTTTGCCAGCCTTTAGCGGAAAACGGGTTTAACACATTTTTGCGCATTAAATATTTTTGAGGTAACGAATGGCTTTCAGCATCGCCGAACTTTTTACGAAATATAACCCAGACAAGTTCGACCTGTACGAACACCATTTGAATAACCAAATGGTCAGGGTTTTGAAGACCATAGGTTATGACCGCCATTATAAAAGTGCGGTCGGACAATATCTTTATGACCAGGATGGTAGTGAGTATCTCGATTTACTCAGTGGTTTTGGAGTTTTTGCAATGGGGCGGAATCATCCAACCATCGTCAACGCTTTGAAAGAAACCTTAACGCTGGATTTGCCTAATCTCGTGCAGTTGGACGTTTCGGTGCTTAGCGGTTTGCTGGCACGAGAGTTGTTGCTTACCACGCCTGAGAATATTGACAAAATGTTCTTCTGTAACTCCGGTACAGAAGCCGTGGAAGCCGCTATCAAATTCGCCCGCTTTACCACTAAACGGGAAAAAATTGTTTTCTGTGAACACGGTTATCACGGCTTGACGATGGGAGCCTTGTCGCTAAACGGGGAAGAAATTTTTCGTGAAGGTTTCGGCCCGTTACTTCCTGGCTGTAGTCCAGTGCCATTTAATGATCTTGTAGCATTAGAACGTGCGTTAAGCAATAAAGATGTCGCTGCCTTTATTGTCGAACCCATACAAGGCAAAGGCGTTAACTTACCCGATGATAATTATTTACCTGAAGTCGAACGACTGTGTAAAAAATACGGTACCTTGCTGGTCGCCGACGAGGTGCAAACCGGATTAGGGCGCACCGGCAAGTTTTGGGCTATCGATCACTGGAACATCAAACCGGATATGATCTGCATGGCGAAAGCCTTGTCAGGCGGATTTGTGCCGGTCGGCGCAGTCGCCATGACCCAAAAGGTCATGGACACGGTTTATAACCGTATGGACAGGGCGGTCGTGCATGGCTCTACCTTTGCTAAAAACAATTTGGCAATGGCAGCGGGGCTTGCGACTCTCCATGTTTTAGAAGAAGAAAAATTGATTGAAAATAGTGCTGTGTTGGGTGCAGACATCATCAATTCCCTGAATGCCATGTCCAGCAAATATGAGTTCCTAAAAGAAGCCAGAGGAAAGGGCATGATGATTGCCATCGAATTTCAAACACCCAAAAGCTTCAAGCTGAAGGCGGCCTGGGCCATGCTGGAAGCGGCGAACAAAGGCTTATTCTGCCAAATGGTTACCATACCATTATTCAAGGAACACCGCATACTGACCCAAGTCGCAGGGCACGGCATGAATGTGGTCAAGTTGTTGCCGCCGTTAATGCTTAATCAAAAAGACCGCGACCATATTGTTAGCTCATTTGATAGGGTGATTGCCGAAACTCACCAAATCCCTGGTTCTATCTGGGATTTGGGCAAAAACCTCGCCAGTCATGCCCTGAAAGGGAAAAGCAAGTGATATGAAAAGGTTGCTACAGATAAGTTTATTGTTTCTGTCTTTAGGTTACGTCGGTAACTTGTATGCCCATGCGGTTGTCACCGACCATTCATTAAAAATTGCACAACCCCAGGCTAATCAGGCCAAAAAAGTAGAATTGACCTTTAACTCAAAAATCGAGCTGGGTTTGTCGCAGGTCTATCTGGTTAGTAAAGGTGATAAACATAGCTTACTAAGTATTGGCAAAGGAGAAAAGCAAGGCAATGTTGTTGTTGATATTCCGCCCTTATCTCCCGGCGAGTATGCCCTTAGATACAAAATATTTGCTGCCGACGGTCATTTGACCGAAGACATTATTCATTTTTCCGTAACTCCATAGGGTGTAGTATTTTATTATGGCTGGTATTGCTGATTTCCTTGATTCATTGGTCGGTGGTTTTGACCTGATTTGTTTTTGTTTGGCAATCGGAGGCCTGTTCTGGGGTACGTTTATTTTGCGTCCGTGGCAGCAGCACAACGGATATAACGGCGAGTTGCTGGAAAAAACCGTCACCCTAATCTACAAAGGCGGTTTTTTGCTCGCTGCGGCGCAACTGTTCAAGATTATTCTGAAAATTTGGTTGATGTCAGCCTTGCTCGATAAATGGCCGTTCCCTGAATTTGCCGAGACTACGCAATTTATCGGTGGCATAGTGCGTACTTTGTTAGCGCTAGTATTGGCTGGTTACTGCTACCTCTATTTACGCAATAACCCAGATTCTAAAAAGCATTGGCTTACCGCCAATCTGCTTGCCTTACCCATGATTATTTCTGGCGCATGGCTAGTTCATGGCGCAGGGCGTTTTGAGAACCAATTATTTTTGATGTCACTCACCGTGCTGCATCAAGTGGCCGCAGCCATTTGGATCGGCAGCGTGTTCCAACTCGTCAACCTTTGGATATTACGGCACCAGCGAAAAGTTCCTGATACCTTATGGCCCCAGTTACTGCATAAATTTTCACCCTACGGCATTGCGTCTGTCTTTGCCATTGCGCTATCTGGATTGCCCATTGCGCTGCAATACATAGACACCTGGAATGGCTTGATTGGCACAGGTTACGGAAACCTGTTGACCGTGAAAGTAATTCTGCTAGCCATTGCGCTGGGTTACGCCTGGTTAAACCGTGCGGCTGTGTTAGGTTATGGAACTTCCGGGAATGGTTATGCCCTAACCAAGCGCGTTCCGTATTACATCGAAGCAGAAACCTTCGTCCTGATTACCTTGTTGTTTACAGCCGCCAGTCTTGCATCCCAACCGCCCGCCATTGATATTCCCAGTCTAACAGCCAGATGGCAGGAAGTGTTAGGCACATTTAAGCCCCAAATTCCGCTGACTCAATCGCCGACGCACTCAGCACTGATTGCTGGTGAAGCAGGGAGGATTGCCATTGTGGGTAAAGTGCCTTCCGTAGCGGCGACAGAATGGTCAAATTATAACCACAATATTTCCGGTATTTTCCTTACCGTGATGAGCTTCTTCGCCATGCTTTCTTACGTAAGGCATTTGCCATCCCTGCAAGCGGTGAAGGGACTTTTAGCGTTCACTAAATATTGGCCTATTGGTTTTGTGGGGCTAGGTATCTTCCTGTTTTTTCGCAGTGATGCAGAGGCCTGGCCGCTAGGTCCCGTCGGGTTTTGGGAGAGCACGTTTGATAACGGCGAAGTACTGCAACACAGAATCGCAACCTTGTTGGTGTTTACCCTAGGTGTTATAGAACTGTGCGCCCGGTTCAATCAATATGCGCGTCCTGGCTTGGCTTTCGCTTTTCCTGTGCTATCTGCCTTTGGCGGTTTGATGTTGCTTACGCACTCGCATATCGGTTTTGAAGCCAAAAGTGCCTTTCTTATCCAGGTTGGCCATACCACAATGGGCGTATTTTCTTTGATCCTGGCTTGTGGTCGATGGCTGGAGTTAAAACTGGACAGTCCAGGCAAAGACATTGCCGGTTTTGTTTCTGTTGCTGCCCTGTTTATCATTGGCCTTATCCTAATGTTCTACCGCGAGCCTCTTTACTGATATGAATACACCCAACAAATCCCCTTTATTAGATGCCATCACCTACCCTTCGGATGTCAGGAAGTTAAAGAAGTCTCAATTAAAAGCCCTGTCTAAAGAACTGCGGGAATTTCTGACCCAAACCGTCAGCATATCCGGCGGCCATTTTTCGGCGGGCCTAGGCACGGTTGAGTTGACCGTCGCCCTGCATTACGTCTTCGACACCCCCAACGACCAACTGGTCTGGGATGTCGGCCACCAGGCCTATCCCCACAAGATACTCACAGGCCGCAAAGACCGGATGACCACCATCCGCACCCGCGATGGCGTTTGCGCCTTCCCCAACCGCGCCGAGAGCGAATACGACGCCTTCGGGGTAGGGCATTCCAGCACCTCCATCAGCGCCGCCTTAGGCATGGCCATTGCCTCCGAGCTCAAGGGCGAGCACAAACAGATGGTCGCCATCATCGGCGACGGCAGCATCACCGGCGGCATGGCCTTCGAGGCCATGAACCATGCCGGGGCCATCGACGCCAACCTGCTCGTCATCCTCAACGACAACGACATGTCCATCTCGCCCAACGTCGGCGCGATGAACAACTACCTGACCAAGATATTGTCGAGCAAACTCTACTCCTCCGTCCGCCAAGAAAGCAAAAAAGCCCTCAGCAAAATGCCCAGCGTCTGGGAACTTGCCCGCAGGACTGAAGAACACATGAAAGGCATGATCGTCCCCGGCACCCTGTTTGAAGAGCTTGGCTTCAACTACATCGGCCCCATCGACGGCCATGACGTCGACATGCTGGTGGAAACCCTGGAAAGCCTCAAGCACATCACCGGCCCCCGCTTCCTGCACATCGTCACCAAAAAAGGCAAAGGTTATGCCCCCGCCGAAAACGACCCCCTGGCCTACCACGGCGTACCCGCCTTCGACCCCACCCAAGACAGCCTGCCCAAAGGCAAGCCCTCGGCACATCCGACTTATACAGAAGTCTTCGGCAACTGGCTGTGCGACATGGCAAAACAGGACGGACGCTTGCTTGGCATCACCCCCGCCATGCGCGAAGGCTCAGGCCTCGTCAAATTCTCAGAGCTTTACCCCAAACGCTATTTTGATGTCGCCATCGCCGAACAACACGCCGTCACCCTGGCCGCAGGCCAAGCCTGCCAAGGCGCGAAGCCCGTCGTGGCAATATATTCCACCTTCCTGCAACGCGCCTACGACCAGCTTATCCACGACGTTGCCATCCAGAACCTCGATGTCCTGTTTGCCTTGGACAGGGCAGGGCTTGTAGGCCCGGACGGCCCCACCCACGCCGGCAGCTTCGACCACAGCTACCTCGGCTGCATCCCCAACATGACCGTCATGGCGCCCGCCGACGAAAACGAATGCCGCCAGATGCTCACCACCGGCTTCCTGCACCAAGGCCCTGCATCGGTCAGATACCCCAGGGGCAAAGGCCCGGGCGTTACCGTAGAAAAAGAACTCACCACCTTGCCGATTGGCAAGGCCGAAGTTAGGCAACGAGGCGAACGCATCGCCATCCTCGCCTGGGGCAGCATGGTCGCCCCAGCGGAAGCAGCAGGAAAGGAACTCAACGCCACCGTCGTGAACATGCGCTTTGTCAAGCCCTTGGACGAACAGCTCATCGTCGAACTCGCCAACAGCCACGAGATCATAGTGACAATAGAGGAGAACGTCATATCCGGCGGCGCGGGCAGCGCCGTCAACACCTTCCTGCACAAAAATAAGATCCTCAGGTACACCCTCAACATCGGGCTGCCTGATGCATTTGTCGAGCAAGGCACACGGGAGGAACTCCTTGGCCTCTGTGGGCTGGATGGGCAGGGGATATTGAAACAAATTCAAGAATTTGTAGATAACTAAATTACGCTTATGGGGAGCTTCTAAAAATTGCCTCTTCTTCTCTGAAATTAGAATCCATAAAAGTTCAACGTCATCATTCTGGCAAGGATTCCATATCCTCTACCGCACTCCCTCCATCCATGGAGGTCGCCGGAATCCAGAATACAGGGATGTAAAAAATGGTTGATAATGTCTAGTATTGTCATCCATGACATCTGGATCTCGGCAATCCCTGCCGAGATGACGCGTTGCTTAGACACCTGTACGGGTGAACAAACTGTGGTATTCTTGAATACCTAATCCAAGCCTTCTCCCAGAAAGAAGGGGCATAGATGTATTGAGGTTTTTATGCTTAAAATCATTATCATACCCGTACTGACCGATAATTACATTTACCTTATCCATGACCCCGTTTCGCGTGAAACGGCGGTAGTAGACCCTGCGCTTGCCCAGCCAGTTTTAGACAGGTTGCAGAAGAACGGCTGGCAACTTACCTACATTTGGAATACCCATCATCACTCAGACCATGTGGGTGGCAACCTCCAGATCAAAAAGCAAACTGGCTGTAAAATCATTGCAGCACAAGCGGATTGGGATCGAATTCCCGGTATCGATCAGGGAGTCAGTGAGGGGGATGTCGTCTCATTAGGGCAGTATAAAGCCAGGGTTATTGCCACGCCCGGTCATACCAGGGAGCATATCGTTTACCATTTTGCCGAAGACAACATCCTGTTTTGCGGTGATACCTTATTCGTGATGGGGTGCGGACGTTTGTTTGAAGGCACTGCCGAGCAACTATGGCATTCCTTGCAAAAATTAAAAGCATTACCGAAAGCAACCTTGGTGTATTGTACCCACGAATACACCCAGACCAATGGCCGGTTTGCCTTGACGGTTGAGCCGGATAACCAGCATTTGCAGCAGAAAATGCTTGAAGTAAATCGCCTTCGCAGCAACAACAAACTAACCGTTCCCACAACCATAGCCGAAGAACTGGCAACCAACCCCTTTTTCAGGGAAGACAGCGTGGCGTTGCAAAAGACCATTGCTATGACCAACAGCAGACCAGTGGATATTTTTGCTAAGGTTAGACGGTTGAAAGACAGTTTTTCCTGAAATTAATTGTAGTATCTACGGCTCTGATTGACACATTTACCTTCCATTTCCCAACCGTAAAGAACCTAATCCATCATCTGTAGCTTCTTAATCATCATTTAATAATATAAGGGTACGATGCCCGCAGCTAAGTCGTTTGTGTTGGCAAGATAGAACTAAATCTTGGCACGAAACGGTAAGTCTGAGTAAGCTTTTACTAAATTTTTATCCATTTTACCGTTTAATGTTGAAAATTTTCCCTGTGGCGTCGCAGTTTTAAATTAATGCTGAAGTTGAGGATTTTTCAATGTCGTGCACTATAATGGCTTCTTTTTTATCCGCTTTATCACCAATTTTTTTGAATATGTTCCTAGACATAAGTGTTTGGAAAAATCCCTTTTTTATAATGCCCTTGTCGCTAGCCAGAAACACCGCTGTTGAAAAATCTGACAATGCGTGTATCGTTTATACGTAGTCCAATATGTATAAACATTTTCATTTCTCCAGAAATTACCCAAAAATTGGATTTATCTATGGTGTATTACTGACGATCAGCCTGTTGAGTGGCTGTGCTTCGGAACCACTTCAATTCAGCGTCCCCCGCACGAAAACCTATCACAGCTCCCATCATTTAAACCGCTATCATAAACGGGCAAGCAAACACTCTTATCGAGTTAAAGGCAAGACTTACCATCCGATGACCTCCGCCGAAGGCTATAGCGAAACAGGCATGGCATCCTGGTATGGTTCGGAGTCGGGTTCGAAAACCGCGATGGGAACCCGTTTTTCGCCTGGAGGCATTTCTGCGGCTCACAAAACCCTGCCGCTTCCCAGCAAAGTTCGGGTGACCAACCTACACAATGGCCGGTCAATTGTTGTGGTAGTGAATGACCGGGGGCCGTTTAAGAAAAACAGGATTATTGACCTCTCACAGGGTGCCGCAAGAAAAATAGGTATGAATGGGTTGGCTAGGGTTAAAGTCGATTATCTAGGGCGTGCCGATTAATTTACGCCTGTCATCTTGAAATGGTTTAATTAGAACACTTCTATTGGCAGAATTATAATGTCATTGGGTGAATATGAATAAACAAAACGACCAAGTCCAAAATACACGCTTGAATTTAAACAATTTAAGACTGCATCTAAACTCAAACTGAATTTAAATTGATTGCTTTATGACAACCTAACCCTGGGATCAACCAAAGTATAGGAAATATCGGTCAACAACAAGCCAATCACATATAAAACTGAACCCAAAAACACCATCGCCCGTACAATCGCAAAATCCTGGCTGTTGATGGCATCTATCGTGTAACTGCCTAATCCAGGAATACTGAAAAACGATTCCATGATTAAGCTGCCCATGAACAACATCGGCAATACCACGACGACTCCCGTTAAAATGGGGATCATGGCATTGGGCAAGACATGGCGGAACAGGGTTTGGGTTTCGGTTAGGCCTTTTGCCCGTGCGGTGCGGACATAATCTTTTTCGACTTCTTCCAGGAATAAAGTGCGGTACCAGCGTACGCCTGATCCTAGGCCGGAAAAAACGCCAATCAACACGGGTAGAATGATAAATTTAACCGCTGCAAAACCGTCGTCATAACCGGAAATAGGTACCCACCGCAGCACTTTGGCAATCACAAATTGACCGCCGATGATGTAGAACAGGGAGGATACCGACATCAGGATGACGCACAGGATCATCCCCCCCAACTCCAGCTTGCTGCCCCGAAACAGCACTACCATCAAGGCAACACAGATGTCCGCAATCAAGCCTATGATTAGAGTGGGTAAGGCCACAGCCAGGCTGGGCAAAGCGCGTTCTTTGATGTCAGCGCCGATATTTCTGCCGCTGTCCGATGTGCCAAAGCGGAACAAAAACAGGCCAACCGATTTTTGGTAAAAAATAGTGTTGGTCAATTTTTCTGCGGCTTGGGCTTTTTCGTTCCATAACAACGGCACGTCATAGCCATGCTGTTGTTTCCAGTTGTCTATTGCTTGCTGGGTGACGTGTTTTTGCCCTAGCTGCATACGTGCCATGTCGTCCGGGCTGTTGATGATAAAAAATAGCACAAAGGTCAAAATGTTTACCCCAATTAAAATGGGGATAGCATATAAAAACCGCCTGATAATGTAGTTAATCATTGCAAGGATTTCCTGGCTCGACTGCGAACAGTGCTAACTGCATAGAAAGTTATTAGCATGAACAGCGCGCCAACCAACAGCAAAGGCCAAAAATTGGGTCGGTTCCATGCCTGTCTTTGTTGCGTTCTGGCGATGGTATCTAGTCGCTGGTATTTTAGGGTGTTATTAGCGATTACGTGGGTTTTACGGTTAAGAAACCAACTATGGAACAGGGAAAATTGTTTCGGATGTAAACCGAAAATCCAGGGTGAATCGTGACGAACGATTTCCTGCATTTGCTGAATCAACTGAAACCGTTGTGGGCTGTTATCCATATTACGCATTTCCTCAAATAAACGGTCAAACGCTGGGTTTTGGTAGTTACTGGCATTTTCGCCACCGAATTCAACCTTGGAATTCCTGCCATAGAGCAGAAAAAAGAAGTTTTCAGGGTCAGGATAATCCGCATTCCAGCCCCAGACATAAATCTGGGCATTACCTTTCCGAATCTTGTCCTGAAAGCGGTTGTAGTCGGTTGCCCTGATAACCAGTTTGATGCCCAGTTTTTCAAGTTGCTTTCGATACCAGTTAAACATGGGGCGGTCATCAATGCTGCTTGAAGTGGTGTCAAAATAAAGGATTAACGCTTCACGGGTTTTGGGGTCGATGCCATTATCGTAACCCGCTTCCTTTATCAACTGCCGTGCTACCGCTATATTCTTACGTTGCGGTTTGCTATCTTTCCAATCGTAACTATAGGGGTTGATTCCGGCCTTGCCTTCCTCATAACCATAAATACCGGGTGGCAACACGCCTTGCCCGGCGATACCTCGTCCGTTTCTGAAAATTGAGATTAATTCTTCATAATCAACCGCGATTGAAATCGCTAGCCGTAATTTTCTGGCTTGTTCCGTGTAACCACCGACGGTTGCATCCAGCATATTAAAGCCCATGTAAAAAATGGAGGTCTCAACAGAGGTTTGTAGCTGTATATTTTTTTCCAGCATTGAAGGCGTCAATTCCGCGCTGCCGCCAGTAAACTGAATCGCTTGATCGAAACTATCCGAGGCTATCCCTGACGCATCTAAATAGCCCTGCAAAAACTTAGTCCATCTGGGAATAGTTTCCTTTTCCAGTGTAAAAATGACTTTATCAATAAAAGGCAATGGCTTACCTGCATCGTTCAACAAACCTAAGTGCTTATCTTCCGGTTCGCCCTCAGAAGGATAAGTCTCCAAATGGAAGTTAGGGTTTTTTTCCAACACCATACGTCGGTTCGGATTATTCTCAGACAACAAGTAAGCCCCCGTGCCTATAGGATACCAGTCCAAGGTGATGTTTTTATCCGCTAAGCCGGGCTGATCGTAGAAAACGTCAGCCTCCCAGGGCATAGGCGCAAAAAACGTCATGGCTAGCCAGTACATAAATTGGGGATATTTGCCATTGATACGAATGCGGTATTGATAACGGTTGATTGCCGTAACGCCAGCCATAGGCACATCTTTGATGGCAGATTTAGGTAACTGTTTGACCTTTTCAGAAAACTCGCCAAAGCCAACGATATAATTTTTCATCATTTCCGCAATCGGCGATTGCGTTTTGGGATGTGCAAGCCGTTTGATCTGGTAGATGTAATCTTCAGCAATAAGCTCACGGCTACCTGTAGCATTGAAACCGGCGAGCGTACTTAAGGTATCAATTTGGTTTTCATTTAGATGATGAAAAACATAATCGTTATTGGCGGCTTTTGCTAAAGCAGGATGTGGTTGGTAACGGATACCAGGCTTTATATCAATGATGTAATCGGTAAAAACGATGTCTTTAATATCTGCGTTAGCGCCTAGTTTTTCGCCTTGCTTGTTAACATACTGAATATCAGGCATTTTTGTTGCCGTTAATGGTATCAGTTGATAAGGGCGTTTGAGGTAATGGTATTGGAACGGCGGTTCATAAACCTGGGCAATAAAGGCGTATTCGTTTTCGCTGTAAGCAATGGCGGGGTCTAAATGCTTGGGGCGTTCGTCAAAAGATTGGTACAAAATCGCCTGCCCGTCTTGATCCTTAGGATAAGGATTATTGAGCTGCGAGACATCACAGGCTGTCAATAGCAAGGCAAATAATATCGTGATTTTGCACAATGGCATATTCTTACAAAAGGCTTTGGACAAAAGACTGGACATCACAATACGGGTCGTAGATACTTTCAACCCTATTGTAACAACAAAAACATCGGGAGATGACAATGGGTTTTATGCAGGGCAAACGGGTCTTGATTGTGGGCTTGGCGAGCAACCGCTCTATCGCATGGGGCATCGCGCAAGCCATGCACCGCGAGGGCGCTGAACTGGCGTTTACGTTCCAGAATGAAAAGCTGCAAAGCCGCGTCGAAGAAATGGCTGGGCAGTGCAATTCCAACATCATAATTGAATGCGATGTCAGCATTGATGAACATATCGACACGGTGTTTACTGAACTGGGCGAACATTGGGATGGCTTGGATGGTATTGTGCATTCGGTCGCTTTTGCGCCGCGTGATGCGCTGAACGGTGATTATGTCGATGTCACCACCCGCGAAAATTTCAGGATTGCCCATGATGTCAGTTCATACAGTTTTACTGCGTTAGCGAAAGCGGGCAGGGCGATGATGGCAGGACGTAACGGTTCCTTGTTGACCTTGACGTACCTTGGTGCGGAGCGGGCAATCCCTAACTACAACGTCATGGGAGTTGCTAAAGCCAGCCTTGAAGCCAATGTCCGCTATATGGCAGTGGCGTTAGGGCCAGAAGGTACGCGCGTCAATGCGATTTCAGCAGGCCCTATTAGGACGCTTGCCGCATCGGGCATTAATGACTTTAAAGCCATGCTGAATAAAGCGGCGGATGCTGCGCCACTTCGGAAAAACGTGACGATAGAAGAAGTCGGCAATGCCGCCGCGTTCATGTGTTCCGACTTGGCTTCGGGCATTACTGGAGAAATTACTTATGTTGATTGTGGGTACAATATTGCGGGGTTGGCGGCGGTTTGAGGGATGTTTGAAATGTGTAGGTTGGGTTAGACGCGCATGGCAACATTGACAAAACAACCACTGGTCTTTGGGCGCGTCGTAACCCAACGCTCTGCAGTTAAATTACCGCCCAATGTTGGGTTACGGCTCGCCCAAACGCCCGTTTCGCTATGCTTGTTGCGATTTGCGAGCCTAACCCAACCTACGGGCTGAAGCTGGTTATCAACGAACACGAAATGGATCGTCGTCTTGACAAGTGGAAACAACCTGCGCCGCGTTATACGCGTGGGGTGTTGGCGAAATATGCCAGGTTGGTTAACTCAGCTTCACAAGGCGCCGTTACTGATAATCTGGATTGATTGTAGGTTGGGTTAGCGATAGCGTACCCCAACATTTGCCGCTTCGATGTGTTGGGTTACGGCTATCGCCTAACCCAACGGCGCTCACAAAATAATAAGCAGGTTACATGGCTAACATCCGCACCCATTATGATAATCTAAAAGTGGCAAGAAACGCACCTGATAGCGTTATCAAAGCTGCCTATAAAGCCCTTTGCCAAACCTATCACCCTGATAAATTTCAGGGCAGCACTGAAAAAGCTGAAAGGATAATGAAGATTATTAATGCTTCTTATAAGATCTTAATAGACCCCGTTAAGCGTGAAGTGCATGATGCTTGGATTCGAGAGAAAGAAGCCGAAACTAAACAACCGAGTGAAAATACACAGTTTGGCGAAACTGGCAAAGCAACTGACCAACAGTATGATCAAAAACAGGATACAAAGCAGGAATATACTCCACCGCCAAACTATGATCTTAACCCGTCGCCCATAAATTCGGCTAAATGGGGAAGCAACGTCGTGATATTAATGTGTTTTATTTTCGTTTTACTATTTTTAAGTCAAGAGAAAACTGAAACTCCCCGCCAAGTGCAAATTCAATACGCAAATGATTTATACAACCAAGGTCGGTATGAAGAATCTTTGCCACTATTTCAGCAACTAGCAGAACAGGGGAATGCCGCCGCGGAAAATAATTTGGGTGTGATGTACCATAACGGTCAAGGAGTCCAACAAGATTATCAACAAGCGCTACTGTGGTATCGGAAGGCTGTTATGCAAGGTTATGCCCAAGCCGAAGCTAATTTGGGTAGGATGTACGATAACGGACAAGGGGTCAAACAAGATTATCAACAAGCGCTGCAGTGGTATCGGAAGGCTGCTGATCAAGGTAATGCACAAGCGGGGTATAGTTTGGGCTGGATGTACCATAACGGTCAAGGAGTCAAACAAGATTATCAACAAGCGGCGCAGTGGTATCGGAAGGCTGCGGAACAGGGGGATGCAACCGCGCAAAACAACTTAGGTGATATGTATGAAAATGGCCAAGGCGTGGCCCAGGATTATACCCAAGCGCTTATTTGGTACCGCAAGGCAGCGGAACAAAAAGAGGCAATCGCGCAATACAGTTTAGGCTTGATGTACTCCAAAGGCCGAGGCGTGGCGCAAGATAATAACCAAGCAGTTGCTTGGTATCGCAAAGCGGCAGAACAGGGGCAGGAAAATGCCATCACCGCTTTAAAAGAGCTAGGCCAATAACACTATTTATGCGCCATGCGCCACCCTTAAAGAACATAGATGCGCTTCGTTCCTCAGTACAACCTATATGCACATAGCACCTGAAATTCATAGAGATGAATGGTTAAATTTAGACTTAGATGATGCCGTAAGTCTCGATTGGAATCGTGCGGTTGAAATTTTTGCTGAAAGAATTAAGTACCGTTACCTAGAGCCAGCAGACTTACTCATTAAAGCAGATGAAAACTGTCCTCCTATTGAAAGGAAATTTGGTTTTTCAATTATGGCGATTGATTGCCTCTTAATTGAGGCTCTACAGTCTTTTAGGGATGGATTGACAAATACAAAGAATAAATCACTAGAAATGTTTAAGAAGTACCTAACAAAAAGAGATGGTTTTCGCGACTATTTTGATGAAGCCCAAGCCAAGAATTTTTTTTACGATGTTAGATGTGGAATTCTTCACCAAGCTGAAATCATGGGACATACTCTTTTATGGTCAGTTGGTTCACTAAAGGGAGAAACAGCAGATGGAACACCATATATAAACAGAACAAAGTTTCATGAAATATTGAAGGAGGACTTTGATCAATACTGTAATGAATTGAAAAATCCTGCTAATTTAAAATTAAGGAAAAATTTCAGAATCAAAATGGATTTCATTGCAAGGAAAGTAAGTAGGACGGATAAGCGCAGCGCAGCGCATCCATCAACATCGAACGTCATAAATGATGGATGCGCTGCGCTTATCCATCCTACAATTAGATTGTCCCACCCCAAACGGTCTGAAAATGGTACGCAATGTGTACCCTACTTCTTTTATATCGAATATCAGGTTAAATAAGGATAATTCCTATGATTCGGTACATCTGCAATCTCCCAAAAGGAAAGATAGTTCTTTGGTGCTACCTTATCTGGTATTTGGTGACCGTTTTTTTCTACTTTGACCCTGCCCCCCCACATTTGGCTGAATTCCATTGGGATAAGTGTAATCATTGGCTTTGCCTTGATGCTGAGCGTTTCAAGGCCAGAAGGGGCAAAGGCCGACCCTTGGCAAACATTTCGCTTATTTTTGATGCCATTTTGTGTGTCCAGTTTTTCGTCATTGATAAAGGGGAATGGCTTTATCTTCATCATTCCGCCTAAATCTATCGAGCAAATCGCTTCAATAGGGGCTTGTGTTATTTTTGTTGTGTTCGTGTATGGTATAAAAAGGCTGTAAGTCGGATAAAACTTAAGCCCGTAAGTCGGAAGCGGGCGTTGGCCGTGTTCCGACGCATGAGGCGGAACAGCTAACGGTTTCCGCCCCTTACACCCTTACTTTTCCGCCAACCGCTTAACCTGCTCATGCCTAAAACAATCCACCGTATGGTCATTCACCATGCCCGTTGCCTGCATGTGGGCGTAGCAGATGACGCTGCCGACGAACTTAAACCCGCGTTTTTTTAAATCCCGGCTCATCAGGTCGGATGTGTGCGTGGAAGCAGGGAGCTCATGGTGATGTTGCCAGCTATTTTGCAGCGGTCTACCGTCCACAAAGCGCCAGATATAGCCATCAAAACTGCCGAATTCTTCCTGGACTTTGATAAAAGCCAGGGCATTGGTGATGGCGGCTGTGATTTTTAGTTTATTTCTGATGATTTCAGGATTCGCCAATAATTGGCTAACTTTGTATTCGTCGTATCGCGCCACGGTTTCCACATCAAAATTATCGAAAGCTTTTCTATAGCCTTGCCGTTTATTCAGGATAGTAGACCAGCTTAAGCCCGCCTGGGCGCCTTCAAGTACCAGAAATTCAAACAGCAGGCGGTCGTCATGCACGGGAACGCCCCATTCGTGGTCGTGGTAATGCTCTTCATTCGCGCTATGCAGCGCCCACTTGCATTTATTCATTGGCTCTTCTACTCACATAAGGAACAAAGTTTTCAAGAAAACATCTAAGAAATTT